>Ga0180432_10005559_pt1 | contig 16715 bp, 13 predicted proteins | sample SS_ome_10_FD_132414 | JGI IMG/M metagenome (GOLD analysis project Ga0180432, IMG submission 132414) | Hypersaline lake sediment archaeal communities from the Salton Sea, California, USA - SS_1_MS_2 metaG | ecosystem: Environmental > Aquatic > Non-marine Saline and Alkaline > Hypersaline >... | reverse complement strand
CGCAATCCCCTTGCCTTCAGGCTCTTTCCTGCTGCGGAACGACACCGACCCCATGGCCTCCTCGTTGTCGCCCACGATGACGGTGTAGGGCACCTTCATCAACTCAGCGTCGCGCACTTTTGCGTTCATGCGTTCACTGCGGGCGTCCACTTCGGCGCGGAGCTCGTGTTCGCCGAGGGCGTCGACGATGCGCTGTGCGTACGCGATGTGCCGGTCGGCAATCGGAACGACGCGCACCTGCTCGGGTGCCAACCAAAGCGGGAAGTCGCCAGCGAAATGCTCGATCAGGAACCCGATCAGACGCTCATGGGTCGAGAGGGGTGCGCGGTGCAAGCATAGGGGGGTCTTGAGCGAGCCGTCCTCAGCTGCGTATGTGAGGTTGAAGCGGCGGGGCTGGGCGAAGTCGACCTGATTGGTGGCAAGCGTGAACTCGCGCCCAATCGCACTCTTGATCTGAACGTCGATCTTCGGGCCGTAGAATGCGCCTTCATCCTCCGCCTCGATGTGCGGAATGTCGTTCTCGACCATGACCTTGCGAATCATGGCCTCCGTCTTCAGCCACAACTCCGGCTCGTTGACGTACTTCTTCCCCAAGCCCGAAGGGGCGTGCTTGGAGAGCCGCATCACGTACTCCTGAATGTCGAACAACCGGAAGTAGGTCAGGTACAGCTCGATGACGGCGAGGAACTCCTGCTCGAACTGCTCCTCCGTGCAGTAAATGTGCGCATCGTTCATCTGCATGCTGCGCACCCGCATCAGACCCATCAGCGCGCCCGAATCCTCATAGCGGTAGCAGGTGCCGTACTCCGCGAGCCGTAGGGGCAACTCGCGGTAGCTCCGTGGTCTCGCGTCGTAGATCTTGTGGTGGAAGGGGCAATTCATGGGCTTGACGAAGTAGCGGACGTGATCGAGCTCCATGGCTGGATACATGTCCTCCTCGTAGTAAGGCAGGTGCCCCGACTTCAGGAAGAGGTCCTCCTTGCTGAGGTGCGGTGAGCGAACCCGCTTGTAGCCCGCCTTGCCTTCCATCTCCTTGGCCAGCGATTCGATCTCTTCGACCATGATTGCGCCACGTGGCAACCACAACGGAAGCCCGGGTCCAATGTCATCGTCGAGCGTGAAGATCTCGAGCTCCTGCCCAAGTTTCCGGTGGTCCCGCTTGCGAGCCTCCTCGAGACGCCAGAGGTGCTGCTCGAGCTCCTCCTGGGTCAGGAAGGCAACCCCGTAAATGCGTTGCAGCATCGGTCGATTCTCGTCCCCACGCCAGTACGCACCTGCAATGCTCATCAGTTTGAAATGGCTGGGAACACGACCGGTAGAGGGAACGTGAGGACCTCGGCACAAATCGGTGAAACCCGTTTCGCCGCCCTGTTCGTAGAAGGTGATGGTCTCCCCCTCAGGAAGGTCGTCGATCAGTTCGATCTTGTACGGGTCCTGAACGGCTTCGTACCGAGCTCTCGCCTCGGACCGCGGGAGTGCGAAGCGCCTGAGCGGCAGGTCGGCTTTCACCAGCTCGCGCATCCGGTCCTCAATGACCGGCAGATCCTCGGGCGTGAGGCTTCTGGGCAGATCCATGTCGTAATAGAAACCGTGCTCGATGACGGGACCAATCGCGAGTTTGACGTTCGTCGCATCGAATCCCTCCGCCACCATGAGTTCCTTGACGGCCTGCGCCATGACGTGTGCCAGCGTGTGGCGCGCGAGGGCAATCCAGTCCTCATCTTTCTTGGTGACGATGGTGATGTGAGCACCATCGGGAACAGGTGTCATCAAGTCGGAGAGTTGGCCATCAATGGTCGTGCCGAGCGCCGCTTTCGCAAGACCGGGACCGATGGCCTGGGCGACCTCCAGTCCGGTTGCGCCGTCTGGAAGTTCGAGTTTCGTTTCATCGGGAAGAAGAACGTGCATGGCGCGCAAGTTATCACGGCAGCCGTGAGGCGGAGGGCGCGCGGTATCCTCGAGCAATGCACCTGATTGCTCTCCTTGGCACGAGTCCAGCGGTGGAAGTGCTGCAGCACTACCGCGACCCGGCTTCCCGGTTTCACCTACATGCCGTCCCCGCAGGCCCCGTGCCGCAGCAATTGAGTGCTCTGCCTGCCCTTGGCTTCACGGGCGCATTGCTGTTTGGATCCGAGGTACGTAGGGACGCGGTTGCGCTCGTCCGGGCGTCGGTGGAGGCTGCGGACTTGCAGGCCGTCAATGTGGTTTCCGTGGCGGGAGGCCAGGTACAGGGCGATTATGTCGGCGCAGCCGCCGTCGTTGACGGCCTTCGCCACGCCGGTTGGGACCCACGGGGCGCGCGTGTGGTGGCAAGCGGCGGCCATGACGACGTCCGGTCGCTCCTCAGGAGCCTCGCGACGGCCGGCGTGGTGGACATCACCCTCGTCGGTCCGGACGCTCCTGCTGCCGAACGAGCGCTGCCCGCCTTACCGGCAGGCGTCAAGTCGCGCGCCCTCCCCGCCCGCGATCCCATCATCCCTGACCTCGTTGCACGCTGCGACGCGGTGCTTCGGGGAGACGGGAACCTGAAAGTCCCAGCTGAATCGTTGGGGCCCCACCTCACCCTGGTCGACGTGTCCCCTAACCTGCCCTCCGAGCCGCGCGCCACCGCGCGTGCGGCTGGCGTCTCCACGATTGCCTGGGCAGATGTCGAAGCCCACAGAGTGGCCGCCACCCTTCAGCAGCTCTTGTCCCTGCCGGTCGATCCAGCTCCGCTGCACGAACTGTTGCGAACGGTGTGACGATGCGCGCTCCACTCAGAGCCCGCCATACTCGAGCCACCATGTGGCTAAGCCAGATTGTCGTGCTCCTCAGTCTCGCCCTGTCGCAGGTGCACGCCCAACAAGACACGTGGGTGTTCCCGACCTCGATTGCATCCGCCCAGCAAGGCGTCGTGCAAATTCAGAGCCCAAACGGTGTTGCGCAGTACGTGGCTGGTGTGGGCTGGGTGGAGGGACAAGCTTTACCCGCACCGATCGTCACCGAGGGTGGTGAGGTGCGTCTTCCCTCCCGAATCATCGAAACGCTCTCGCTTCCGTACGTTCGGGAGGTCCGCGAGGGTACGAACGGGTCCACGACGCGGCTCGTGCTCGAGTTCGCGAACCTGCAAGACGCCACCGTTCTCGTCGAGCCCCGCGAGGGCATTCTGGGGGGCAGCAACCCCTGGCGTTTTCCCTTGGGAGACGTTGGGATATCACCAGGACCCTTGCTGGTGGGCGATCGCTTCGAGATCGGTCTGGTGCAGGCCGTCAACTCATCGAAACCCTTCCTGGTGGTGCAGGGTGAAGGCGTCTACGTGCGTGCGTTCTCCCTACGGGAACCCGACCGCCTGGTCCTCGACATTGCACCTGAATCTTCGGCGGATCGTAATCCATCTTCGAGCGAATCGGCCGGCCCGAACCCAACACCGAACCCTGCGCCGAGCCCTGCGCCTACTCTCGCGACAGGCGTTCGCTACGAGCAACTCGAGGTCTTGACCACCCGTGGCTCCACGACGGTGCACGTCATGACGCTCGATCCCACCTATGTGTCGTTTGACGTGATTCCCGCTCGCGAGGGTGGCGCAACCGTATCAGCGCTCGCGCAGGGTGCGGTTGCCGCCATCAATGCTGGATACTTCGATCCCACTAGCTTCGCGCCCATCGGCCTCAGGTTGATCGGTGGTGAGGTTCAATCCTCGCCCTCACGTGGCCGGTCCGTGGTCGGCTTCGCCGACCGAGACGTCGTCATGGGCCGTGCGGGTGCGGGGGTCACGGTACTCGTGAACGGAAACGCCACCTTCTCGACCTCGATCACGACCTCAGGCACCCTCTCCTGGTCTACGTTCGAGGGTCGACCCGTGGGGAGTGCGCGCGTGGGCGTCCTCACGCTCGATGCTCAGGGCCGGGTACTGAGCAACGGCGTGGGACCCCGTGACGTGCCCAGGAACGGAATGGCCATCTCGTACGCTCCATCGATCCGTGAGTTGGCGCTCATCGATCCTGGCGACATCGTGAAGCTTGACGCCGCGCTCGAGCCCGCCTCCCTGCAGTTCGTGTCCTCCGCCGTCGAGGCAGGACCCCTGCTCGTAGCTGACGGCAAGGCCGCATTCGCCCCCGAACTTGAGGCGTTCGCGCGCGGAGAACGAATTCTCGATGAAGCAACCCAACAGTCCGCCATCGGAGTTCGCCGTGACGGGAAGGTCCTGTTCGTCGTCGCGGAATCGATGACTGCGGAGGAACTCATTCCCGTGTTTCTCTCGCTCGGCGCTCGTGAGGCGATGAGGCTCGATAGCGGCAGTTCAGCAACGCTCGTCGCAGGAGGACAGACGCTCAATAGGGTCGTCAGTCGGCGTGTCGAAAGCGCGATCGTGGCCTACCCCCGCACGACGGTGGAGGTTCCTTGAGGTTCCGGCGTCCGTGGTCCGGCCTGCTCGTCTTGCTCGCGTGTGCAGGATCGTTGTCTCATGCGCAGCCTGAGGAGCGCGCCGTCGCGCGATTCTCACTTGCAGATCAGATGGTGACCGGTGCCTGGAACGAGTGGGTGGTCACGGTCCGGGATGCGCCCGGTGCAGAGATCGAGCTCCGAATCGATGTGGGATCAGCCCTCCAGCCCGTCGAGCCATGGGTGGTACGCGCGTCGGTGCCCGAAGCTCGTGGGGTTCAGTCGGTACGAATCCCCGTCGCAATTCCATCCTGGCGCGCCCTTTCCTGGAAGGTGACGTTCGACGGTCGGGTGCTCGGGAGCGGTTCATGGTCCGCGCGTGAGCGCGACGACCGTCGTCTCGGCGTCATCCTCAGTGAATCCCCTGCGCAGTGGATCGGCGCACTCGGCGAAGACGGTCGTTGGGTCTCGGTGAATGTAGACGAGTTGCCGACGCTCTTTGCCGGCTGGGATGCGGTCTCCCACCTTGTCGTAGGCTCGGTACCCGTTCCACCGCGTGACGTGATGCTGCTGACTGCCGCAGTCGCGGGGGTTCATGTCCAGGTTCCCCAGGACCAAGGCATCCTCGAAGCCTTACGCCCCATGAACGGAGATGCGCACTTGAACGTGGGAGCCGGCACGCTCACCTGGTTGGCAGGAGAACCTGAGTCGCAAACGTACCTGGATCAGGCAGTTGAACGACTGGGCTCAGCACGTCCGCAGGGTGCCTGGGAGGCTGAGGCTGCCGGCGCAATCGCCTCAGCAACCCATGCCGCGATGCCGCTTGCAGGCTGGCCACATCTCTCACGAGGCTTCGTGGCCTGGGGCCTGCTGGGTTACGTCCTCCTCGTGACGTTGCTGCTGCGTGTTCCCGCCAGGGCGGGATGGATTTCAGCCATCATGGTTGCCCTCGCCGCGATTGCTGTCTCGCCCCTCCTCCAGCCAGGAGCTTCGGAACAGGTGAGCGAGGACCGTATCGTTCTCGCCGCCTCTGGATTGGGAAGCCAAACAAACCTGAAGCATCTCGTGAGTCACGCCGGGGGTGACGTCACCCTTGATGGCTTCTACCGACTGCATCCACGGGGCGACCATCGCGATCTCCCCATCGTTTGGTCGGAGGGTGCAACCCAATTCACCTTGCCGCCAGGCGGACGGGTGCAACTCGAGGCGGCACCCCTCCTCACCGAGGTTCCAGAATCGGTGCTGCAGGCTGTTGGCCAGCCAGGGGTTCCACTCTCGGCAGCGCGTGCCGAGGGCCTCCTCAGTTTGCGCGACACGCTCGCAGCATCGTTCGTGCGCCAGGAAGACACATGGTGGTGGATGCGCGACGTGGGTTCGGAAGGTTGGCAGCCGTGACGAGCGCTCGCAATCATGCGAGTGGTGGCCTCGTTTCGCTTCTACTCGTACTGGCTGGAATCATGGTGTTGTCCTGGCCGAGCCGACCGGATCTGGCGAACACGGCCGGCCCCATCCTGGCGTCGGTTCGCGCCACGACGCTGGTGCTCTGGGCGCTGTTCCTAGGCGTGCGGGCGCGGCCGGACGCACGCTGGAATCTCGCGCACCTGACACTCGCCAGCCTCGTGACGGCGCCGCTCGAGGCCAGCGCACTCTGGGCCGGTCATGGGGGCAGTACCGCCCTATGGAGCGTGCCCTACGCGACGGTGCTGACCCTGGCTGCCTATGGTGTCGCATCGCTGGGTTCATGGCTGGCAGACCGCATTCACGTTCCCCAGCTTCGCTTCGTGCTCGTGTCGGGATTGGTGGCTCTGCTCGTGGTCCTCGATGCAGCGCTGGGTCCACCCTTCTGGCTACCCTGGGTGGCAACGATGACGCCCTCATGGACCGGCGCAATTGCGACAGGCCTCATGGCCCTCCTCACGGTCATCTTCACGCTCTATCGGCCAGCAGGGTCGGGGCTGAAGCCATGATCGAGCGGGGGCGGGCGCGTCGCGCATCTCTCCTCGGTCTGGACGCCCATCAGCGTTTCGCGCGACAGCGTGCCTTGACGCAGCGGCTGCGCCGAGCTGCCTGGGCGGGACTCACCCTCAGCGCGCTTCATCTCCTGGTTGCGATCCTCACCGAGAATTCCATGTTGCTCGTCCTGGTGCCCATCGCAGCGGGCCTGGGGTTCATCATGCCCCTCGATAATCAGCACAGATGGGCGCGCGGCTACCTTGCGCGAAATCAGGGTCTGAGTTACGAAACGGCCCTTGAGGCTGAAGGGAAACCAGATCCCTACGGTCTCTGGAGCGCCAGTACCGAAGTTGCGGTGCAGGCCGTGCGAAGGGGCGATTCACCCCCTATGGATTGGCGTTGGCTACCCGTGGCGGTCGTGACGATACTCATGCTCATCGTCTCACCGCTTCTGGTCTCGCAGACGGCCGCCGTGCGCGATGCACTGGGGACCCTCAATGCGGCCGCGAACGAAACTCAGTCGACCTCGACGCAGACACCAGATGATCCATCGCGTAGCACTGAGCCTTCAGGCAGAGCCGGTGAGGGTCCCACCCCTCCCGAAGCCGCCGCGGAGAGTGCGCCCGTGGCACCGCAAGCCGCACCGGAAGCCGTGACGGACCCAAGTCATTCTGGTGGGTCGGAGACGCTGGGCGATGAGGCGAATCAACTCGGAGATCCAGCGGCTCCCCCCGCGACAGGCGATGAAGCCATTGAACGCTTCCTTGCGCAAGCCGAGCAACGTTCCAGCTCCGAAGGCCCTTCGCAACGAGAGGCCGAGTCGGAGCAAACGGGCAGCGACGGTCCGACCACCCCGAATTCCTCACGAGAAGCGCAGGGGCAGGACCCAAATCCGGAGGACGCTGCAGGGGCGGAGCGTGGCGCGAACGAAGATGCGTCCGGTGAAGGCACCCAGATCGAAGTGCCGTCCGACGATCCCGCTGGAGGCGACGCTCGTCAGGCGCGTGATGAGCCGACCGATGACGCTTCCACCGAAGGTGCCGGACCATCGCGGGGAGCGGATACGGCAGAACCGTCCGAAGTTCCCGATCCCTCGGGTGCGGGCGACGAGCGGGAGGCGGGCATCGAGGAGTCGCTCGAAGGGTTGGGCGAAGGTCGCGACGCAGGAATGGACGATCGTGATGGATCGGAAGCAGGTCAGTCGCCGGATGATCGGGCTTCGGGGGACGGTGAGGCGGGGAATCGACCTGGAAGCCGGCAAGATAGCGACCTTGCTGACGGCGAATCAAGTACGACGGCTGAGTCGCTGAACGACGAAGCGCCGGATGGGCCACGTGCCTCAGCCGGTGTGACGGTGGATCGTGGGATCGCGCCGGGAGATGCGCCGCCAACCGTCTCCGAAGGGCGCCCAGCTGCCACGGACGCGCGGGATGCCGAACGCATTGCCGAAGAAACGAACCTTCCCTCGGTGTACCGGGAGATCATTCGCCGCTACTTCCGTTAGCGGGAGCTCAGGAAGGTCGCAATCGCTGGCGTCAGTGCGGAGATGGCGCGGTCACGCAAGGACGCGTACAGAGGATCCTCGTTCAACAGTGGCAGTTCCGGTTCCAGGAGCAACCGTTCACCCTGGCGCACCTGATCGAGGAAGGTTGCGAGCTCGAACCCGGATTGCGCGTCGATGATGCGAATACGGAACTGGATGCGCACCCGCTGCAGAGGCACCTCCTCGGGGCCTTCGAGCACGCGTTCGAGGAGAACCGTATCGATCACCACGACGTCTCTTGCGGAAAGTGAGCGTGCGGCTCGCGCCGCTGAAGTGACCACGCGAGGGGGCGTCAGCGACGCCCGCGTCTCCGTGAAGCGTGCAATGTCGGCAGGCACTTGTCTCAACGTCGGGGACTGCTCCTCGAGTGCTTCACTGAGGCCCTCGGCTGCGCCGGGGGCGGGCCCGCTCGAGGGTGAGCCCAGAACCAGCACGTCGAATCTGGGTGCGCCCTCGACGATGAGAACGGGTACGCAGCTCGTGAGAAACAACAGGGCCGTGAGCATGCTCCATACGCGAACCCCACGCATGCGCCCTTGGGCTAGCTTCGATGGAGTGCGTCGCTGTTGTTCAGTCATCGGTGACCTCCCTGACCTGAGCTTCGTTGCGAGTCGCCTCGCGAAGTGCCTCACGTGCATACGGTACGGCATCGCAGCGAATCCGGGTTCGAACCTGAACACCATGCTCATCGAACTGGGTCGTCGTGCCGTCCGGCTCGGCCCAGGCGGCAAGCGTGCGGTGCGTCACGTCCGCCAGTGCGAAGGGCGCCGAAATCACGAGCGTCGTCGTGGGATGGATGGTGACGATGCTTCCAAGATCGAGCGCCTTCGCGACGGTTCCGCCGTATGCGCGTACCAAACCACCAGCCCCGAGTTTCGTTCCGCCAAACCAGCGGACGCATGTGGCTGCAACGCAGTCCAAATCGCGCTTCATCAACACTTCGAGCATGGGGCGTCCTGCCGTTCCACCTGGTTCACCGTCGTCATCGAAACCTGCGTCGCTGCCACATCGGTAGGCGCTGCAGACATGGGACGCACCCGCATGAAGTCCCCTGACCTCACCAATGAATGACTGCGCCTCCAAGGTGGACGCGACCGGCGCGCAGATGGCCAGGAACCGACTCCCTTTAATGATTTGCTCCAACTCACAGCGGCGCTCGAGCGTCTTCCAAGACACGCTTCGACCGTACCACCGAGCGCCCGAAGCCCATGAGGCAGCGTGCTAGGCTCTCGTTCATGTGGAAGAAAAGCGTCGGCTCGGACCGGCGGGGAACAAGGCGATGTTCCGCGAACGGAGCGAACTGATTGCCCTCCCCTTCACCCGCTCATTTCCAGCCGCCTGTTCGACCTGCGGCTCAAGAGGTACACCGTGACGCTGCATCTATATGACACCAAAACCAAGGAAAAACGGCCATTCGAGCCGGTGACCCCAGGGTATGCCGGGCTCTACTTCTGTGGCCCCACCGTCTACTCGGAGCCCCACCTGGGTCACGCCCGTGGCCCCATCGTTTTCGACGTGCTGAGGCGTTGGCTCGAGCATGAGGGGTTCACCGTGCGGTTGGTGAGCAACGTGACCGATGTCGGGCACCTCACGGACGATGCAGACGATGGTGAGGACAAACTCGCGGCACGCGCCGCGCTCGAGCGGCTCGAGCCCATGGAGGTCGCTGAGAAGTACTTCTGGGCCTACTTCGATGCGATGGCGCGCCTCAACGTGCGTCGACCGAGTGTCGTTCCACGCGCCACAGGGCACATCCCCGAGCAGATCGAGCTCGTACAGGATCTCCTGAACGCGGGGCTGGCCTATCAACGCAACGGCAACGTGTACTTCGATGTCTCCGCCTGGGAGGACTACGGTGAGCTTTCCGGCCGAGATCCAGACGCGCTGCTCGAGGGAACCCGCATCGAGACGCGCGGTGACAAGGATGACCCACGCGATTTCGCGCTTTGGAAGCACGCAGGTGACGATCACCTCATGCGCTGGTCCTCACCGTGGGGTGAGGGTTTCCCCGGCTGGCACCTGGAGTGCTCGGTCATGAGCACGAAGTATTTGGGTGATGAGTTCGACATTCACGGCGGTGGATTGGATTTGATCTTCCCGCATCATGAGTGTGAGCTCGCGCAGGCACGGGGTGCCGGCAAGCCCTTTGCGCGCACCTGGATGCACTGGAACATGATCACGCTTGGGGGCGAGAAAATGGCGAAATCCAAGAATCATTTCGTCACCCTCGCCGACCTGTTCGACCGCTACGACCCTGCGGTGCTGCGGTTCCACCTGCTCAGAAGCCACTACCGCAGCGTCAGCGATTTCGGTGATGAGCCCATCGCCTCCTCGCGAGCAGGACTTGAGCGTTTGCGGGATGCCTACCTCCGAGCGCAGGAAGTTGCGGGCGCAGCTGCACCCGATGGCCTGACCGCCCAGGAAGCGCAGACGCGTTTTGCGGAAGCCATGAACGACGACCTCAACACGCCCCAAGCCATTGCCGCGCTGTTCGATCTTGCCCGGGACGTCAATCGCCAGGTCGATGCCTGGACGCCTCAGCAGGCTGCGGACGCTGCAACTACGCTTCATGCGTGCCTCGAGGATGTCCTGGGGGTTGAACTGCTGGGCCGTTCGGCGCAAGACGATGCTGCCCGCGAGCGCCTGGATGGTCTCGTCGAGATGGTGCTTGCCTCCAGGCAGGCTGCACGCGAACGGAGAGACTTTGCCGCAGCGGACGCCCTTCGTAATCAACTCGAGCAACTCGGTTTCGAGATCGAGGATGGCCCTGAAGGTTCCACTGCCAAAGTTCGTGCGTGAATTCGACCCCAAGCCTGCTCTGATGACCTCCGAAGTTGCGTATGGAACAATGAATCCTCCATGTTACCGTTCCGTGAGTTACCGCAGTAATCGCGTCTGGGGGGTGAATCATGGCAATACTTGCTCTTGACCAGGGGACCACGAGTTCGCGGGCCATCGTCTTCAACCCCGAAGGCCAGATTCTCTCCATGGCGCAACGCGAGTTCGAACAGCTCTATCCACAGCCAGGCTGGGTGGAGCATGATCCCCAAGAAATTTGGGCCACGCAGTTTGCCGTGGCCAAGGAGGCCGTCGAAAAAGCAGGTTTGCAGGCACAGCAACTCGACGCCATTGGAATCACTAACCAGCGGGAAACGACGGTCCTGTGGGACCGCGCCACGCTCGAACCCATTCATCCCGCCATCGTCTGGCAGGACCGCCGCACCGCCGGCGCCATCGACGAAATCGTTGCGACTGGCTGGGAAGGCGACATCACGAGCAAGACAGGGCTCATTCCAGACGCCTACTTCAGTGCCACCAAGATTGCGTGGATCCTCGATCATGTTCCTGGCGCCCGCGCACGCGCCGAGGCCGGCGAAATTGCATTTGGAACCGTCGACTCGTGGCTCGTCGCTCGCCTGACGAATGGCGCGGTTCACGTCACCGACGTCAGTAACGCAAGTCGCACCATGCTCTTCGACATTCACGCACGAGCATGGAGCAAGGAACTCCTTCAGGCCTTCCGCGTCCCCCAGGAAGTCCTGCCGGACGTCGTGGCGAGCTCAGGCGTCGTGGGAACGACGGCCTCATCGTGGCTTGGCGCAGAGGTTCCCATTGCCGGCATTGCCGGGGATCAGCAGGCAGCCACGTTCGGGCAAGCCTGTTTCACACCGGGCCAAGGCAAGAACACGTACGGCACGGGTGGATTCATGGTGCTCAATACTGGTGACACGCCCACCGAGTCTCATCACCGGCTCCTTACCACCATTGCTTGGGAACAGGCGGAACTGACGTACGCGCTCGAAGGCAGCATCTTCGTCGCGGGTGCGGTCGTGCAGTGGCTCCGCGACGGCCTCGGCATCATTCAGGAGAGTCACGAGGTGGAGGCGCTAGCAAGGCAAGCTCGCTCGAGTGGCGGTGTCGTCCTCGTGCCCGCGTTCACCGGTTTGGGAGCGCCCCACTGGGATGCGTACGCCAGAGGAGCCATCCTCGGCATGACGCGAGGGACCGGTAAGGCGGAGTTGGCGCGCGCAGCACTCGAGAGCATCGCCCTCCAGGTACATGATGTCGTCCGCGCCATGGAGCGGGACGCGGGTCTCGGTCTACAGGAACTGCGCGTCGATGGTGGTGCGTCAAGAAATGATCTTCTGCTTCAGCTTCAGGCGGACCTCATCGGGGTTCCCGTGGTGCGTCCCACCATCACTGAAACGACGGCGCTCGGTGCGGCTTACCTCGCTGGGCTCGCGGTCGGGGTCTGGAACAGCCGTGATGAACTCTCCGAGCAGTGGCAGGAGGAACGCAGATTCGAGCCGTCCATGGCCGCTGCGGAGCGAGAAGTGCTCCTTTCCGCATGGAGCAAGGGCCTTGCGCGCGCCAAAGCCTGGGAGGAGGCGACAGCGTGAACGACGAATCGAGGCAAACTGCTATTGATCGGTTGAGTCAGCAAACCTGGGACCTGCTCGTGGTGGGTGGAGGTGCCACTGGCGCAGGTATCGCCTTGGACGCAGCCTCACGAGGCTTGAAGGTCGCCCTCGTAGAGCGGGACGACTTCAGTGCAGGAACGAGTAGCCGTAGCACCAAACTGATTCATGGCGGTGTTCGCTACCTCGAAAAGGCCGTCAAGGAATTCGACCGGAGTCAGTTCGCGCTGGTGCGGGACGCCCTGCGGGAGCGTGCCATTCTGCTTCGCCTAGCGCCACATCTCGCGAAACCCATTCCGCTCGTCACCCCCCTCTACAACTGGTTGCAGGTTCCCTACTTCATGGCGGGCCTCAAACTGTATGACGGTCTCGCAGGCAAGGCGAACCTCGCGCCCAGTCGCTTCGTGGACGCCAGCGAGGCACTCCAGCGCTTCCCGATGCTCAATCCCGAAGGCTTGCGGGGAGGTGTGATTTATTACGACGGGCAATTCGATGACGCGCGCATGAACGTGGCCATTGCACTCACCGCCAGGGAGCAGGGCGCGACGGTCCTGAATCATGTCGAGGTCTCCTCGCTCGTCAAGCAGGACGGCAAGGTTCGTGGTGCGGTCGTGCGCGACCGACTGAGGGACACGCGATCGACGGTACGTGCACGTCTCGTCGTCAATGCCACCGGGCCGTTCAGTGATTCGCTGCGGCGGATGGATGATCCCGGCGTGAAGCCCATGCTCACGGCGAGTAGCGGAATCCACGTCGTCCTAGACGCCCAGTTCAGTCCACCTGAAACGGGATTGTTGATTCCGGAGACCGAGGATGGGCGCGTCCTGTTCCTTTTGCCCTGGCTTGGCCATACGCTCGTGGGCACGACCGACAATCCTGCCGACATCGAATCGCATCCCAAGGCTGCTGAGGACGACATTGCGTACGTCCTGCGGCATGTCCAGAAGTACTTCCGGCTTCCCGTCGACCGCAGCAACGTGCTGGCTTCGTGGTCCGGACTTCGTCCCCTCGTCTCCGACCCGCAGGCTGCCGATACGGCCGGATTGTCACGCGATCACGTCCTGAACATCTCCCCCAGTGAACTCATGACGATCGCGGGCGGAAAGTGGACCACGTACCGGAAGATGGCGCTCGACGTCGTCGACAAGGCGGTCGAAATTGCTGGCTTCGAGGTTGGTGCCAGTCACACGGAATCACTCCCTCTCGTCGGTGCAGCCGACTACCAGCCCACCGGCGCGGGTGAGCTGCAGGAAACCTTTGGGTTCGCACCGGACATCGCCAGTCACCTCCATCGCTCGTATGGCGACCGGGCGCGTCTCGTTGCGGAAGTCGCGTTAGGGCGAGGCGGTCCCGTACGACTATCCGATGCTCATCCCATTCTCGAGGCTGAGGTCATCTATGCCGCACAGCACGAGTTGGCCTGCACCTCCATCGATGTGCTTGCGCGCCGCACGCGTCTCGCGTTTCTGGATCAGCAGGCCGCAATCGATGCCATTCCCCGCGTCAATGCGCTCCTCGGTGAAGCGCAGGCGTGGGATGATGAAACCATTCGCTCCGATCGGGCAGACGCGCTCGCCTACCTGATCTGAGGAATCGCGCGCCGGGATGGCGGAATGGTAGACGCAGCGGACTTAAAATCCGCTGTCCGCAAGGACGTGCGGGTTCGAGTCCCGCTCCCGGCACCATCAAGAATCTGGGCATCTGGAGTCCCAGGGCCCAAACGGCAATCGCTCCCACCAGAATGGGAGCGATTGTCTTGGTAGCGATGCGGGGACTTGAACCCCGGACCTCACGATTATGAGTCGTGCGCTCTAACCAGCTGAGCTACATCGCCGCGCCTGCGGAAGGCCGCAAGGCGTGAGGATACCGCAGGTGGATGGGCCCCGCAAGGACTGCGGTGGTAGCGTGCTTCACATGAACACCACTCCCCTCACGCACCTTCATGAGCAACTCGGCGCGCGCATGACGGACTTTGCTGGCACCTCTATGCCGCTGCAGTATGCGGCAGGCATCGGCGAGGAGCACCTGGTCGTCCGCGAACGCGCTGGCCTGTTCGACGTCAGCCACATGGCTGAGTTTCGTATCGCAGGATCCGGGGCCCTTCCCTATCTGCGCTACGCGCTTCTCAATGACGCAGCGAAGCTCAAGGTCGGGCGGGCGCACTACTCCATGCTCCCCAACGAGCAAGGCGGCCTCGTGGACGACGTGTACCTGTATCACCTGGCGGACGAGGATTGGCTCCTGGTGGCGAACGCCGCCAACCGGGCTACCGCTGACGTGCGGTTGCAAGAAATCGCCGAGGGCTTCGAGGATGTCACCGTGCGTGACGTCAGCGACGACTGGGCGCTTTTAGCGCTGCAGGGGCCAGCAGCCGCCACGCTCCTCGATCGACTCGTGGCCGCAGACCTGACGCAGATGCGCAAGAACGACACGAAGGCGACCACGCTCCGGGACTACGCGGTGCGGCTGGCGAGAACCGGATACACCGGCGAGGATGGCTTCGAGATCTTCACTCGGCCCGGAGATGCCGTTGCCGTATGGTCGATCCTTCAGGATGAGGGCGCCGAGCCTTGCGGCCTTGGCGCACGCGACACGCTCAGGCTCGAGGCAGGCTTCCCGCTCTATGGCCACGAGCTGGGTCCTGACACCGATCCCCGATGCACCCCATTTTCCTGGGTCGTGAAGGACAAACCATTTGCGGGACAAGCCTCGTGGCCACAGTTGAGATGCAAGCAGCGCCTCGTGCCGCTCAGGCTCTCGGGTCGAGGAATCGCCCGCGAGGGGTACCAGGTACACAACACGAAGGACGCCGTCGTGGGCGTGGTTACAAGTGGCACTCTCTCGCCGCTCACGCGTGAGGCCATCGCCTTCGCCTGGGTGGAGGCTGCGTACGCTGAACCCGGGAACGCACTACGCGTATTGATTCGTGGCAATCCGGTTGACGCAATCGTCGTCGACCTACCGTTCTTTCAACCCGATGCGCGGGTATCGTAGACCGACAGAACGACTTCTTGCCTGGAGGCAACATGGAGATTCCAGAAACGCTTCGGTATGCCCGTACCCACGAGTGGATCAGCGAACTCGAGGCCGAACTCTTCACCGTCGGCATCACGGACTTCGCGCAGGAACAACTCGGGGATGTCGTGTACGTAGAACTTCCAGCCGTGGGGGACAAGGTGCGCGCGGGTGACGCGGTAGCCGTCGTGGAGAGCGTCAAGACGGCAAGTGACATCTACGCACCCGTCTCAGGCACGATCGAGGCGGTCAACGACGCTCTTGAGAGTGCACCCGAGGGAATCAACGAAGAACCCTACGAGCATGGTTGGCTCTTCCGCATCAAACCCGATGATCCTGCGGAGCGAGACGCCCTGCTCGATGCAGACGCCTACCGAGCGGTATGTGACGAGGAGTCCTAGGTGAGGTACACACCCCATACCGATGCGGACGTCCAGAAGGCCTTGTCGGCAGTAGGCGTCGAGCGCATCAACGACCTTTTTGCCGATGTCCCCGCCCAGTTGCTCGATCCGGAGATTCGGATTCCAGCCGGCCGCGACGAAGTGGCCTTGCTCGACCACCTGAAGCAGCTGGCCGCACTGGATGACACCACCAGCCCCCATTTTTTGGGCGGAGGTGTGCGGCGCCACTTCTTGCCTTCTGTGACCAAGCATCTCGCGATGCAATCTGAGTTCGTGACCAGCTACACGCCCTATCAACCCGAGGTCTCGCAGGGCATGTTGCAGGCCACTTTCGAGTTCCAGACGATGATGGCGGAACTCACGGGCCTGCCTATCTCCAACGCCAGCATGTACGACGGAGCGACCACGGTCGCCGAGGCGGCCCTGCTTGCGGTTCGAACGACCCGGAGAAACACGCTCATCGTCTCGCGCGGTGTCCATCCCCAGACCCGCGCCGTCATCGAGACCTACGTCGAGCCACTCGGTGTATCGATTGACACACGTGACCTCGAGCAACTCGTTACGCCTCTCCCCATCGTGACGGAGGACGTGGCTGCGGTCATCGTGCAAAGCCCGAACCACCTGGGCGTCATTGAGCGCATCGCGCCGTTCGCCGCGGCAGCCCATGAGCAGGGCGCGCTCATGATCTCCGTGAACGACCCGCTGTCGCTCGCGGTTCTGGCGTCCCCGGGTGAGCAAGGCGCAGACGTTGCCGTCGGTGATGGCCAGACGCTTGGAGTTCCCCAGCAGTTCGGAGGCCCCCATTTCGGGTACATGGTGGTCAGTGAGCCGCTCGTTCGGCAGCTGCCCGGTCGTTTGGTCGGTCAGACATCGGACGTAGAAGGTCGGCGCGGCTTCGTCCTCACCTTGCAGGCGCGCGAGCAGCACATTCGGCGCGGCAAGGCGAAGTCCAACATCTGTTCCAATCATCAACTCGCGGCCGTGATGGCCACCATCAACATGGCAGCCTTGGGTCCTCAGGGT
>Ga0180432_10005557_pt1 | contig 16717 bp, 9 predicted proteins | sample SS_ome_10_FD_132414 | JGI IMG/M metagenome (GOLD analysis project Ga0180432, IMG submission 132414) | Hypersaline lake sediment archaeal communities from the Salton Sea, California, USA - SS_1_MS_2 metaG | ecosystem: Environmental > Aquatic > Non-marine Saline and Alkaline > Hypersaline >... | reverse complement strand
GCTCGTCCTGAAGAAGTCCGCGGAGTCCCTCGCAATGGTCAGCCCCCGCGCCGGCGTGCTCAAGGATCTCCACGCGGATCTGGCCCGCTTCCGGGAACATAACACCATGGCGTTCGGGCCCGTCCTAATGTGCTTCACCTGTGACCCCTACCCCGATATCGAAAAGGATCTACTCGTAACCAAACGCGCGATCGAGCTTCTGAAGCACTACGCCTTTCACTTCAAGATCCTGTCGAAACACCCCGCCCTCGCCCTCCGCGATCTCCACCTGTACGGGCCCGGAGACGTGTTCGGCACGTCGCTCACACTTCTCGATCGAGAGGATAGCCGGCGGTGGGAGCCCGGCGCCGACGAACCAGGTGACCGCATACAAGCTCTCAAGGAAGCATACGCCCGCGGCAAGAACACCTGGGTCAGCATGGAACCCGTGCTCGATCCCGAGCAATCCCTTGAGCTCATCCGCATGACACACCCGTACGTGCGGCACTACTCCCTCGGCGTGATCAACTATGACCCCATCCGCAAGACCATCGATTGGGGCAAGTACCTCGATGATGCTCGGGCCCTGCTCTACCGGCACGACAAGTCTTTCCAGGTCAAGCGCGACCTTGAACGCGCCGCACAACAGACACCGAAAGGACACAGGAACAATGACAACTGATCTCAAGAGGCCCGTAGTGCGTCGCACAACGCGCCCGGACACTCGCCGGAAGCTGATCGTCTCTCTTGAACCCGGAGACATTCTCAGCATCCGCGAAGAACGCTGCAGGACAACCTACAGCGAACCCCTGTCGGCCGTATTCGCCTGGATGGCCCGACGGGAAGCTGACCGCATCGCCCACAGGAATCAACAGGCATAAAGGAGACGCCTATACGCACCACACTCGACGCTGACCCATTAACTCACAACATCGAAAGGACATCATGTACGAGAAGACAGGTTACAAGCTCAACGCCGACGGCACCGCCCTGCTGGCAGAAGTCAAAGGCGGCAAGGATACCGTCCTCCAGGACGGCGACCTGACCCCGGCAGAAACGCAGCTGAAAGCTCTGCTGCAGGACATCCACGACGGCAGACTCGTCGCGCCCGCAGAAGAGACGACCGCCGACGACGTTCCCGCGGATCCCGACGGCGGCGAAGGCACTGACGCGGATCCCGACGGTGGCGAAGGCACTGACGCGGATCCCGACGGCGACGCGGACAAGGACGCGGATCCCGACGGCAAAGAGGAATAGCAACTAACCGGAGCCGGTCGGTACCACCCTTTCCCGGTACCGGCCGGCACCTGGAGACGAACAATGGTAGTACTACTCGACACCAAAGGACGCAGACAGCCCAATCTGAAGCAACGCCTGAAGATGGCAACAGTTGATAACAATGAACTGTGCGCCGTTGTTGGCTTCTCCGGCGCCGCGTTCGACAAGATCAAGAAGCTGGCCGTCGTCCTGGCGACTCAGCTGCGGACAAAGAAGCTCATCCAGTTCCCCGGCAAGGCCGACATGATCACCGCTCTCGACGCAATCACCGAGCTCTGCCTCGACTTTGAAGCACGCGTGCAGGCCCGTAACGCCCGGCTCCGCGGTGAAGACCCGGATCCGATCGGCACGGCCGTCGCACAGACCACACAAGAACCCACGAAAGGAGAACCCGGAGCATGACCCCATACATCATAGTCGGAATAGTCTGGACGGTGACCATCATCCTCGCCTTTGCCCTCGGCCGATCGTCAACGAAAGTGAAATATCCTGTACAAGATTTCACACATTCGCCGCTGGCCTCCCGGATCCTGTCCGTTACGATCGCCGGCATTGTGTGCCTGTCCTGCACCGGTTGCTTGCGTGACCTGGCGGAGATCATCGTCGCCGTGGATCCGCCGGCCGAGACGGAGCCGGTAATGCCCCCCGTAGTGGTACCGGATCCCGAGCCGGATCCCGAGCCCGAGGCGCCCACGGTTGACGACAACGCGCCCCGCACGTTCGTCGCCGGCAACTACCTCTATGTTGTCGGCCGGCCAGGCTGGACCCACGAACCCGACATCCCCGGCGAGTTTACCGGCTGCACCGTTGACGGTGTACGTGTTCACTCCTACGGCTGGCAGAACGAACGCCCCTTGTGGCGTTCCCGGATCCTCTCCGGCCGTGTCGTCTTCCGCCAGAAAGGCGTGATCATTGAGACGATCGACTAGCCACAACATCTTGTAGGGCCCGCGCGCGGATCCAGACGCGGACCCTACGACATATTGTGGAACCGACAGAGAAAGGCAACGAACGAATGATAGCGATCGTATGGAGTGACTACGAAGGGACGAAGCTCAGACGCTGCAAGGACCGAGCCGAGGCGGAGGCATTTCTCGCAGAGGCACAGGCGAACATCGATCGAGGCGGAATGTACGTGCCCAAGATCGAGGGAGTCTTTGAAGGCGTCGAACGCGGATACTCCGTCGTCAACGTCGCAAGGGAAGTAACACTCACGGAACAGGTCAACAGGTAACCATACCGCCGAGATCCGGCGGAGAAAGAAGGAGACGGAGATGAGCAACAAGGAGCACACGCCGCACACAGGAGAACCATTAGATCTATCGGCCGCGCTGACTAGCCTACTCGGCGCCGACCTAGCGCCGCACAGTATTGACGGGGATCCAGACTGCGACGCCTGCTGCGCCCTGCGGAGCGCCGCCGTAGCCGTGTTCCACTGGTGCACACAGCAAGCAAAGGCAGCGGCGGAGACATGGGAGGCGAGTCAAGAGTTGGAAGAACGCCTGGCCACGGCTGTAGCAGAAAAGAAACAGCGCGAGGCTGACACCGTTCTCGACCCCAACGCCGACGTAGACGCCTTCATTGCGCGGCTGGAAGAAGAGATAGAGGATCTGGACATTGCGGACGAATCCGCAACAGCAGCCAGCGCCGACTGCGAATCATGCCAGAACTCATCAAGGAGGGTCCACATCCTCACTGAATTGATAAGGCAGAAGAACGCCGAGCGTGAGAGTCGCGCTATTGCGCGTACTTCTCCACGCTCTTGTTCGACAGGAGGTTGCGATGTGGACACACATTGAGGATTCGACTCCCAAAGCTCGCAAGGATCACCGCTGTTGCCTGTGCGGCCTGACGATTCCAAAAGGCGTCAAGCACGTCAAGCGGGTCGGGTTTGACTCGGGCGAGGGCCTTGTCACGATGCGAATGCACGAGCAGTGCGAGATGGTGACGCGGGACTGGCATTGGGACGATTGGGAGTGCATGCCAGATGAATGGGCGTTTCGCCACGAGGACTTGCCTCCCGAAACGCTGGCAGAGATTCAGAGTATGTCCAACAAGCTGATCGCCGCAATCCTAAAGAACAGATAGCCAACCTACGCCGGGTAGTGCCGACGAACACCCTGGGACGGCACCATCCTACAGAGCGAGAAGTCCAACAGGAACTGACGCACTGCCCGGCGGTCTTACCGAGCCAATGAAGAAAGACAGACCATTACTCCCGGTGATTGAGCAGGTAACCCGGATCAATAGCACCCTAAGAGCGATCCGCGACGGCCGCTGCGGTACGATCAGCAAGGATACCGATCGTGGAAACACCGGCAGAGAGCACCCCACCTACGAGGAAGACAATGGCAATGACCGTCTTAACGACGGCCCACTTCTTCCAGATCGCGCCGGCGATCAGACCAATGAGCCAGGGCACAGCGACGTAGGGAACCAGCACGGTTACGAGTAACCGGGCAATGTGCCCCCCGATCGTGTACTCACCACGCACTGCCACCGTATCCACCCCAAAGGAGAAGACGAAGAGGCAGGCACCAACGACGTACAGCCAGATAAGCGTTGTCCTTTTCATGCCGGCAGTGTAACGCCTCGACGGTAGGTGACAAGGATTTATTCCAGGCCGAGAGGCACCGGGCCCATTGCTTCGCGCATCTCTTCGACGTATTCCTCGGTGACCCGGACCACCTCATCCCAATCCTGCCCCATTGCCAGGGCAGTCTGCGCGACGGGGATCATGGCCTGCTGCATATCACGCGCAAAGGCGGGATCATCAAAGGCTTCATGGAGCTCACGCCCCATACTCCCGAGCTCATCGATCATGTTCATGGACGTGTGAAGCATCTCCAGCTGATTCACCTGGACAATCAGCCGCGGATCATGGACCCGTAACCAGGTGCCACCGCCCCGTTGCCGCTCGATCGTTGCCGCGCCCATCTCTACCAGGCGCCGGCGGACACGTTCATACCTCTGATTCAACGCGGAGACGCTTTGCACGGACGCCGCATTGAAGCCGACCGGATTCCTGATAAAGAGCCGGCCGACAAGCGGGATATCCGCACGCTCAGGAGCGATCTCCTGCCCGCGCTCCACGCGATCGAGCATCCTGATCACTTCATCGTATTGCCTGGCGAAGCCCTGCCGCACTATGTGCTGGATCCGCAACGGCGAATAGTTGAACCACCGGCCTAGTGCCTTGTAGAACTTCGGAGTGTCCAGGTGGGCCCGCTCGGACATCGGCAGATCCTGTGCTTCCATCCACGGCGAATCAATGTTACGGCCGAAGTAGTAACTCCTGTTATGCGTTGCCTCCACAAAGGCCCGCTGCGTCGGCTGCAGGAAGTCCATCGGACTACCTGGCAAATCGATCAGCCGCTTCAGCACCTGGTGCGCCGCCTCACGCCTTTGCAGGATCGGCCGGCCCCCGTACATGTGGTCTAAGGTGTTCCAGACTGTGCTCTCGATCGCACCGAGGGCCCCGTAGTCGAACGGGATCCTGATTCCCTTGATATCCATGTACCCCATACGATCCCAGACCGGCCGCTCACGTTCCCGCTTCGCGTCGTCCTCATCAGCAATCATCTGCTTGAGTGCCCAGCCGGCCGCGGCGGTCACTGCCACCACCCCCAGCCGATACCATGCCGTCGCCCTGGTCGCCGGATCCACATCCGAGAGCCGGAGATATTGCCGGTACATAATCTGAAGGCCGGCGTTCGTGAAGCCCAACGGCCGCAAGAGGGCCCGCACCGACGAGAAGCCCGAGTGCTCCCCGAAGTTACCCGTCACAGTGTCATAGGCCATACGTGCCGCCTCTGTGCTTTCGCCCTGCCTCTTCTTCCACACAAAGGCACCTTCACGGCCGAGTTCCTCACCAAGACCCGAGATGAACTTCCCGCCCGTAATGAAGTTGAGCACATCGACAGGCTTCAGAATCGTGGACATCACCACACCAGGTACCGCCGCCGCCTTCTCGGCCGGCGCCAGGCCCCGCCACTTGTCCAGGATGATACCTTCAGACAGCATCCGCGTGAACGCGTTCAGGCGGATCCGGTGGGCCCCGCTCGTCGTTGTCTCCAGCGTACGCGTAAAGAGCTCTGCAGTCTTCCGCGCTTCCGGGACGCCCTTCTTGCCGGCGATCCGGTTAAGCAACCCCGTCAGCAGGTACATACCCTTCAGCTGACCCTCGCGCCCCTCACCCATCAGGACCGCATTGGAAGGATCCCTACTCAACATATTCCCCACGGCGAACGGCAGAGTCTGCGTGATCGCCCGCTTCCACGGTTCAGTTACCGGAGTCGCGATCTTATCGATCCACTTCATGAACGCTGCCGGCTCCCTGCTGCCGGCAAACATCTGGAACAGGACCGGATCCTCAATCTGCAGGTACACCCGCCGGCCGTCCAGGATAGGAGCAATGATATTCACGCCCCGCGGCGCCGTAGCCCGCCACACTGCCTTACCAACAGAATCGAAAGCCACATCCTTTGCCGTCACCGCTTCCCCGATCGGATCCAACGGCCGGCCAAGCTCCTGCTCCATCTTCTGGTTCAGGTAATCAGCGATAACATCCTTCATCTCTTCTTCACTGAGCGTCGCCATCTTCTTAACGTCCAGCTTCATCGGCACGGCAACCCGCGCCATAGCTGCCCGCGCTTCAAAGGAGAGGCTCTTATCGTTGCTCGTACGCCTGATAACATCGAGCAGCATCAACGCCGCGCGGTTCTCGTAGTAGGCCCCGATCACTTCCCCTGTCCGCTTCTGCATGGCATCGAGAATCGGCATCCTGCCCCGCGCACTACCGAACGCACGCCGGAACCCGGCCGACGGGGATCCGCGCCGGCCCCGACCCGACACCACCTCACGGCCCGCACCAGGCATAGGCGGCAACGGCCAATAGTGTTCGTAGGCTCCGCGGATCCGCTCTGCCTCTTCTTCACTCATGTCACCGCCCATCACCGCAACCTCAAGTAACGCCTGCATGTAGTCCTGCACGTCCTTGTATGCCTCATCGAACTTCGGCACCGCATCTCGTGCTTCCGCCACGATCTGCGCCAGGTGTTCCGGCGTCAGCCCGTCAGCCATACCCGGATACTCCAACCGCTTCTTGTGCCAGCGTTCCAGCAGTGTCAGCGCATAGCCACCCAGATCAAACGTATCCCAATTCTTCGCGCCCACCTTCTCATAGATATCCTGTGCCGACAGATTGCTCAGCTGCACATATTCCCCGGCCGGATCCAGCACACGCACCCCGTTACGTGCCTTGTTCCCCGTACCCTCAAAGATATCAGCCACCTCGCCCGGGATCCCCAGCGTCGTCTGGTAGGATTCCACCGCCCGGCTAAACACCTGGTTCCGCCAGATCCGCGCCAGGCGTGTACCTGTCGCCCGATCCTTGGCCCCCTGCCGTATTGCCCGGAACACCTCGCGGCCGACATGTTCAAGTGGGTGCCCTGAAGCAACCGTGAAACCCATGTACTCCGCCGCCCTTTTCAGAGCCGAGAGCCACGACGCCGCCGGCTGATCCGCCCCGAACGATCGCAGCTGCGCGCCCGGATCCCGCTGACCATGCTCAAAGTATGCCCGGTTCGCATCACGCAATGCCTCAAGGAACTCAGGATGATGCTGCGTCAGATGGTTCTCAAGGAACCGCGTAATCGGAAGACCATCGATCTCCGCGTAATCCGTAACGAACAGGCGGGCCCATTCTGCCAGGCCCTCAGTTGCGTTCTTCGCGCTTGCCATCGAACCCTCGCGCTCCGTGAACTCCGTCAGCACAGCACCGAACCCTCGCAGCCACTTCGGGTTCTCTTCAGTCAGCCAGCGATAGATAGCGTGCCCGTGCTCATGGAAGTTATACTGCCAGGCAGATGAACGCGTCCTGATCAAGTGCGCCGTATTGCGATAGTTCGCCGGCTTCCGGCGTGTCGTCTGCTCCCGGCCCTCGCGCATCTCCACGCCCAGCGCCCGGTTCAACATCTCCACGATCGAGCGGATCCCCACCTTGCGGCCGTCAGGATCCCGACGTATCAACTCCACCAGGCGCTTGCCCCGCTTCGTCTCCGCCACCTCTGCCACCCAGGAAGGCGCCCGATCGCGCGCCTGTGCCCCTGTCGGCGTCGGCGTGATCGAGGATATCACCGAATCCCGGCTACTCTGCAGCCGGCCGACATCCGCCGCATCCACTGTCATATCCCGGATCGCCTTATGCTTCTTCAGGATCCGGTCCAGTACCACCGGGCCCTCCGTACTCAGAGGCACGAAGTACCGCTTCTTCCACTCAATAATTTCCTCAAAGGCCCCGTCACCGGTGAGCTCGTCACCCTTATTCAGCTGACCCCGGACATCCACCTCCATCCGGTCCTCACCCGAAACCCGTGTCATGCGGATCCGCCACTGGTTATCCAATTCGATCACCGACCGGTTATCATGCACCAGGTCATAGATCTCCTTGCCACTTGCCCCCGCCAGGGCGACGCCGATTCCCAGCCTCTGCTTCAGGCCCGGCACATCCTTCGGCTGCACCTCAAGCCCCACGTACGGCTCACCCGCATCCGTCACAGCCCGCGCCACCCGCGATCGAGTCAGCCCCTGGAGCTTGTCATATATAGGGAAGACCGCGCCGCTCAGTAGATGTATCGGCCGCGTCTCCGTCTCCGGGATCTCCGCGAACTCAGCCCGCCACCGCTTCGCCGCCTCTGACAGTTTCAGTTCCGTATACCGTTCGTTCAGGGCATACTTCGCGCCCCTCGGCGTATTGTCACCGTTCAGCGTGTTCTGGTTACCCCGAGGATTAACGAACTTCACCCGGTCCTTCATCGAGTCGTACTGCCCCAGGTACATCTTCCCGCTACGCTTATTCTCGTAGTAGGCACGCGTGTCAGGATCCCGTTCCCGGAGCCGTTCCACCGTTTCCCAGGCAATCCGGTCAGTCTTGAAGTCACCTTCCAGCACGATCAGCTTCGTCTCAGCGCCCGAGAGCTCATCCGTGTGCACCACCTCCTGCGACATCTCCCGGATATTCTCGCCGGGGATCCGCTGCACACCCAGATCGAACATCCCCTCTTCCTTTGCCCGCTCGATAATCCGCTGGTACCAATCGTAGAAATACTCAAACACCGCGTTCTGCTCACGCACCCGGAGCCCCATGATTCCGTTCAGGAACTTCGTCACGTTATTCACGGCCGACTGCTTGATCCCGCCCTCGGCATCCACCACGCCCATCCGCTCAAGTGCTGCCAGGCCCGTTGTCACGTTGGGGATCTTATCCTCCATCATCGCGTCGTAGGTCTGCATCAGGGCACCCTGCCCATACTTGTCCGTGATATCCTCCTGCGCGAACAGATCACCGCCCACTGCCTGGCGTTCACCCGTATTGATCGCACCCACACCCGCAAGCCGGCGTGCCACCGTATTCACCAGGCGTTGCTGCCCTGCAAGGTTCGTCAGCACCAGGCGAATAATCGGCGCCGACTCCTGGAACGATCGATGTACCCGGCCGAACGCCTGGAACTGCGTATCAGCTGACCAAGAGAGTTCCATCGCATAGAACACCCGCCGGCGATCCTTACTCTTCGCCTTCTGGTCTGCATGCAACGAGATCCCCGTCGTAGCTGACGCAGAGATCAAGGCCACATTCTTGCGACCATCCTGGAACTGCTGCATCTCGAAACGGTTCAGATCCTTGTTCTTAACGCCCTTGATCTTCCGCTTCTCATACTGGCCCGTCTTGTAGTTCAGCCGCTGCTTCCGGCCCGACACCTCCGCCACACGGTCCACCCCGAAATGATTCACGATCTCATCAAACGGATTCGCCGGCAGTGAGATCTCCGCCAGGCGCGAGAGCAGCTGCTCCTTCATCTCATAGTTCTCGCGATTGATCAGGGGGTTACCCGCCGCATCCTTCAGCATCACCGTCTGCACCTTACCCGTAGCCGGATCCTCCTGATCCTCGTACTGGTACATCGGGAACTGCTTATCGATCATCGACTCAATGATATCGCGAGGCGTGAAGTCGAGATCCTCAAGATCGACCCCCTGTGCCTGTGCCTTCGCAGCCTTCGACGCTGTTGCGCTCTCATTCGTATGGAACACGTTGATAACCGCGCTCCGACCTTCCGCCAGATCCTTCTCCACTTCCGCGATCAGCTCCGGCAGTTGATAACTCATCATCAGCTGCAGGAAGAACCGCTGCTGCGCACTATAGAACTGCGACCACCGATTCCCGCCCGTCCGTTTCGATTCGCCGGCATTATCCGCCGCTTCCCCGAACACCTCAGTCATTTCAGACCAGAAATCCGCGATCGTGTCATACTGCTCGACCTCGGCATCCGTCAGATTGTGCATCACCTGGTTCTGCTCAACGCCCTCGTACGAGATCGATCGACTTGCCAGGGCCCCGATTGCCTTCAGGTCACGCGACAGCATTTCCAGCGCACCAACCCCGCCCGCCTTCATTGCCTCCATGAACTCAATGAACGTCCCGAACGGAGCACCCGCACCCCACAACCCAAGCCGGCCCATGTATCCCATGTTCCGCGCCTCAGTTGCCGCCGTAGCACTCACATAGAGGAACCGTGCATCAGGCGCATCATCATCCAGCTGCAGGCCCATCTGCCCCTGGAGCGTGCCCTCGTCCGCTTTCGCCTTGCCACCGTGCGCCGACACATACGCGTTCTTCATCTGGTGCGCTTCATCGAAAGCGATCACACCATCAAACTCCGCCGCGTCCATCCAATCCACCACCTGCTTATAGCGGTCCTTGGACGTCTTGAAATTCTGCCGGAGCATCGAGTATGTCGTGAACAGTACCCCGTCCTTATCCGGCAACGGATCCCCAGGCTTGATATCCCGCTGGTGAATCAACTCCATCGGCACACCAACAGCCTCAAGATCCCGGATAGCATCATCCTTCAGGTCATGAGAGATCGACACCCACACAGCCCGTTTCCGGCCCTGCATCAGATTGTCATAGATGATCGCCGCGATCTCGCGCCCTTTACCCAGGCCCGTACCGTCCGTTATCAGGTACCCCGCCCGCCGGCCATCAGGCAACAGCTCACTGTGCCGCTGTCCTCCGTATACCACCGGCTCAAGCTGAAGGTCTGAGACGCGCCCCTCCTTGATCACCTCCGCAGGGAGTTTCGGCTGATAAGTAACTGCCGGCGCTTCCACACTTGCCAGTGCTGCCGACTCCACGATGTTTGCAGGATGTGGCTGTGCGCCCTTCAGGCGTGCCTTCTGCACCCGGTACTGCGCGAACAGGCCCGCGTCCTCTTCCTGAAGCCCCTCAATCGCGAGATCCTCATCGAGCTCTACGAACCCAGATCGTTCAGTGTCCTGTTCACTGCTTCCCCTGCCCACTCCGGTAGATTCTCCGGGTCCGTCGGCACCGGCTGCTGCTCCCTCTGCAGCCCGCTCACCATCAGCTGCAGGAGTTTCGGCTGCGTCTCTTCCCGGTTCACCAGGTTCAGCCACAGTTCCCACGTCTCTTCGTTCAGATCGTTGCCCAGCAACTGAGTCGCCTGCAGCCGAAGTCCCTCGTCGCCCAGCACTTGTGCCACCAGTTCCAGCAGAGGGCTCCGCGCCTGGTTCGGATCTTTCCGATCGTACACCTGGCCGAACACCTCCAGCAGAACCTGTTCCGCTGTCTTCTCCGCTGTCCTCAGAAAGTCGCTCACTGATCTCTTCCCTTCCCAGGGGCTCCAGCAACTCAAGCGCTTCTGCCGGCGACAACCCGTCAGCACGGGTTATGTTAAGCAATTTCTCCGCCCTTGTCTCGCCAGGAGTCGGCCCCGTCTTGTCTATGACGATGATGTTATTGTCGAATCCCGTCCCGTATTTCCCGTAATGCTTCCCATCGATTCCGATATTCGCGCGCACGTTGTACCGGCGCTCGATCTTCGTCCACCACGCCGCGAAGCCCGGCCGATCGTGCGCCATCCCCTGCCCCACGATCGCCACCAGGCGTCCGCCCGTCTTCAGCCGTGCCAGTGCTTCCGTTACATGCTTCGCCCCGAACTCCGTACGGTGGTGGGACACCTTGCCCCCCTGTGCAGAAAACGGCGGATTCATCAAAACCACGTCAGGGGCGATATCTGCCGGCAACATCGAGTGAAGGTGTATCGCATCCACCGCGTGCACTGGATATCCCAGGTACTTCAAGAGCTCCTGCCGGCGTTCCGAGATCTCGTTCGTGATCACCTCGCCGCCCGCCAGCTTCGCCATCGTCGCCAGGTTCCCCGTACCAGCTGACGGTTCCAGCACCGTCATACCCGGCCGGATCCCCGTCGCCACCGTCGCCACAAACGCCTCCGTCGGCACCGTAGAGAACTGCTGAAACTCCACCTGCTCCTTCGTACGAGTCGTCTGCCGCGGAAGCCGGTTCGTCAGAGCCACCAGGCGATCCACCGTTCCCGCCGGATCCGCGAAGTCAACCAGGTCACTCTCCCCTTGAGACATATTCTCAATGTGCAGGTTTACCCCTGCTTCCATCGCGTCGTAAGCATCCCGAGGCGTGTACGCACCCTCGCCGCGCTCACCGCCATAGGCATCATTCGCAATTCGCTGCATCCACCGGTTATCCAGCTTCTTATCATTCGCCTGCAACGCTTCATCCGTTGCCAGGATCACGCCCTCTGCCCCTGCCGGCGCCGCCACTTCAGGCGTGCCCGGTACCGGCTGTGCAACTGCCGGCCCGTGATTCGCCATGAAGAACGAGTAAGCAAACCCTTCAGGCGTAACCGATCGCTGCGCTTTCTGTTCAGGAACATCCCCGCGCAGCTTCGCGATCTTGCTTCCCTCTGTAGGCTCCACATTCGCCTGGGGCAGATCAGGATTGAACTCACCCCACAGTTGCGTCTTCTTCGTGTACGGATCCCCGTAATTATTCGGCTGGAACGTCAGTGTCGGCTTCGGCAGACCGATCCGCTTTGCGATCCGGCCGATAGGATTCTCAAGCGCATAGAACTCAACCGTGTGCCCTGCACTACGCGCAAGCTCGACCAGCATCCCCTCATAGGCCCCGAGATACTCAGCTGCCTCCACAGGTGAATCTGCCACCTTCGCAGCCTTCCGGCCGTAGATTTCCTCAACCATATCCGGGTTGTGCATATCGTGCCGGTTTTCCCACCACCGGGCCCCGCTCACTGCAAACGACGTGCACGGCGGCGCCGCCAGGATCCCCACGATATCCCATCCCTGTTCCTCAACTGTATCCAGGATCACTTGCGGACTGAACGCGAACACATCCTCGCCCGTCTCCGCATCGATCGTCATCACGTTGTAACCAGCTGCCGCATAAGGATCCGACCACACGCCCGTACGATCGAACAGGCTGATAATCACCTCGCCACTATGATCCTCTTCCTCGGAGATCCGTGCCGCTTCAGCCTTCCACTCTTCAAGTCGCTCATTCGCCTCTTCCGGCGTCAAGAGCTCCCCTGCAGCCTGTGCCACCTTTTCCGCCCGCACCTGTTCCGGCGGATCCGGGAACACATCATCCGGCGCCTCTTCAATCTCGCCCGCTGCTTCGCCATCATCCTCGGCCGGCGCTTCTTCCGCCGAGTCGGCAAGCTCGTCAGTTGTCTTGAACTGGTCACTGCGCTCTGCCGGATCCACGCCTGGCACATAACCCGACCGCGTTGGCACCAACTCCACGGGCTCCGTAACCCGGAACCCCGTATCTGTCACCCGGCTCCTGACCCCGTTATCATCCTCAAAGATCTCTTCCCCTGCTGCGTTCTGCCCGATCGACCGGCCCTCTCCGGCCGTTGCTGCCGGCTTCTTCTTCTTTGCCGGCTCCGCCCTTGCCTGCGTCTGGGGGGAAGAACTCGGTACCGTCTTCTCACCTGTCGCGGGAGACGGCTCAAAGCTCGCCAACTCCGCCGCCGGCATATACCGTGGGCTATGCCCGCCGGCCCGTTCAATTCCCGCCTGCTGCGCCTCCCGGTACTTCTCCAGATCCAGACCGTTCTTCTCGATCAGGTAATTCACCGCATCCCGCGCCGCCCTTTGCGTTGGGTGCGAGCCCTTGCTCACGTTCTGACCCGTCAGCGCGTCACTGATCCGCCATCCCCCTTCATCCTCACCAATCGCCCGGTGCAGGAAGAACTCAATCTCCGGCAAGCCAGGGATCCGGACGCGCTTCGCGTCCACCGCCCGCACAAAACCGTCCTTGCTGCTCTGAATATAGAAGTTGCCCTCTTCCCCAGGCGACAATACGTACTCTGACGGACCCGTTTCTGCACGATTCGCCGCGGCCGGATCCGCCGGCGCTTCTGCCTGGGGGGAGGAACTCGGTACCGTCTTCCCCCCCTCCGCCGCTGCCGGCGGCAGATAGCGGGCCTCACGTCCCTCACCCTCTACCATCCAGCCGTCTACCTCGTCCTGACCGATATACCGCTGCTTCAACAGTTCGCGCATTGTCCAGGCATTAACCGGCCGGCCTTCCTCGATAGCCTGCGATACGGCCACAGACTGACGTGCCAGCGCAATGTTACGCTGCCCCTCTGCACGGGCCCGATCCCGCCATTGCAGGATCCCCGCCGCCAGCTGCTTCTTATTCCCACCGCGCCACGCGCGCGCCGTTGTCGCCATCTCCTTGAGCTCTCGCGCATTGAAGTCTGCGACCAACGATTCCACCGTCGCATCCGCCACCTGCTCCCGCAGCCGGATCCCCGCGACAATGTTCCCTATCTTCTTCGCCTTCGTGCCCGACTTCGGCACATTCAACACGATCGCCAGCGCCTGCAGGTCACGCCCGCTGTATTGCTGCAAGTTCTCTTCTGTGACCTCTTCCGGCCGCAGACTCAGGATCCCCTCCGGTACCCGTAACGCCCGCGGATCCTCGCGCCAGGCTTCCGGCGTCATAAGCTCCGGCGCCCCGCCCTCTGCCTGGGGGGTAGAACTCGGTACGGTCTTCTCACCCTCTGCCGGCGCCACGTCCTCAAAAGCGTACATCTGGTCGGGAGCATAGTTTTGAAGCATCTCCAGATCCGTTATCTCGATCGGAGTATCTTCCTGCTCATGCACCGCGAACATCCGGGATCCCGACACACCCGAACTCCATAAGCGCATTGCCTCCTGCATATTCGCCGGCTGCACCGCATCAGCCATCCGCAGCCCAAACTGCTCAAACGGATCCGCTTCTTCAGCAATGTCCGCCGCGGGGGGTTCCGCAACCGGCGTACCAGTGGGGGTAGCGGCCGGCGCTTCCGCAGCAGGAACTCCACGGCGCGCCGGTGCCGGCGTCGGTTCCCCCGTTGGCGGCGCTTCCTCTTCTGAAAAAGTGCCTGCAGCAGCTGGCGTAGGGGATGGCTCCGCTTCCGCAGCTGGTGCAGGCGTAGGTAATCTCGGATCCGCCTCTGCGCTCTCGCGCATCGTCTCGGCGTCGGCTGCCATTTGTTCCGTCGCCTGCCGGATCCGTTCATCCTCACCATTGATCAATTCGCGTAGACGTTCGTTCCGGGCCCGGCGTTCTGCCGTGCTGGCCTCAAGCTGCTGCCTTCCGGCCGCAAGGCCCCGTTCGCCCACCGAGCGGGCGACCTCCGCCATAACATTGCCCACACCAGGCAACGCGAACGCACCCATCTCAACAGACAACTCGCGCCCACTCGGCACAACGTCTTCCCACTCGCCAAGATTCACCAGGGCCCGCATTGCAGCCCCGAGGCGTTCCTCGCCCACCTCTTCAAACATTCCATTCCAGCCACCGTTACGCGCCATCCATTGTGCCGCGCCGGCAATACGCCGTGAACTGTTCTGGCCCAGCCATGACCGCAACAGTGCCGCCTTCACCAGCCGCACCTGGTTACCGCCCGGAATCATCGAGATCGCACGCTGCATACCTGCACCGCCCACCTCGGAGAGCAGTTCGATATACACGTCGCCATAGCCCTTCACGAACGCCTCACCGAACTCATCACCGCTTCCCGGCTCAATCAGTGCCTGGAACTCGCCAGCTTCATTCTCACCGAACGAGTAATCCGGCATCATGTTCTCAAGAGTCTGTTCCGCGATATGCGGAGCGAACAACACCGAACGCGTCACAGTGCCCGCCAGGGCCCCACCAAGCCGCGCAAGGTTCTTGCCGCCTCCTGTCCTTGCCGCATTGCCAAGGATCATCAGCACGCCCCTACGACCCGCCGTACGGCCCACGGCCGCGGCACCGCCGCTGGCAACAAACTCACCGGCAAACCGCGGAATGTTCAATGCCACCTCGGCCGTGTCATGCCACCAGGTAGGTGCCTCACCCAGCGCACGCCCTGTCACGCTATCCCGCAGCATCTGTTCACGGGCCCGCGCCTGGTTCACCTGCTCCACTTCCCAAAGCAGTTCTTCATCCGCCTCGCGCCGCATCTCCGGGCTTCCTATATATAGAGGGGCATTTTCCGGCGGATAATGGTCATTCGCCAGGCGCCGTGCGGCCATCCACACCTCGGCCTTATCAAACGCACGATCGACCGATCCGAAGATCGGGAGCATCTGCAGCAATCCCTTACGCGTGCCGAAGTTCCGGCGTATCGCTTCCCCGAACGTCTGCCGGCTCTCAGGCTCTGACCGGATAAGCACATCGTGCCCTTCCGCCACCAGCTGCGCGATATCTGCTTCCCGCGTCTCTTCCGCACGGAACCGCGCCTGCAGATCAGGATGGATCATCTTCTCAAGGTTCCCAAGCGGATCATACGGCACCTGGCCCGGATACCTGCCCTGCTCCGCCGCAAATGCACGCACACGCTCATTCATCTCCGCCTCTGCAGCTGCATCCCCCTCAGACAGCAATGGGTGCAATTCCGAGAACGGCAACACCTGTCCCGGTTGCCGGCCGTCATTGCGCTCCGCGAACACATTCGCGCCATGCACCACGTCCATCACCCGCCGCCGCCCCTGTGCCGCCAACGCATCACGCTCCACCTGTGCATGACTCGCATCTGACAACTCGATCAGACTCTGAGGCGCCGCCGGGCCCGGCCGCGCAGCCATTGCCACACCTGCAGCCCGCTCTCCCGCCATCGAGGGCCTTTCCTCTGCCATCGGGAGCCGGCCCACACCATCCGTCGGTGCCGCCGCTTTCGGTGCACGCCCGATCGTGCTCGGATCCACCTGGGGCTCATAGGCCGGATACCTCTGCATCCACGCGCTATAGAGGTGATCATCAGGCCAATCATCATACGATCCGGGGAACGTACGACGCACCGAGTCCAGCAAAGTCTTCTTCGTGTAGGTGTATTGTGGGTGAGCCACTATCGCCCCCTTCTATTACGGACGAGGCGCTACAAGCCCTGCCGGATTGTTCCCGCCTGGGAGCTGGACCCCCTGCTGCGCTAACCACCGGATCAATGCCTGCTCGACTTCCGGTGTCACATTGCTCTCTGCATCCTGCCCAGCCCACGGGATCCCCTGCTGCTGTGCCACAGACCTCATGAAACCCGTCCGGGCATCTTCCTGTCTCGGCCCATACAAG
>Ga0180432_10005555_pt1 | contig 16720 bp, 16 predicted proteins | sample SS_ome_10_FD_132414 | JGI IMG/M metagenome (GOLD analysis project Ga0180432, IMG submission 132414) | Hypersaline lake sediment archaeal communities from the Salton Sea, California, USA - SS_1_MS_2 metaG | ecosystem: Environmental > Aquatic > Non-marine Saline and Alkaline > Hypersaline >... | reverse complement strand
TAAGCACCGGTATTTCGGCAGCTGATAGAGCCGAGACGGTCAAGGCTGTAATTAATCCGGAGACGAAGCCTGAAGACATAGTCAAACCGGGGCACATGTTCCCATTGAGAGCGAGGGATGGCGGTGTTCTCACCCGGGCGGGGCACACCGAGGCTATAGTAGACCTGGCCCGGCTGGCCGGGATCTATCCGGCCGGGGTTATCTGTGAGATTTTGAATGAAGACGGCTCCATGGCACGGCTGCCTCAGCTAGAGGCAATGGCAGAGAAATTCGGGATCAACATTGTCACCATTGCCGACCTTATTGCTTACCGTTTCCGCCATGAAAGACTGGTGCACCGGGTAGCTGAGGCAAAGTTACCGACTCCTTATGGAGAGTTCATGGTTTCTGCTTATAAAAGTGATACCGACCCCGATGAACATATAGCTCTGGTGATGGGAGACGTGGCTACCGATGAGCCAGTGCTAGTCCGGGTTCACAGTCAGTGTCTCACTGGTGAGGTGTTTAGTAGCCTTCGTTGCGATTGCGGCGAGCAGATTAAGCTGGCAATGAAGACTATAGCTGAAGCGGGGCGGGGCGTTCTCCTCTATATGAGACAGGAAGGGCGAGGCATCGGCATCCACAACAAAATTCGCGCTTACGCCCTTCAGGATGCGGGGCTGGATACCGTGGAAGCCAATATATCCCTGGGCTTTGACCCGGACCTCCGGGATTATGGCATCGGCGCCCAAATTCTGGCGGAACTGGGCTTGCACGACATCCGGTTGCTCACTAACAATCCCAAAAAGGTGATTGGTCTGGAAAGCTACGGGCTAAAGGTAACGGAGATACTGCCTGTTGTCATCTCGCCAAATCCGCATAACCGCCGCTACCTCTCAACAAAGCAGAAGAAAATGGGTCATCTCCTGAAAATATCAGACACCACCGATGACTAAAATAAAACTGCAAAAAAGGAGGCACGTCTTAAAAGTATCAGATACCAGCGATACATAAAATAAGACTAAGGAGATAGCAATGAGCAAGCATTTTGAGGGTATGTTACTGGGGAAGGAGCTGAAGTTTGGGCTGGTTGTTTCCCGTTTTAACGAGTTCTTCAGCAAGAAACTGCTTGAGGGGGCACAGGACGCCCTGCTTCGCCACGGCGTTAATGAGGCAGATATTGAAGTCGCCTGGACACCCGGTTCCTTTGAGATGCCACTGATTGCCCAGAAATTAGCCCAGACGAAAAAGTATGATGCTGTTATCTGCCTGGGGGCGGTGATTCGCGGCGGTACCCCTCACTTCGACTATATCGCGGGGGAGGTTACCAAGGGTATTGCCAAGGTTAACCTGGACACCGGCGTACCCGTTATCTACGGGGTAATCACCACCGATACCCTGGAGCAGGCTGTGGAACGCTCCGGAACCAAAGCGGGGAACAAGGGCTTTCAGGCGGCGGAAAGCGCCATTGAAATGGCCAACCTTATCAAGTCCATCGGGTAGGGCAGTTTCAGCCGGTAACCTTATAGACAGTATCGCCTCTTCTCACCCGGTCTGGCACCTTGATGCCCACCGAATCCCCTTTTTTGGCTTCGGTGACATTCACATTGTCAATCTGCATCGATTCTATAACCATTTCAATATCAGTGGTGTGTCCCGTGATGTGGACCTTGTCACCTACCTTCAGCGTTCCGGTCACATCAATACCAGCCACTACCGGTCGAGAAAAGAAATCCTCAACCTTGCCGATTGCTTCCTCAGGCATTTGGCTTCCTCCTTTCCATATTTAGTGCCGAGCAAGATTATTGCCTTGTTTCTAGGATTATACCCCCCTGTTTTTTATAAATCAATATGACAGGCCGACAGATTTTTATTCCACCTTGCTATTTTTGACATATAGCTGCCCAAGACATATAATAGGGCTGACCATCATTTTTCAGGGGACGAAAGCCTTGGCAAAACAAGACAAACTCCAACCGATAAATGAGGAGGCTGGGCTGGATATTGAGCAAATTCAAAAGCGTCTTGATATGCTGGACCGGCGTTTGGATAATGTCGACTCAATAGTCTCAGCCGTTGCCGAACGGGTAATGAAGCAGCCGATTACCTTTAATGTAACCTGCTCAAAATGCGGGCAGAAGCTAGAAATTGCCATTATAGGTACTGAGAAGCCAACACGGTAATAAAAATCTCAGGCAAATATAGGTTTCATATCGTATTTCGTTATCTGGAGGCGATACTGTTCTCATTTACAATACTCTCAGTTCCTGTTCGCCGTGGATATGTTAAAACCGGACACGCAATAAATTAATAACTCAGGAGGTAAACGTGGAGATAGCAGCTAGACTCAACCAGACCAAATATGATGTCTTCCGGTGGAGATGTGAACTAAGCGTACCCAAGAAATTAACCATGGCACTAGGCATGGCGATAGTCATTGGCCTGCTGGCTCAGGCTAGAATCCAGCTCCCCTGGAGTCCGGTGCCGATAACGGGGCAGACCTTTGCCGCTCTTCTGGCTGGTGTCCTTCTGGGAAAGTGGTGGGGAGGGGCCAGTCTGGCCATCTATGCCGGTCTTGGATTTGCCGGAGTCCCCTGGTTTTCCGGTTGGGCCTGCGGGTTTGGTGCCACTGGAGGTTATATCTTCGGTTTTATCCTGGCGGCTCTTTTCTTAGGCCACTTTACCGATAAGTATATCAGGTCAAGAAGCTTCCTGAGTATGTTTGGGCTGATGATCTTTGCCAGCTTCATTCTCATATATGTTCCCGGTCTTATCTGGCTTGGGCTATGGGTCAAGATGGTGGGCGGAACATCAGCCACCTTTGCCACGGTTCTGGGAATGGGATTAATACCCTTCATCGCCGGCGATCTCACCAAATCTGCACTGGCGGCGCTTATAGCCAGAGGAGTAACCCCCAAACTGGCTTACAATGGCGAGGCGGATAAAGATAAGTGGGCACGGTGGCGCCTCCCCTGAAGATGAGAACACGCTCTCTACAATTTCAGCGGGTAAACCAGCTAAAGATACCTGTGCCAACCAGCATAACAACGGCGGTGAAGTAAAATACCGAGTTGATATTGATATAATCAGCTATCACCCCGGACAGAACTGGCCCTATAGACATGCCAACGCTGAAGGCAAAGAAGAACGTGGCCGTAGCCACTCCCATACCGAACTTCCTGCCTTCCACTACATTCAGGGCAGAGGCAGAGGGTATGGCAATTGCGCCAGCTACGCCAAGAAAGACACATATAGCAAAGATCTGCCAGAAATTACCGGCTGATGGCAGCAGAACCATAACGATAACGACAATCAGACACCCGAGAACTACGAGGATTCTCCGGTTAAGTCTGTCAGCGATTCTCCCGCCGGGTGCTTGAAGCAGTGACATTCCCAGTGCATTGACTGCCAGCAATATTCCGATTAAAGATGGACTTAAACCAACATATATACCAGCTAGAATAGGCAGGAAGGTAGAGAAGGTGCCTCTCATTACAGCAAAAGCCAGCCGGAAGGCAAAGAGCCCCCGTATCATGCCGCTGGCAGCTATCTCCCTGAGTGATGATTGCAGGTCTGCTGCCATTATCTGGTGTCGTATATCAGGGAGGAAAAGAGCAACCGCCAGAAACGCTATCAGATTAAGCCCAGCCATAGTGTAGAAGGCAATGTCCATTCCGAAATGCTCGGCTAACAAGCCACCCATCAGGGGGCCAGTACCAAAGCCGGTAAAAAGGGCGCCACTGAAGTAGCCCATCCATTTACCTTCTTCACCCTCCGGGGCAAGATCTCCAATATAAGCCTGGGCAACGGGTATAATCATACCACCGGCAAAACCCTGCAGTAGGCGAACCAGTATCAAGCCAGCAACATCATTGACCCATATATAGCCGAGCGAATTTATGGAAAAAACGAGCAGACCGATAACCAGAATCGGCTTTCGACCTTTACGGTCGGAAAGCCTGCCGATAAAAAGCATAACTATAGCTCGGGAGACAGAGAAACTGGCAAAGATTATACCTATCCAGATACCGGTAGCACCCATACCCTCGGCATAAAGGGGCAGAAGCGGCGCTATTATACCAACACCAAGCACGGATGAGAAAGCAGACAGGGCTAGAATGGGGAAAACCTTCTTTATAGCAAGAGGCATTATATTGCAGTATAGCGCTTTTGTGCCTGCTCTCACAAATTACACCGGCCAGGGTGGGATGATTGCACTCGTAGCTAATCGCTGATATAATAAAGCTTGTGGACACAGAAGATAAGCTAGAGACAATGCGCCACTCAGCCGCTCACATCATGGCTGAGGCAGTCCAGTCCATCTTCCCTGATGCCAGGTTCGGTATTGGCCCGGCTATTGAAGACGGTTTTTACTATGACTTTGATTTACCACGCACGCTCACCCCTGATGATTTGCCTGTCATCGAGAAGAAGATGAGCGAAATAATAGCCGCCGATTTACCCTTTAGCCAGAAGGAGGTAGCCAGGGAAGAAGCGAAACGGCTGTTTGCTTCCCAGCCCTATAAGCTGGAGTTAATTGATGATATCCCGGATAAGAAGGTAAGCATATATCAGCAGGGAGCCTTCATTGATTTGTGCCGCGGGCCCCATATTAATTCCACCGGGGGGATAAAGGCGTTTAAGCTGGTTAGTAGTGCCGGTGCCTACTGGCGAGGTGACGAACATTGCCCCATGCTGCAGCGGATATACGGCGTTGCCTTTGCTACGAAAGAGGCTCTGGATGAGCACCTGAAGAAGCTTGAAGAAGCTGCCAGGTGTGACCACAGGAAACTCGGCAAGGAGCTTGACCTGTTCAGTATCCATGAGGAGGCCGGGCCGGGTTTAGTTCACTGGCACCCCAAGGGGGCGGCCATACGCCGCGTTATTGAGGATTTCTGGAAGGATGAGCATACCAAGCGCGGCTATGACATTGTTTATACACCTCATATTGCTAAAGTGGGCTTATGGCAGACCAGCGGCCACTGGGACTTCTACCGCGAGAACATGTACAGCCCCATGGACATTGACGAGCAGCAATATGTCATCAAGCCGATGAACTGCCTGGGGCATATCCTGATGTATAAGACAAAATTGCGCAGCTACCGCGAGCTGCCGCTGCGTTATGCCGAGCTGGGTACGGTTTATCGCTACGAGCGCTCCGGTGTTTTACACGGGCTGGCCCGAGTCAGAGGCTTTACCCAGGATGACGCTCACATTTTCTGCCGCTTTGACCAGCTTGAAGAGGAGGTAGTCGGGGTTCTGGAGCTGACCCGCTTCATGATGGATACCTTCGGTTTCAGCAAGCATAAGGTGTTGCTATCCACCCGGCCTGAGAAATATGCCGGTGCTCTCGAGGTCTGGGAAGAAGCTACCGAGACCTTGCGAAAAGCCCTGGCCCGCTCCGGGATTACCTATGATGTAGACCCGGGAGAGGGCGTATTCTACGGGCCCAAGATAGATACCAAGATTGAAGATGCCCTGGGGAGAGCCTGGCAGGGGCCGACCGTACAGGTTGATTTTAACCTCCCGCAGCGCTTTGGCGTCAACTACATCGGGGAAGATGGACAGGAGCATATGGTAGCCATGGTACACCGCACGGTACTGGGCAGCATGGAGCGCTTCCTTGCCTCACTTATTGAGCACTACGGAGGCGAATTCCCGGTTTGGCTGGCGCCAGTCCAGGTAAGAGTTATTCCGATAGCTGACCGCCACCTGGACCATACTCGTAAGCTGGAGGCTGAGTTCAGAAGCCGGGGAGTGCGGGTAGAGATTGATGGCCGTTCCGAACGGATGAACCTTAAAATAAGGCAGGCGCAGCTTGAAAAGATACCCTACATGCTCGTAGTCGGTGATAAAGAGGTAGCTGATAACTCCGTTTCTATCCGCCGGCGCGGTGGTGAACAAATACCTGCTCAGCCCTTTGATAGTTTCCTGGAAACCATAAGTGCGGAAATTGCCAACAGGGTGTAAAATAGAGAGTGACATTGTTTATTAATCTTCAAGATTTGATTCCTGTAAAAGAATATGGTATAGTTTTTGTTCGTAGGACACCTGTGCTTGGGGGAGGTAAATAAGGACATAGTTAAGCAACTTCGTGTAAATGAGCGAATTATAGCCAAAGAGGTTCGCCTGGTGGGAGAGAAGGGAGAGCAACTGGGAATTATGACCCTGGCTCAGGCACGGGAGGTAGCGAAAAAGCAGATGCTGGATATAGTGGAGGTGGCACCTACGTCAGTACCTCCGGTGTGCCGCCTTCTTGATTACGGTAAGTATAAATACGAGCAGGCGAAGAAGGAACAGCAGGCGAGGAAGAGCCAGAAAGCCTCATTGCTCAGGGAGATTCGACTACGACCTAAAATTGGTATTCATGATTTTGAGGCTAAAGCCAGGACAGCCAGGAAACTGCTGATTGAAGGTGACAAGGTTAAGGTAACATTGATGTTCCGGGGGCGTGAATCCACGCATCCCGAACTGGGCTGGAAGGTGCTACAGCGGATGGTGGAATCACTGAGTGAGGTTTCCTCTATGGAGAGACAGCCGATAATGGAGGGGAGGCGGATGAATATAATCCTGGCACCAACCGCTTTAAAAGAAAAGGCAAAGGAAGAAGCAAAAGAAGAAGTAAAGGAAACACAGAATGCCGAAACTCAAAACTCATAAAGGGGCCAAGAGCCGTTTCCATATTACCGGCAGCGGCAAAATTTTACGGGTCAAGGGACCCAAAAGCCATCTGCGCCGCCGTAAAGCCAAGAGAGTCAGGCGCCTTTTCGACGAGAAGATAGAGCTGCACTCCAGTGACCGGAAGCGGATATCAAGGCTGATACCATACGGGGTAAAATAGATGGGAGGGATTGACACTTGCCGAGAGTTAAAAGAGGAGTAACCGCACACAGCCGACATAAAAAGGTATTGGCCCTGACCAGAGGGCACCGGGGAACCAAGCACAAGCTCATCAAGCGAGCCACCGAGTCAATGCTCCACTCGCTAAGCTACGCCTACTTTCACCGCCGTGAGCGTAAGGGCGATATGAGGCGGCTGTGGATTTTACGCGTTAATGCCGCCTGCCGGGCTCAGGGAACCACCTACAGCCAGTTTATGGACGGCTTGAAAAAGGCAGGTATTGAGGTAAACCGCAAGATGCTGGCCGACATGGCCGTCAGGGAGCCAGAAAGCTTTAGCAACTTGGTCACTGTAGCTGGAGGGAAAGCTCCGGGCTAGCATCCTATGCTTTTAAAGACAAACCCCTTCCCCTTCCCCCCCAGCAATGGAAGGGGATATTTTTCATATAAGAGCAAAGATGACAGAGAAGATAGAAGAGATAAAGTCGGCAGCGCTGGAGCAACTGGAAGGTATTGAGAACGTCAAAGACCTGGAATCCTGGCGTGTCCATTACCTGGGGAAGAAAAGCCCTCTGACCCAGATTCTGCGCAATCTGTCGACACTACCCATAGAAGAGAGAAAGGCTGTTGGTGCCTCTGCCAATCAGGTTAAAACCCTTCTGGAGAACAGCGCTCAGCAAAAAGGGCAAGTCCTCCGTGAAGCCCAGCTTGCGGCTAAGACAAGAGAGGAAACCACTGATATCAGCCTGCCGGGTCGCCCTTACCCTGTCGGTCACCTGCACCCGATTATGCAGACAATTGACGAGATGTGCAGCATATTTGTCTCCATGGGTTTTCAGGTGGTGTCCGGGCCTGACGTGGAGTGGGACTATTATAACTTCGAAGCCCTGAACATTCCCGCCGAACACCCGGCCCGCGACAACATGTCAACCTCCTGGGTCGCTACCGGAAAAGGCGAAAGGCAGCAGCTATTACGCACCCACACCACCTCGGTAACCGCCAGGACTCTGGAGAGTATGCAGCCGCCGATAAGGGCCGTCGAGCCGGGCAAGGTCTACCGCTATGAGGCCAGCGATGCTACCCATGTCCCCATGTTCCATCAGATTGACGGCATCGCTGTGGACAGAGGCATTACCATGGCTGACCTCAAGGGGACACTCTATGAATTCGCCCGCCGCTTCTTCGGTGAAGACAGGAAGGTGCGCTTCCGCTGCGACTATTTCCCCTTCGTTGAGCCCGGTATTGAGATGGCTATTGAATGCATCGTCTGCCATGGCGGTGGTTGCCGCCTCTGTGGCAATTCCGGCTGGATAGAAATACTTGGTGCCGGCATGACTCACCCGCTGGTGCTGGAACGCGGCGGTATTGATCCGAAGGTTTACGGCAGTTTCGCCTTCGGCATCGGCATTGACCGACTGCCCATGCTCCGCTACGGGATTGACGACGTCAGGCTGTTTTACAATAACGACCTCAGATTCCTGAGGCAGTTCTAGGATTTTTATACAGGGCGGGAGAACAAAATTGCCGGAAGCCCCGGATTATTCAGAGCACTAGAGTAAAGTTGAGATTTTAACGGATGAAAGCACCGCTTAACTGGCTGAAAGACTATGTGGACATTACCCTGCCGTTGGCTGATTTAGCCAGCAAGGTAACGCTGGCCGGCTTCGAGGTCGGCGAACCTCAGGCTACCGGCGGCAACTGGGATAACGTCGTTGTCGGCCAGATAACGGCGGTTAACCCCCACCCCAATGCCGACCGCCTTCGCCTGACTACGGTGGATTTAGGCACCGGGCAGGAGACCGTGGTCTGCGGTGCCCCCAACCTGAATGTCGGCGACAAAATAGCCTTCGCCTGCATCGGCGCCCGTCTGCTCAATCCGTATAACGGCCAAACTGAGGAGTTGAAACCAGCCAAGATTCGCGGTGTTATGTCAAGCGGCATGATTTGCTCCGAGAAGGAGCTGGGCATCTCGGACAGCCACGAGGGCATCATGGTCCTGTCCGCCGAGGCGCCGGTGGGTAAGCCGCTGGCTGACTGCCTGGGTGATACCGTGCTTGACCTGGATATAACCCCCAACCGCCCCGACTGCCTCTCGGTGGTCGGTATTGCCCGCGAGGTAGCCACCCTGAGCGGAGAGAGCCTGCATATCCCCGAAATCAGCTACGAGGAAGCCGCCGCACTGATAGACGGGCAGATATCAATAGAAATTGCCGACCCCGACCTGTGCCCGCGGTACTGCGCCAGCCTCATCACCGGGGTCGAGATAGCCGAGTCCCCCGTCTGGATGCAGGAGCGGCTCCTGGCCTGCGGCATGCGCCCGATAAATAATATTGTAGATATCACCAACTACGTTATGCTGGAGTACGGGCAACCCCTCCACGCCTTCGACTATGACCGAATCCGGGGTAAGAAAATCATTGTCCGGCGAGCCACCGATGGTGAAACCATCATCAGCCTTGATGGAGAGGAACGAAATCTCTCCCGCGACATGCTGGTTATTGCCGATGAGGAGCGGGCCGTGGCTGTTGCCGGCGTTATGGGCGGCCTCAACAGCGAGGTTACCGCTGGCACCGTTACGATACTCCTGGAGTCGGCAAACTTCAACCCGGCCAGCATTCACTATACCAGCCGCCACCTCTCCCTGACCAGCGAAGCCTCAATGCGGTTCGAGCGGGGTATCAGCCCCGGGGTGACCATACCGGCTCTGAAACACGCCACCCAACTGATTATGCAGCTCGGCGGCGGCAAGGTAGCCAAAGGCATCGCTGACGTTTATCCCGGCAAGCGGGAGCCTGAGCCCATCCTGCTATCAACAGACGAGGTAAAGCGAATTCTGGGTGTCGAGTTCAGTCTCGACCAGATAACGGGCGCGCTGACTGCGCTGGGATTCGACTGCAAGACAGAAGGCTCGCAGGTCCGGGTCACTGCCCCTTACTGGCGAAGCGATATAGCACAGGCGGTTGACCTTATTGAGGAGGTAGCCCGCGTCATCGGCTATGACCAGATTCCAACAACCCTGCTCGGTCAGCCAATACCCCGGCAAAATCCGGAACCTGTACTAAATCTTAAGAGAGAAATAAGGCAGAGCCTGACCGGCTATGGCTTTCAGGAGGTCATTACCTATTCGCTGACCGGTCTGGAGATGTTAACCAATCTGGTGGCCGAGCCACACCCCCCTGAGCCAATGCCCCTGCGTGTGTCCAATCCGATGACGGCCGACCAGGAATACCTGCGCCCGAGTCTCCGGGCCAACCTGTTAGCTGTCCTTTCGGCAAACCGGCGGCATGAAGAGGGCGGCATCAGGCTGTTCGAGCTGGGCAAGATATACCTGCCCAGGGAAAATGACCTGCCCAGTGAGCCTGAGGTGCTGTGCGGACTGATGAGCGGCACCAGAATTGAGAAGTCATGGCTGGGCGGGAACGGCTCGTTTGACTTCTACGATGCCAGGGGGGTGGTTGAGGGCCTGCTTTGCCATCTGGGTGTGGCCGCAAATTTTAATAAGGGCACCGACGAAGGTCTGCATCCCGCCAGGCAAGCTGCCATAGTTATCGAGGATAGCGGTCTGAGTGTTAGACTGGGTACCGTCGGCGAATTGCACCCGAAGGTTGCCGATGCTTTCGAGATTTCTGAGCCGGTCTGCATATTTGAAATCAATGCGACCGCGCTTCTACCCTTCACCACCAGTCATAAGATGTTCCAGCCGATACCGCGCTTCCCGGGCATAGTCAGAGACCTGGCGCTGATAGCAGATGCTGAAACAGCTCACCAGGGAGTATATGATATTATCCAGAGCTTCCCCCTGGTAAGCGAGATTACCATCTTTGATGTTTACTCCGGGGAGCAGGTGGCGCCGGGGAAAAAGTCCCTTGCCTACCGGGTTGTCTACCAGTCCCCAACCCACACCCTGACCGACGAAGAGGTTAACAAGGTACAGCAGCAAATCCTGGACAGGCTGGCAAAAGAGCTGGGGGCTACCTTAAGAGAATAAAAGCCTCCTCCGTAGTCCCCCTATCTTTATGCCTGAATATATGTTATAATTAACCCCGTATGACTCAAAATAAAAAGGACAGCACCATGCCTGAGAAACCTACTAAAGACCTCCAGACCTTCATAGAAAACGTGAACAAGAAGGACAAGCCTAACGGTAAAAAAGTCCGTTTTGCCTTCACCAAGCGCAAAAGAATAAATTAAGCAGACACATCATTATTTTAGCCTGCCCACCCTCGCCGAGAACGGGTCATCCTTACGGACAAAATCGGGCAGGTAGCTCTCGGCGGCATCCATTCCCTGCATCCAGCCATTGACTATACCCAGCTTTTCCACCAAATCGACCACCTCCGCATACTCCTCGCGCGATATTTTCCTGGCCAGAAGAGGCAGCCGGGGAGCCCGGTTTGCCGGGAAGTACTGGGACATGATACTGACCGCGACCTCAGGTGAAATCTCGCCAACAAGCCAGCCAAGCGATTCCTCACTGCCCGCCAGACGGTTAGGGAGTATCAGGTGACGCACCATCAGTCCCTTTTGAGCCACGCCATCATCTACTTCCAGGTCGCCAACCTGCCGGTACATCTCTTTGATAGCGGCACGCGACCTCTCCACATAATCCGAAGCCTGCGAAAATTTCTTACCCCATCTATTGGAGGCATATCTCAAATCCGCCAGGTAAATGCTTATTATGCCGTCAAGCTCCCGCAGGGTCTCGACAGAATCGTAGCTACTGGTATTGTAGACCAGCGGCAACCTGAGCCCCAAAGGCACCGCCTCCAGCACCGCCTGTACCAGCTGGGGTACAAAGTGCGATGGAGAAACGAAGTTGATATTGTGACACCGCAGTTCATCCTGAAGGTAGAGCAGGCGCTCAGCCAGGATATGAGAGTCAACTTCATGATGTCGCTGGCTCTTATAGTCCTGACTTATCTGATAATTCTGGCAATAGGCACAGCGCAGATTGCAGTTGCCGAAGAACACCGTTCCCGACCCTCTGCTTCCGGAAAGCACCGGTTCCTCGCCGTGGTGAGCGCACAATGATGAGACTATCGGCAGACGGGCTGAATGGCAGAATCCGGTTTCACCCTCAAGTCGATTGGCACCGCATTCCCTCGGGCAGATATCACACGACACCAGCCTCGCCTCAAGCACCCGGGCACGGCGCTCCAGTTCACCCGAGCGGTACAGAGCAATGTATCCCGGCTCTACTCCTCCCATGATACTTTACGCCTGACCTCCAGCTTTAATCTCTCGATTCCCACAACCTCCACCTCTTCTCCGGTTTCTATATCCTCATCAAGGCATTCCGCCTGCCAGTATTCGCCGCTAACCCTGATAACCAGATCCGGCGTAACCGATTCCACCACCTCCCCCACCAGACCAATCATGCCCTCGGCGCCGGTTATCTTTTTCCGGCGCAGGCTGGGAATTATCGCCCAGGTCCTGACAAAGATAAAGGCACCGAGCGCCAGCCCGATAACTATCATGGCCCATAACGGAAGCTTCACCTTAAAATACCACAGCGCCAGAATCACCACCGCCAGTATGATAACGTCGTCTATCAGCGATACCAGTACTATAACCCATGCCTTTTTGGTTGATATCTCTTCCTTTTTCTTCATATCCCGAATGCTTTATGTCAACTTCCTCGGCTGTTCAAATGGCGCCCTCTTTCACCAGAGCTTCTATCTCCGGCTCCGATAACCCCAGCTCCCGATGGTAAATATCCAGATTGTGCTCACCCGGCTTCGGCACCATGCCACCCGCCTGCCACGGAGAACGGTTCATCTTCAATGGTGCCCCCGGAGCCTGATACCTTTTGCCCGTCTCCGGGTACTCCACCGCCGCAAAATAACCACGCTCAGCCAGCTGAGGATTTTGCACCAGACCAGCTATTGAGGCTGCCTCAGCCCACGGGAAGCGCATCATCTGTCCCTTCTCCACCAGCTCGGCGGCGGTATGGCTCATCGTCCACCTCTCCAGGACATCTACTATATGATCAAGTCCCTTGAGGCGTGTCTCACTGTCCCGCCACTTTTCATCGGTCAAGTCTTCAGCCATGCCCTCGGACTCAAGCCACTCTACCAGAGTTTCCCATTGCCGAAACAGCGAAAGCAGTATGTAGCCGTCCCGGCAGGTAAAGAGACGGAAGGCGTTATTCCAGTGCCGGCTGCCCTGTCTCTTCGCTACCGCACCTTCAGAGAAATAGCGAACCAGGACATGGTCAAGGGTAGCCGCCACGCATTCCATCACGGAAATATCGATGTACTGCCCTCTGCCGATGGCATGGCGATGCCACAGCGCCAGCAGAATGCTGTTAGCGGCAAACAGAGACGCCGAATAATAAGCCTGGTTGCCAGAGGGTTTCAGCGGCGCCTGAGGCTCACCGCTGACATACATCCACCCCCCCAGCGCCGCCGCTACGAGGTCGCACGACTTATAATCACGATAGGGGCCGCTCTGCCCGAAATCGGTAATGGCAGCCATAACCAGCCCGGGATTGATTTGACCAAGCTCAGGGTAACCAAGCCCCAGCGACGCCAGGTAACCCGGCGGCTCCGTCTCCACCAGGACGTCAGCCGTCCCGACCAGCCGCCTGAATAACTCTCGTCCGGTTTCCTTTTCCAAATCAAGGCTGATACTCCGTTTACCCGCATTCAGATAATGAAATCCGGGGGTATCCCTGCCTGAAAGCACACCCGGCTTCTCCACCCGAATAACTTCGGCGCCCATATCCGCCAGCAGTCTGGCGCCGAGCATACCCTTCTCATCAGTCAAATCAAGGACACGATAACCAGATAAAGCGCCCACGTTCTCCCCTCCCCATCACGAGGATAATCTTTGAAGTTTACTCAACGCCGCGTTAATCCGGCTCAGGCAGCGCTCCTTACCAAGGACAGCCATAGTCTGGAACAGCGGAGGTGCCGCGGTACGCCCGGTCACCGCCGTCCTCAGCGCCCCGAACAACTGCCCGGTCTTCAGCTCCAATTCCTCAGCCAGAGGCCTGAGCAAGGCCTCCAGCGACTCCTCGCTAAATACCGCCAGAGACTCCAATTGTTGCCGCGCTGTCTCTAAAACCGTAATGGATAATTCAGCAGTCATTTTCTTGCCGACCAGCAAGCCGGCATCATATTTAAGCCCATCAACAAAGAAAAACTCAACCAGCTCCGGCACCTCAACCAAGGTTCTGGCTCGCTCCTGAACGAGCGGCATAATTTGCTTAGCGTAGTCGGTTGACAATGGCCGTTTCACCTGAGCCGGCAAGCCCTTATCCAGAAACGGCAAAGATTTTTGGACAAAATCCTCCACACTCAGGCTGCGGATATACACCCCGTTCATCCAGTCAAGCTTGTCCCGATTGAAAATAGCCCCGGTCTTCCCGATTCTTTCCAGAGAAAAGCTCTCCACAAGCTGCTGCCGGGACATTATCTCTGTCTTATCATCCAGAGACCAGCCGATTAAGGAGAGAAAGTTGAACATAGTCTCCGGCAGGTATCCCTGTTCCCGATATTCAATTATGGATACGGCTCCGTGCCGCTTGCTCAGCTTGGCACGGTCGGGCCCCAGTATCATCGGGTGGTGGACAAACTGCGGTGGCTCCTGCTCCAGAGCCCGGTACAGAAGCAGGTGCCGGGGCGTACTGGATATCCACTCCTCAGCCCTGATGACATGGCTGATTTCCATGGCGTGGTCGTCAACAACATTCGCCAGGTGATAGGTCGGGTAGCCGTCAGATTTCAGCAGAACGAAATCGTCAATGGTGCTGTGTTCAAAAGTAACGTCACCCCATATCAGGTCCCTGTAGCCGGTCTGCCCTTCCAGCGGCGTCTTGAAACGGACTACCGGGATAATACCCTCTGCCTCCTTCTCCGACCGCTCCTGCGGACTCAGGTCGCGGCAATAGCGGTCATAGCCCGGCGGCTGCTTGCGCCTGACCTGCTCGGCACGCATCTCCTCAAGGCGCTCTGGTGAGCAGTAGCAGTAATAGGCATCTCCCTGCGCCACGAGACGCTCGGCTGCCTGCCGGTACATCTCCACGCGCTGTGACTGAAAGTAAGGGCCGTAGTCACCCCCCACATCGGGCCCCTCATCCCAGTCCAGCCCCAGCCACTTAAGCCCGTCCATGATAGCCTCCACGGCACCCTCCACCTTGCGGGCGACATCAGTATCCTCGATGCGCAAAATAAGTTTGCCGCCCGTGTGCCGGGCCAGAAGCCAGTTGAACATGGCAGTCCTTATGTTGCCCACATGGGGATAGCCGGTGGGGCTGGGGGCAAAGCGGACTCTAACTGGTTTGGGCATGGTGAAGCCTTTCTACACTAAGTAATTAGTTAAGAACTTACGAACTCCCGACAGCGTATCTTTTACATCATCTATTTTATACTGGCCAAAGTTACCATGGTCAGCATTATTACGTACGTCATTCCAGACTTGAATTTGCTTCTGCTGAAGAGTATTGTATACACCTTTGGCAGCAAGTTTTTGGTTTAGAGAACTTATATCTTCCCTGCTCTTTATGGTAATTCCGTTACTAACACAAATACGCCTAAGTCCATCCTCCAACACAGCACCAATCAACGAAGCAGCAGGGTCTTTATAGCCATTATCCAGAAGATGCTCAGCCATATCTAAAAAGTCACTGAATACTTCGGCAGAAACCAAATTTTCGACCTTCTGAAGATAGCCTCCTGCAATGTCATCTTTTGCTGCTTGAAGGATTGCCAATCCCCGCTCAGCATCATCATAAATAGATTGTTGACAATTACCTTCAAATTCACGATGATAAACGTATTCGGAATGAAGGGCATTTAGAAAGGCTAGAGAACTTGTACGCCATTGTTGAAATAAACCGTCTTCCACATGATCGAGGTAAATCATCTCCCTAACACGCTTATTACACCTTGTTGCAAGAACTGCTCCACCCATACTGATAAGACTGTCAAGCCTTCCCAAAATTCTGTCAATAGCCATTTCTCACCTTCTCCCCATTCTACCACCACACCTACATTAAATTCTAGACGCCAAAAATATACTTCCAAAGAGCATTGACAACGGTTTTTAAGCTAACTATAGTGTCAGTAGAAATAACGACACACAGGGGGGGCGGAGATGAAAGCAGCTGCGGAGCCAACGGAGATTAAATCCCTGACCAGACTGAATGAGCACAAACCTGATGACATTTTTATCTGCTGTGCCAGTTTTGAAGAAAGGTGCCTTTCCAGTACCGCCACGATGGGCACCGACTTCCTGACCAAATTTGCCGTAATCTTTGTCGTTGAGGAGCCTGCCTATAAGAAGCAGGTTGAACACAACATGTTCCGGTTACAGACTGAACTGAGGAAAAAGGCTACCGAAGGTATATTCGTGATTTCCTGCCAGAGAGAAAACCCTCTGGAGGGGATTTCCCAGATGGAGGATATCCTGAGGCAATGCAAGCTGAAAGCTGATGGAGGGCCTTTTATTACCGTCGACATCAGTGGCTTCACCAAGATATACCTGTTAGAGCTTTTACATTACCTGGCAATAGAAAAGGAGCTGGGGCTTCCCCGCCTGCTTCACACCACCCAGAGATATCTGCCGACTAAACTTACCCAGGGTATTCAGCAAATTACCACTATACCTAACTTCTACGGCAGCCCTTCGCTGGAAAAGGAAACGGCTCTGGTACTGCTCCTGGGGTTTGAACCGGAGCGAGCCCTGGCGGTATGGAAACAGTTAAACCCCGCCAAGACGACGGCACTGATAACCAACCCGCCCCGCTACGGGAACCTCGATTACCTGAAATACGCTAAACAAAATAATGCCGACCTGCTCTCCAAACCTTCAGTAGAAGTCAGGGACATACCGGCAGATAACCCGTACGCCGTCAAGAATGCGCTGGAGGCTATTCATGAGGAGACAAAAGACGCGTT
>Ga0180432_10005554_pt1 | contig 16721 bp, 26 predicted proteins | sample SS_ome_10_FD_132414 | JGI IMG/M metagenome (GOLD analysis project Ga0180432, IMG submission 132414) | Hypersaline lake sediment archaeal communities from the Salton Sea, California, USA - SS_1_MS_2 metaG | ecosystem: Environmental > Aquatic > Non-marine Saline and Alkaline > Hypersaline >... | reverse complement strand
TTGCCTCCTTATGTGTTGGGTCTGATATTACTTCATATATCTTATCTATCATCTCTTGATTAGTTGGCATCTCTCATACATAACATAACTAAAACCTATTCTATCTCCTCTAGTATCTGTACTCTGTACTATATTCTATCTATATCTAACAATGATTTTTCTAATTTAGATATTTCTTTTTTTGCTGCATTTATGGCTCTTTTTTGTTTACCTATTTGTTCCCTAATATTCCTTTTTGCTTCTATCTTTGTCTCTTCATTATAAGAGAAACACTCATCGTATATTATACTTAGATAGGCATGAATTTCTTTTATTGAAATTTTTTTTGAAATATCGTAATTTGATATTTTCAACTTTCATTCTCTTAAAAGAATTTCTAAAATAACTTCCCTTCAGTCACTTAATATAGATATTTGTCAATATGAGCATATATTTCATTCGTCAGTGTATGTTTTTATTGAAAAGTCAGAATTACAAATAAACTTTACGTCTGACCATCAACATGGCGATAAATACTTGTTATTAAGTATTTTCGACAACATTTCTAACGATTCTTGATACAATTTTTTAGCCATCTATTATATAAGTAAGTAAATAAATACAAGATGTTTATTGTTGTGTGTAACTCCAATACTGCCATTCGGTTGCTGTGTTCAACTCAGATACCATAGTCACTGAGTATCTAGCTATGACCAACTCATCATCTATAGCTAATAAGCTGGTATTTTATAATAGCTCTGTAGTTTCGTTGCTACACACAACAGTAAATACCTTATACCCACAATACCATATCCACCTAGCGTTATGTCTTCGTGAACATGTATTCTTATAGGTGGATTGGTTGTGGTAAGAGATATGCGTCAAGACTACCAGTTATACTCAGGGTGAGTTCCTTTTTACTTGTATTCTCTTTCATACAATACCATGTCACTATTCAACATTACGAAACAATCAACAAAGTCTTCGTCATACTCAGCGTTTTCAATACAAAACTCAAAGTCATAGAATATGTTCTCTGCGACTTCTGTTTGGTCTTGATGTCACAAAGAAGCGAAAATCAAAAACGTAACAGTAATTGCATAAGCTACAATAGCCATAGCAAATTGCCAATCTTGGTTCTTGTACTTATACCATACAAAGAACACAACAGGCAACGATAACAAAATAATTAATACTAACATAATATACAACAAATAATATAAAACAAATTTAACAAATAATGAAGTTATGTAAATCTACAGTTTTTGAGTACATACTTGTAACTGCCGTATCTCACTTAATTATTCACTTAACAATTCTCGTAATTATACTTGCTATTCAAAGTCAATTATAGCTTACTCATTTCTCGGTACAAACTTCTTCTGAAGCCTCCTTGTCGCTATACCAATCTTGCATATATCTTTCTTGTTCCAATGCTGGATTGAATACATAAACCTCAAAGAATTCAGCTTTCATTCTACAGTCTATGCACATTTCATTTGACATACCACAAGCTTCAACAACTTCCTTCCTTGTTTTCATATTGTCCACAGCAAGTATCACTATATCCCTTCATTTTACAAGTTCGGACTCAAACTTTCACTCGTGTATTTCTATTTCTACTCAAGTAAACTCCTTAACATTGTCCCTAAGCGATTCTGTTTTCAGCTTACCGAGTTGCGACTGCTTATAGAACTGGCTTGCTATGTTGTGGTTCTCTACTTCATCAAAATCCACAACCATTATATCTTCTACTCACATTTGGGCTAGGGCGTATGTTGTTGTACTTCATATTCATCACGCACCAACAATAAGAACTGACTTTTGACCATCTGTTTCTGGGTTATATATACTCAGTTGGTTTCTGTGTCTACTTACCATTTCTTCTTGTGGTTAATGTTGTAAATTTCTGCCTCATTTCTTCTCATCGGTTATCTTCTCGTCATTCTCCACTTTGCGAGAACATAGAAGTTTGTCTATTTCGTGTTTTTGTTCATCAGTGAACAACAGTTGGTGTTTTTAGTACCGACTTCTTAAGTTGACCCACCTTTTGTTCAATATAGTCTATTCCGTTTTCTGACATAATTTCTGCAATAACTTCTTCTAGCTCTTCTTCTAACTCTTCAACCTCTTTTTGTTTTGCTTTTTCTTTGTAGTCTTCAAATATTCAACCCAATACATTATCATCAAATATATTCAACAATTGTTTCAAATAATTTTTTTCTTCTTCGTTTATTTCAATTTCCTGTCAAACGCTTTCTATGGCTACTTTGTATTGTGATTTAACATCCTGAATTTGTTTTTTGGCTTCTTCGTAATCTATTCAGTTGTTTTTGTAATACTGCTCTCGAGTAAACCCTTCTTCTACCTCTACAGGAACATCAAACTCTATGTTCATTGGCTTAAAAACATTCAACGCACACTTATAATCTATTGTTCAATCTGTTTTGTAAGCAGTAACTATTGACCAAAGATGTGGCATACTTCAATCGTTGAATCAGTTTTTGGCTTCTTCGTCTGTTCAAGACCAAAACGTACGCATACTGTGGTGAGAGTGCAGCCGACAATTAAATTCTCATATTGCATGAGGGTCTTCCGCAACGTTTTCTATCAACTGCTCCGCGAACTTATCCAATCAAGCTTTTGTCATCTCGGTATTTCAAGTGCTATTTTTTTGTTCTGGGAAGTGTATGTCTGTTACTGTGTATTCTCAGTTTTGTTTTACTACACGAGCCATACCACTTCGTTCTGTGTTTGGGTATTCTGAATGAAGTCTAGTTATTAGTTCGTGAATCTGTCACGAAACAATTATTTTTAATCAATCTGGAGCTTGACCCATTTTTCTAGAATATTCTTTTTTAGGCATAGTTTATGTGGTTTATGTGGTTAAAATCTTATTCAGTTGTTTTTTTGGGGACATTAACATTTAGTTTTCTTTTTTTTGTTTCTTTCTTCTCTGTTTTTTCCGACTCCTCATCACTTTCTTCCTGTTGTTGTTTTTTTTCTTCCTCCTCAAGAGCCCTCACTATATTCTTTCGCTGAGCGTCAGCTCACTTGAACTTTTCAGAGTGTTGCCTACAAAAAGATTCTAGGCTTATATACGGACTTCAGCTATTGTAGTTTTCTAGGAATTCTATTAGAACTGTGACTATAGACATATAATCCATATCTTTCAACGCTTTGCTAATTGGCGTTATTCGGTCTCACATACACAACGAACCCCTGTTGTTTACGTGTGGGTGTTGGTTAGCGTTTTCGTTTAAGTGTTGGTTGTGTATTCTTATTAAATCTGGAGCCCTGCTGTTGTTTGGGTCACGTATATCTATTCTTATAGAATATTCTCAAATACAAAACTTCCCAACATACAACGCATAAGTTTCTACTTTCAGAATATCTCATTGGATGTACGTTACTTTTTTTACTTTTTTGTGCCTTTTGAGTCTCTCTGATAATCTTGAACTATTCTCATAAAGCAAATTAACCCTTTCTTCTATGTCTTCTGATTTTGCGTCTTCTAATACTCTACATATAGTCATATACTGTCTTCAAGCGTCAGTTAATAATCAACTCAATCTTTCTAATTCATTCTCTTTGTTTCTCAAAACAACAGCCCTAAACTCATCTTTTACTTTTTCTTCTATAAGTTCATCTAGGCTTTTTTTTCATCATGGCCTAAGTCAAATCTGTGGCAACTTATATATTTTAGAATCTCATCATTTCAGTATTATGTGTTTACTTCAGACCGACCTATAAGCGTTTGATGCGTCATAATGTATTGGTCAATCGTAATTTTTTACATCGTTTGCCAACACCTCAAAATACATCATTGCACATTCTCTCATACAAGAAAGAACTCATTTCTCTCTCAGTTTTCTTACTCACCAAGCTCTTAACGTTTGTCATTCTTCAAACATTGGCTCTTCATCTTCGTTTTCTGTGCTATTTACAGACAATATAATTTGTTCCAAAATCGGTGTTCGTGGACATATCCTTCAACTTTCCTGTCGTATAAATTCATTATCTATAGATATAACAGAACGAAAACAACTACTTGTTGGGTATTGCCTATCTTCTGATATTTCCTTAACATAATACTCGGAACTTAACCACGTAGAGCAATATCTTGCTATTTTTTGAAAAACCATACTACGTGAAGTTTCGTTTGTTATTCCAATTTTTTCTTTTACATATTCGGGAAGGTTTATTACTGCCTGAATAAAATGCTCACTTATAGTAGCAGTATTTGACAAACTACTTGTGTAATCTTGAACTTCTGTAACTGTTCATGTGGTTGTCATATTCCGTTTTATTTAACAGTATAAAGAAAGGGGCGAAAGCCCCCTCTAATTATTCGCTCAATAAGATTTTGTAATCTTTGTCTGTCTCTAGTGCGTCACTAAGCGAAACAGCATTACCTTCAGAGTCTTCTATTCAAAGGAAAGAGTCCATACTATTCCCTGTTGAATGTAAGTAAGACTTAACAATCTCAAATGTGCTTTGTTCTGTGCTGTAGGCGATTCTTTGTGCTTGTGTTTCTGGAGACCTGTACTCCAACTCGAAACCAACCAAAATAACGTCTTCAACATCATCTTCCTCTGAACCACCCTTGATTTTTTCCATAGAAACTAGGATTGTGTTTCCATCTTGGAGTGCTGAATCAACCTGCTTAACAACTCAATCAACCTTGATAGAATTAACTGAATCTACGCTGTATCCAGCTTCTCTGAGGGCGTCAGCTACTGTGGCACCTGCGTTAAGTTCAACTGTCTTAAGTGGCGTACCAATTTTTACTACATTTACTTGCATGTGGCAATAATATAATAGAATAAATATGCGTTTGGTTTGTATTTATAACCCTTGAGGGTATCTCTCGTGGTTACTTCCTTATTTGTTTTCGCCATGAAAGACTACGCCACCAATTTTTGTTTTCCAGTCTCTTTGGTGTTATACAAACGCTTAACAAGGACAGTACTTCATTTGAGATGAGATTGGGTAATCTCTTTTATCGCAATGAGCTGTTCCTTGATGAACGACTGGTGCGAGTTCTGCCAACTTTTAGAAGGTATAAACTCAACAATGTACTTTACTGGCTCACCTTTCATAGTACAAACAGGAGTAAATTGAACCGAAGGATAGCTGAGGCAGATAATACAACGAAGGTCGCTATGTCTTCGTGACAAACAAAGCATTTACCTGCCTTGTATATCTTCTCTAAAACCTTCAATCCTAATGCCGTAATCAGTAATGTCTCCATGAACCATCTCAAAGTAAAGCGTTATGTTTTCGGGAGTAATTAAGGTTGTTTTATTTTGGACTGTAACCGTATCAGTCTCAACCCCCTTCAACGCAATCATTATGCTGTTATTGAACCAAAAAGCAAATCTTTTTTTACTTTTTTGACTTTACTTTTTACAAAAAACATTTTTCGATTTATTCTTCTCCTCCTGTAGTGAGCATTGCATCTTTCGTGTGTTTCTCTTTTGTATAGAAGTGAATACAATATTCTGATATAGCAGTTATTGACGCCTTAATTCAATTTGCTGTCGCTTTTCGTTCCCTGTAGTTTCAATACAGTTTCTCTGCGACATCTTTAGCGATATTGTTTGCGTAAGAGTCTGTGACTTTTATATTTGCTTTCTCTGCCTTATCTCTTAACGAATTGTATTCTTGTGTTCTCGTACGATTATAATTGTACTCTGCCGATGAAGCGATTAGGGTTGCCTTTGAGTATAAATTCGAGATTTTTCGTTTCAAAATCTGCAACTGCATTATGTCGTCTTCTGTTGGTGTTGTGGTCATTAGCTTATTTGCTTCATCAATCAGACCTGTGTTTTGCTCAAGTGTATTATCTAGTTCTGTTTTCGCCATCTCATTCCGTATAAATAATAAATCTAATCTTCAAAGTGAACTCAAGGCACTTCTAATCAAACAGAAAGTGCACTTTTTATTTCCTTAACTCTTGGTGTTATTTCCATATCTTTTATGTTTCGATATTGTTTTGGTAACAATTCCCAATCAACTTTCACTATCTTCTTGTTGTAGTTTATTCAACTAACAACTTTCTGCCTATTAGCTTCCTGCGATATGTTTGCTTTTTCTACATCAGCTTCTTCTTCTCAATCGTTTTCTTTTGCGAGCTTATCCATTTCTTCTTGTTGCTTGCGTTTCTCTTCCTCAACCTTGTTGTTGTAGGAGATTTGATTATTGTTGATTGTCTTTTCTGCTGCAGAAACCTCTCATATTATTTCTTTGAACTCAGCGTTTATTTTTGAAACAATATTGTTGTATGGAGCAACCAACTCTTTTCTTGTCTTCTCCATCTCTATCCTAGCCTTTTTAAGTATATCTTTTATTATAACAGAATTGTCTGCGTCTTGCCTATCTTCTATACTCATTTCTGATTTCTGTATAGCTTCCTGTAATATTTCATTGTTTTTAAAAGAGGCGATTACCTCTTTTTGTTCTTTTGTTATCGCTAATGTGGTTTCACTCATTTGTGTGGTTTTTTATAAAACATCTTTTAATTGAAGTGAGCGAAGTCGCTCTGCCTTTATAATACATTTTCTCGTCGTATCTTCTATTTGTTGTATTATACTTTCGTCTCGCTTAAACTGGTGCCATCTAACTCATCAATCTTCTGTTGATATTTCTAGTATCCTCCAATCTAATTTCTGTAATGTCTTCTTATATATTAAGTACATATAGAACATAGCTTGAAATCAATATTTTTCTTGAGCTTTCTCTGCACTAGAAGTCTCTGAAACAAATTTATAATCCAATCCGTATTCTGTGTATAAAGCATCTATCTTACCCTTCAATCAATAGTTTGTTCATTTTATAGTGACCTTTATTTCGAGCTCCGATTGGTTTGGTTTTTTCAATCACAACTCTTTTATTGAGCGTATTCCTGTTTGGAACTTCTCTATAAAGTCGTATTTATCTGTTTTTGTTTCTTGGTTATTTAGTTTGAACTCACGCTCCATTAAAGCTAATTCTTCGTCTTGTTTATATGTGTTTTCTTTGTTGTAATTTTCTAAACACTTATGGAGAGAAACCCCCACAACTGCGTGAGGGTTGAACTCAAAAGATTCCCAATTACCCATAACATATCACTTATACCGAGTCTTGTTGTCGGTTTTTAGCATATTTATAGACCATGGGGATAGGTAGGTCTTCTTAGAACGGAAGGTCATCGTCTTCGTTATTTGATGAATTTTCTTTTGCTCTCAACGCCTTAAATTCTTCACTTTCATCTATTTTTCTTTGTAAGAATTCTGGCATAGTCTTGAAAACTTCATTAACACCGTCTTCTATTAAATACATCATAGGTTCGTTGTGAAGTTCTGCAACGTCTATTCATTTAGGCAATGCTGTGATAGAGTTGATTGTGTTGTACTCCCTATCTCAATCTCTTGATTTCTTAATACCAACAGACAAGTAACAGTTCTCTCATATTAGCGAGAACAAATCAAACATACCTTCATCTTCTGGCATCTTTCCCCAGCTTTCCAAATCCTTCCTTAGGAAGCTTTTTTCTGAGAAAGAACGAGTGTACTCCTTGTAGAGTGAGAATGGAGCTTCAGGTTCGCCCTCCTTAAATTGTCTCATCTCTCATGGGATTTCAAACCCAAATCTAACCTTTCTTTGTGTAGTGTCGTACATCTTGTTGTACTGTGTACCAAGGTCTACAATACTAAACAAAACAGCATGATAGGTTCACGCTTCCAAAACCTCTCTTTTGAAACCACCCTTTTTAGTGGTGTCTACCATCATTGACTTTCCAGTTTCAGTCATCTCAACAGTATATAATCTAAAAAATAGTTTTACGCCATTTCGGGCAAAACTCTATTCGTCGTATTTAGCTCGTTTCGCTTCAAGCTTCAGGTCTTCTATTAAATCTTTGTAGAGTTCCTGCATAACTTCGCAAGCGTGTTCAAATATTCGTTTCTGAACATTCTGGTTGTTTTCGTCTGGAAATTCTTTTGTCTGGAATTTCTCTTGGTAAGCAGACTTCAACCTATCGACATTATTGTCGATAAAGTCATCAATGTCCATCTTTGGAGAGTAGTCGTAAGAATACAAATACTCAATTCGTGATAGTTGTTTCTGTGCAGTTTCGTTCATATTCCGTATTATGTGGTAAAGTAATTTGATTATGCTGTTATTGAACCAAAAAGCAAATGTTTTTTTTGTTTTTTGCTTTCGTTTTTAGAAAAAAGGGGCATAATTTTACTTATATAGGTTAAGGTAATCAATGTCGTTACCGAAATAGTCATCTAACCTAGACTTAACTTTTTGGGATATTCTTCCCCTCTTAATAATCTTCCACATCTCTCAATATTTAGTACCAAGTTCTTCTGAACAAAAATCGTCCATTCTTTTTCAAATTTTTAGGGCAGAGATTTTGAGATATGTTCTAAGTCATTCTCAATCTATATTCATTCAAATGTTTGGCATTATTTTTCTTGTTCTAAGATAAAGTTTTTTGCTTCCGATGCTCAATAACAAACTTTTGTATTAACTCCAGATTTGTTAAGTTTCTCTATTCGCTTCTTTTGGTGCAACGAAACGGCTCATCATTTTTTTCTTTTCATTTCAACGCAACAGACTTTTCAATTCTTCAAGACTATAACATAGTCGGGAAAGCCTCTGTTTAATCACTCTAGCTTGTTCTTTCTCTTTTGGCTTCGGCTAGAAGTTCGAGTCTCTTGTGCTATTTTGGTGAAAAAATACCCTTCCCTTCTCAACCGATTCGCAAACATAACGCATTGTTGGTGTTCTGTTAAGGTCATATACTCTTTTGTACTTAAAAGGTAATTAGAGTATACGAATACAAAATCAAAAAGCAATACTAGGTTTTGCCAATGTTTCTCTCAGCCCAGTTTTGTATTATTTTTTTATTAACTCTCGCACCTTCTTTGCGTCTTCTCTTAACCTCACGCATAACTACATCTTTCCACTTTGGGTAATTATCGAGAACTCGAGCCTCTAGCTCATCAGTAACGTTACAATCAAGCCACCTAACCACTGATGACTTAAGAACTTTGTCGCATTCTCAGACACGCAGTATTTTTACTTCTGGGTCTCACATAATTTCATCAACAACCTTTCGTGGCAAATCAATAATAACCCTATCTCATCAATATAGAATCAACATGGTTCTCTCTTTGTATACCTTTATTTTATTCATTGTTGCAATCAATATAAATTAGCCGTTCATCATTGTTTCTTTTTCTTGCTCTTTGATTTTTGTATTGTTTGGTTTAATATGTCTCTGTGGTTCTTGTATATCAACATTGGTCAAGATGCGTATCATCTCCGATAATCTATTTTTACGCTCGCTTCCATTATATTTTCAGAGAACGTTATTCTGTCCATCTGGAAGCTTTCGGCTATTTCTCCGTATGCTTTTGCTTTTATTATATGCCTTGAAAACATACGCTCCTTCGTGTTGTCGTATACTATACAAAGCTCTCTAGCCTTTTTGTTTAACCTTTCTATAAGATAGTCTATCATTACTGTTATTTCTTTCGGAACATATTCCTTAATCTCTTCATTTTCTTTTGGTATCAAACGCATTGCTATGTGGGTTATCTAACAAATCTTTGCTAATTCTTTTCGGTCAAATCATTTGTGTTCTTTTTCATCTTCTTCGTCTTTGGTTTCTTCTTCAAACTCATATCATTCGATGAAATCATTATAATTTTCTTCCAACAAATCGAAATGGTTTTTTCTAATATCTTCCCGAAGGACGAAAATTTGCAACTCATAACCTTGGCTTAAATGGTTTAAATAACTACACTTGTTTCTTATTATATATTCTGGTCGTAGCAAATACTCGTTGTATATTCAATTCTCTTTTATCTTCAATTTTATTGGTTGGTTTTCTTCAAGGTGTTTATTTATCAGTTCTTCGTTGAAACCGAACGCTCAGTTCTCTCACATCTTGTAATAACGATGAAGGTCTCGGTCTCTTTTCATTTCAAAGAACTCTCATTTGATTCTTCCCAACGACCTAACCTCGCCAATTCAAGGTAATTGTAGGTAGTAATACAATCACGTCTTCCTTTTCCTTTTAATGACACGAACACTACTCATTTCTATCTCATAAATTATAAAGCAATTTTTTTATACTCAGTATTACAACAAACAGTTCATTCTTCTTTTATCGGATAACATTTTCAACAGTATTGGCATTTACAAGTGTTATTTATTTTTTCGAGAACCTTTGTGTACCCTGTATCTATGTAATATCATTCTTTTATGTTTGCGTTTGGATAAATATACTCACTCCAAAGAAACAACCTAAGACCAAGGTTTCAATTTTTACCAATAGTGTTTATTTGGTTTGAGAATATATGTTCTTCGCACATCTTATGTATTCACAGTGTTTTTTTCTTAAATTCTTGAGCCTTATCGTACGAGGTGTGGTGGCTAAAACAAACAAATCATCTTTTTAATAATTTCACCGAAAGGCTCCTGTATTCTTCTTTTCACTTTTTTGTTGAGGTGTCTATTCTGTATCGCTTAACCCTAAATTCTATTGGTTTCAATTTTTTGTGTTTCTTTTTAAGAATTTCGTAATTTATATAATCATATAGCCGTGATGTTATCATTTCTTTTTAGTCTTAGATAAAGAATTATTATACCAAATTGGTTTTTCTGTGTAGTTTCGTTTGGCAAAAGCAGATTTCTCTACATTATAATATTTTCTGTAAGATTCAACAACCCCGTATTCTGTCTTACATTCTTCTGGCATACATTCTGGAGGTTGTGTGAAATCAGTATTTTTGAAAACTGGTTTTTGTGACATAAGCCGATTATATACCATAGAGCATCTGTGCCTCTTTTTGTATCTTTTTGTATACTCAATCAAAAGGTACTTAAAAAGACGCATGGTTCGGTCGTAATTTCATTTGCTAGAACGAACTCGTACAGCACAAGGGTGGTTGTCGTGTGTTAGTTTGTATGGTATTTGTCATTTAACTAGATGTTGGTGGTAATACACGCTACATAATAACTGTGCTGTTTCCAAAACCATTTTAACAACGTGTTTGTCACAATGGTATTCTGCACACTTTTGGGGGTTTTTATCTAAGTAGAATATGTTCATAATTATTTAATAGAAACTAAACCGAGTCCAGCTACATGAACCATTCAATCTTTTGCGTTTTTAACTTTTTCTTGTCGTTGTTTCTTCGAATTTTCAAAATGTTTTTTTACCCTCTCTGACATTTCTTGTTTTTCAATTTTCTGTCAGGTTACAAAGTCATTTCCGTGAATGTCTGTTAGTGGTCTGCTTACTCTGTTAATTTTTGCCATCTCATTTTATCAAGAATTAAATGCACCCTCATTATGCTGTTATTGAACGAAAAAGCAAATCTTTTTTTTGTTTTTTGATTTGTTTGACTTTCGTTTTTATAAAAAAGGGGCATCGAATGTGTTTTTAAGATAAACAAAAAACCCATTAACCAAAGTTGGCAATGGGCTATTGTCTGCATAAGCAGAATCGAGTTGTAAGGACTCTGACACCATTTGTATAAATTATGGTATGAATTGCAAGGTTTTTTTGCGAAAATCGCCGTTTTTTTTATAAATATTTGCGTTTTTTAATCAAAAGGGTGTTTTTGTTAACTATATATAATTAGAATTAAGTTAAATTTATTATTGTTCTATAATATCGGGCAATCAGATTTTAGACCTACCCTCCTTCAAAGCCCTTTATAATATATGTATAAAAATTTTATGTTATTTTTTATACAGCAGAAAAACTGCATACACACATAGTGCGTACTATACTATAAAGGAGCAAATCAGGAGGAAACACATTGTACACTGTGTATAAGCTCTATAATATCGGTATAAACGAGTTTTGAGCCTACCCTCGGCTATCGGAGAGCCCTTACAACTCCGAGAGTTGATTACATTATGCTGATATTGAAACAAAAAGAAAGTGATTTTTTGAAAATTGTTTTAAGAGTTTCAAACTTACAAAAAACAAAAAAGACAAAAAAAGTGTGCAAAAATTTGCTTTTTGGAGGGTTTGGCAGCATAATTGAAATTGTTGGCGTTCCAACTTTTTACAATTAACCACATAACAATGGAAACACGACACAAAGACTTAAGCCCTGTTCAAGTACAAGACAGGCTAGTAGTTCGAGCTTTTGCTACTATTATTTTAGTTGGATTGATTTTGCTATACGCTGGTATAAATCAACCACAAGTTCATTCTGATTTCATTACAAAAGAACAAGTGCAAGAAATCGAAAAAGAATGAATAAATGACGAAAACCTAACAGATGACAAACCAACCGACTGGCGAAGGTTGAATTCTAATTGATTCAGCCAAAGGTACATTCATCTTGAGGGGGAAGGTAGAGAAGAGCGTATGAAATCCCTATTGGCTTCGTATTGATTCGACAATTACGAGGTGCGAAAAACTATAGCAAGGGTTTTCCGTATTTATCCAGAAACACTCATCTGTGTTGCTTATGCAGATAGCTCGCTAGGGCGTTTTCTTAAAACGGAACATAATTACTGAAATGTATGAAACAATGACAGAGGAGAAACTATGTCGTTCCACAATTCAGAAGCATGAATACACGCTATATGAAAGGTATTAACAAATAGGTATCTTTGAAATAAAATGACATTATGAGAGCTTTCTCCGTACGAATGAGGAGAAGCTCCTTTCTACGCAACAAGTCCAGAGAATCGAGAAATAAACGTATTGAATTGCCACGGTATGATATACAACAAAAGAATAGATTGAGACTGGAAGTTTAGATGGTAAAAACAAAACGCAGGCTGGTTATTCCAGCTTGCGTATAATCCATAGTACCAGCACCTTCCCAAGCACTAGTATTATGGCTGCCAAGAAAAGTATGCCTAATATTCCCATACCTACCTGTTTTTGTTTTGTTTATTGTAGTTTACTCATATCACTCCATACGTTCTGTATATCAGTTCATTTGCTCTGTGTATTGTTTGTTGTAGCTCCAAATTATCATCAGCAAGATGTCGCATTACAGTAGAATTTGCGTCTGCATACGTTTGCCATTTCCTAATCTCATCTCTAGGTACTCCAAACGCCATTACGCTAGGAAAGTTATCACCTGGACAAGTCTTGTCAGCAAATTCTCTATGTCAATGCAATGTAGCGTTTGGGTATATTTTCAACAAATCCAAAACAATTTTTCTTGTTGCATCAAGTTGTTGTTTATTTGGTTTTTCGCTATCAAAATATCAGTGAACGCAAATATTTATAGCGTGGTCGTTTACCTCTCTATTACTATTTGCTCGTCCAACGCTTTCGTGTTCTCTTGTTCTGTGTATATCTCAGTTAATTCAAACGAAATAATGATACGCAACGGTACTTCAATTCTTATCAGCAGGTTGCCCTATTCTTTGAGCGTGATTTCTTGCCATAGACTGTATCATTTTCTCAGAGTCTGGCTGAACTGATTGAGTGATAACACTATGGTGCAAAACTATGTACTTTATTTCTCTCATAATATATCATCAATAACTAAATTTAGATTATTTACCGCTTCCAAAAATTCCTTATCTCATACCCTTGAAGCCATTTCTACGCTAACATTTTTATACATTTGTAGTTGCTTGTATATTTCAGGGTCTAGCATATGTATTCTATCGTACGGTAGATACAATCTACATATAGGCGAAATGAGAAAATCTTTCATCATTTGTTGCAATACCTCTTTGCTAACCTTGAACTCATCACCAATTCTTCACTCATTACTATCATAGAACGTCATTTCTTTTTCTTCTGTATCATACACCCCAAAAAGTGCATGCCAACTAACCACCTTTCACTTCGGGTCTGTCACTCTTCATGTTTTCTTTTGACTTCTCCATTCTTTCGTTGTTCTTACTACGTATTGAAACGGAAATCATTTTGAAGAAGCCAATAATCGTGTAGGAGAAAATATCCTATCTTGCAAAAACAATACTTTGTCTTCAGGATTTATAGAGTTCCAAAAAGAAACTACCATTTTCGCAGCGTCATCAACATATTTTGTAGGTATTCAATCTTCTCATAAATCCCAACCCCTACGACTAGCTTCTCTTTCACAATCTCTTAGCATTTGCTCATTGGGGTCTACTCCAAAAATAGTGCCTATAATGCTAACGGCAGAAGCGATTACACAACCATTATCAAACCGTGAATATTGATATTGATTAACTTGTTGAATTTCTTTATCTAGCTTATCTATCTTGTTTAAGTAGTCTATAGCTTTTGCGTCATTCACTATCTTGAAATTGTTTTTATCTTCTCGATTTAACATAATAATATATTGATTATAAAGGCATTTTTGACAAAATTATAGACACTAACAAGATTATTACTGCGACAATAATTTCAACATCTAATTTTTCTTTCATTATTTTATGGCTTGACTGGTCTTAAATCTAATAATAATATCGTAGATACCCCATATAGCAGTCAATACTGATGCAGTAAATGTTTGTGGATTTAGGTCGCCTGCCAATAGTTGAGCTAACCCAGTAACAAGTCACGCTAGTGTTTTTAAAATACCAGACCATACCGTCTTGCTTTGGAACCATTTCTTTGCTGTTTTTGTCATAGTTATATTGTTTGATTATAAAAGCTAACTTAGACATATTATACGTTGTGCCGTTTAGTTTGCAACCCTTTGTTTTATTTAAAGAACTTGCTTTTGAACCTGTCATTTTATATCTGATATTTCTGCTAGTGCATCTTCTTTTGTTTCCCAAGTTCAAAATAATCTTTTCTTATATCGTCTATGATTTGTGTAATAATAGTTGTATATGTCTCGACCAGTCTCCGACCTTTCCAACCTGTAATATTGTTTTTCCTCATTGAGATTGCTTATATCCATTATTCTATATATTCAAATAAAACTCTGAACCTGTTATATCTATTATTCTCCAATTTTACAAACCCTCTTGGACTATCAGAAACAACCTGTTCTAATGCGTATGAGTTTGGTGGACACAAAGCAGGCGTTACTATTAACATACATCTATCTCACGTTTCAGTCATATCTTTTTCTTTTAGCTGACTTTCTTGTGTTAATCTACCATTATGATAATGTGATTGAATTACAAATACATAGTCTGCTTTATGTAGGTATTTACTTGCTATAGACTTTCGTTTCTGTTTATGGTTAGGTATATGCCCATGAGACATAGCTATAGCTACTTTATCGAATCACAGGAAGTTTTCTAAGTAATACACCTCTTGTAGTTTTTCTGCGTATTCAAACATTACATTTGTGTCTTTCAATCATTGTTGTATTGCAAAGAACATATCTAGTTCGTGCATACCATAAGGGTCGTCTTTCGATTTTATAGTTCATCTTCCATGATTACCAGCCCTACACTGTACCATAAGTTCTATTCAAGCATCGTGTATTGGTCTTATAAGCATATTTTCTAAACAACTAGCCATATATCTAATAAGTCAATGTCAGAATATTGGAGCATCTTTTCATTGTGATTGTGCCATCTCCTCTATCTGTCAACGATGGTATCATCATAATATAGCTGACTCAAACGTATCTCCATTTATATTGAGTATTACTTTCTTATATCAACTCTCTATTATATCTTGTGCTATGTTTCTCAATAGCTCTTGCATCTCCTCCAAATCCCAACCACCTCCGTGCAAATCAGAAATTACATAAAATCATACATCTCATTTTTTAAATTCAGCAAGCTCTTTATCGGTGTTGAACTCAAAGTCATAGCCCCCATCTTCATATACAAAATTCTTTTTCTCCTTGAAACTTGTTATGACTCATATAGCATGTCTTGCGTCTTTCTCGAAAATTCTTTGTTGTTTTTCGTGAACGTGCATTTGGTATTTGTTTTTCAGTTGGTGCTTTGCTTGTTCTTCTGCAAATACTTCAAGCGTACCATCTCTATCATGTTTCATAATAGTGACAGGGTCTGCGTTAGCTCCAGTAGTTCTTAAAAAGAGATTATTTTGCAAAAAAGACCACTCGTTAGAAGATAGGTCATATTCTAATATAATATCACTTTGTGATTTGTTTTTTGCTGAATATCATCTTATCTTAGAAATTCTTGAATAGTCTTGAAATATATCCAGCACTTTATCCCTAGCCATCATTATCATCTCTCCGTTTACCTTTCATATATACATATCAGTCTTTTCGTGATACGTATAGTTGTATGTATTGTCTTTTACCTCTATCACACCAAATAACGACTCTTCTTTTGCATCACCAACATTTTCATCTAAAATTTTAACATCTTTCATTGCTCATTCTTGAATGTCGTCTTTACATCTTTCTAAAATTCTGTGTACAGTTCAGTGTCAGATATTTACGTCTAGTTCGTCCTGTATCCTGTCTTGGATTTTTCTGATACTCAGTCACTCGTTACGTAATTCTACAACTCTGTCTTCAATGTGGTCTGGAGTTTTTGCAGTCATGTGTTTTGGTTAATATAAAACCTTAAGCAATTCTTCTGCTCATTTTATATCTCTTTTGCTTAATTTCTCCGATATAGCCAAACATTGTTGAACATTTTTACAGCATTTTTGCTCAATACAGTACTTTTCGTAGGTCTCACCGTTTACAAAAACTCATTCTCAGCTCATCAATGTGTCTGGTGCTAGTATGGTCGGCTTACACTCTTTAGCTGTTGTCTGTGTGTTCATTTTCTTTGACATCTTCTAATAATGTGATACGAGATAAAAGATGTTGTAATTG
>Ga0180432_10005553_pt1 | contig 16721 bp, 32 predicted proteins | sample SS_ome_10_FD_132414 | JGI IMG/M metagenome (GOLD analysis project Ga0180432, IMG submission 132414) | Hypersaline lake sediment archaeal communities from the Salton Sea, California, USA - SS_1_MS_2 metaG | ecosystem: Environmental > Aquatic > Non-marine Saline and Alkaline > Hypersaline >... | reverse complement strand
CATCCAGTCGTTCAAGCTGAACCCCTTCTTGTCGTTCACAGAAGCCGAACAACGCAGAGATCAGTTGCTCTGGTGTCCGCTGTTTCTTGAACCGATTCCAGTTCAGTGGTCGTGTCTTAGTTGCCTGAAGCATCGTTTGAGATCTCCTTTACAAACTCGTTGATGAAGTCCAGTGTCTGGCATCCCTGTTCAATTGCGTCACTGCCGAGTCCTTCGATCAAGACCTTGTTGCGAACGACAAAGTCATGACGGACCTTGTTCAGCTCTTCGTTGTCGAAGGCCCCATTGAACTGCAGGCATTGGTATCGAATGGCTTCAGCTGCCGACATGATCGTCGTCTCAACAGGTGTGAAGCCTTCCAGTCCATAGCCCATAATGTTCACGTCTTCGTGAATGCCCAGAAGTGGAATGTCCATATCCTGAGCAATCGCCAGCGCTCGATTGAATTCGGTCTTGGTCATTTGTTCCTCGCTCTCAGTGAGTTGTGCCACCGGCTGCCGCCACCCAGAGCAAACCCTCCGCTAAAGAGAATGGGGTATTTAGAACAGCTCCAATTGCACCTTTCCCACGTCGACTGATTCGCAATCTTCTGCCACCGTGACAGGACCATCAGCCGACTCTTCCCGATCGCGAGCCCGGTGCATGACCGCGATCAGATTCCACTCACTCCGGTGTTCTTCTAGGGTGAGTGTGTTTCCCCAGATCACGCCGGCTGGAATGCCCAGTAGCGTTGTCTGGATGAATGTCATCTGGAAGCACTTGATATCAACGTCTGTCGCAACCCAGCGGTAATGCCAGGGCCAGAACCCGTTGCCTTTCAGCACTTCACTCATGGCGATCAGCATGGCTCCACCGCCACAAGCTGGCTCGCTTAGCCACAGCGCCTTGTCGTCGTTTGGCTGCTCGTCCTGAATCATCATCTGCCCCATCAGCAGACACAGATCACGGGGCGTGAAGCATTGACCACGGAACTTGGAATCATTCATGTCCAGTTCGCTCATGGTCTGACCAAGAAAATCACTCGGATCATTCTCAAGGCCCATCGTCAGTACACCCATCGCCTCACCGAACTTCTTGGGGTACTTCACGCGGCCAATGGACCGCATGTATGTTTCTTCTTCGTCCGGACAGATCGCACCGTGACGCAGCTTGTGGACAGGCTGATACGTCGCGCTGAAGGCACACTGAAGGAACTCCCGGAACAGTTCATCCAGATTCATCCCATAGTCGGCTTCGCGGATCAGTCGAGCAAAGTCGTACCGATCACGCGAGCCGAACCAGGTTGATTTCATTTGACCCTTTCTACCAGATACTGAATGCGACGATTGGGAGATTCAGGATCGACTGCATCTGCCGTCGTGCCTTCGTAGGTTGTCGCTTCACCTACTGCCAGATCTCCTGCTAATTTCTCACCGGGAGCGGCCGCTGCCATCGTGAAGAAGGCATGGCCTCCTTCAAGCTCCCCTTTGATTGGCTTCGATCCTGTTCGCTTCACAGCCATTCTGTACTTTTTCTTCATTGGTCTCCTCAATTCCAGTCACGTAAGGGGCACTGCCCGAAGGCACACAATCGACTTCCCATTTGGGATCGTCAAAATTACTAAGATCCTGCAATGCTGTTTCTTCAGCATCACTTTCGCTGTTTGCTTCAACAGTCAAGTAGCACGATTCAGTGATGTCGCGAGTGATGACGATGTTGTACGATTTCATTTGGCATCCCCAATCATGCTGCGAATCTCGTCGGCCAGACGTTCCAGCCGCTCAGTCTTTTCCGGGAAGTCGAATGAATTTCCCATGTCGTTTGTTTCGTCGTCGATCCGATCAGCAACAGCTGTCAGGATGTCAACGATCTCCATCTCGTCGAGCAGTTCTTTCAGGTCCATCACACCTGCCTTTCTTTGTAGATCTTTCGAAGTCGCTTCACGTCCTTGTTGATTGTTTCTGCACCGAACGCACGCTCGACCAGATCAGTGTTGGCAACAGCACACAGAATCGCTTTGGCCAGCAACCAGTTGCCACGGCCGTGTTGCCCTTTAGCGACGATCATCTGTTGTTCGTCGGCAGTCATCTTGTGAAAGAGCTTAATGCCTTCACGAATCAGCAGATTGCCGGCATCCATGCAAAGCGGTCCATAGTCTTCTACAAATTCATTGTGTGTTGTCACTTCGTCACTTCCTCTCCGGTTTGAAGAACAAAAGTCTTAGTCCGACTTGCGCCAATCTTCGCGCTTCCCAGACCACCATAATCGTGCATTCGCCCTTTGGCCCAACATCGACGCCACTTGCCTTTGTGTTTCACCCACAAGCCGTACTGCTTGAACAGGTAAGTGCCAGGACCGTTCGACCACCATTCACGCATCAGCCGAATCTGGACATCACCACACTGATGATGCCCGGCATCAGTGACTTTCCAAACGCTCATTTTCGATGGCACTGCCGGGACTTGATTGAGCTTGATCTTCTTCATCACACAACTTCCAGAACAAACGACCAGCCATTGAGCTGAGCCAGGAACATCGGCGTTGCCAGGCGAAACTGCTCAGCAATGTCATAGGCAGCCTTCTGGGCCACTAGATACGGTTCCTGTTTGTCCAGTTTGTATCCACCAGCACGGCACTCGAATTGCCGACTGCCTTCAGACAACTGAGAACACTCAACAAGCTCAGCATTCGGAAATGCCTCAGACATTGACTTTTCGATCAGTGAGCAGAACTCATCCAACCGAAATCGCTTCTTGGTGTGAGTGTCATACAAGACGATCTCATCACCGATCCGTTCGGGCACGAAAGCGTGCTTCTCTTTAGTTGACATAAATCACCTCCATTGAACGCCACCGCAGTGGCGCTCTGTGCAGTTGACTTAGAGATTCAGTTCTTTGCGGATCTCTGGTTCGTCGATGCTTCCCAAATTCAATTCAATGAACTTGCAGGCCCTTGCCCGGTCGATGGGGTCACCTGTCACCATTGCTCTTGTCAGAAGTCTGATCGCCAGTTTCATGTCGTCATGCTCTCTCCCTGTGGCATCACTCATGCAAACATCTCCTCAATAGAAACTTCCTCAACCATCATCTCACCAGCTTCAACTTCCTGAAGCATCGCTCTCATGTTGTCCTTGCACCTTGCCGCCAGCTGTTCGTAGGCAATCATCTCTTTGCCGCCAAGATCCTCAGCCTCAGCGATCTCCTTGACTCGTCGAGCAAACGCCTTTCGGACATTGTGCTGCAAGCCAATCACCTGGCATCGACTCAGTAACGGGTGAGAATCAATGTGGTCTTCAAACAGCGATTCCTGTCCATCACACGTTGTTGTGAACACCCAAACGACGTTGTCCGGGACGTCTTCAAGCACGTCCAGCAGATGCCTGATGACATCCTTGCGAAGCCCATGAGCCTCATTCACAACAACAGCGTAGCCATCAGCAGTCAGGGTCCGAAAACTGAACTTCCGACAGATTTCCTGAATGGTCTTCATGGTGCAGGTGCTTGAATCAACCTGATAGGTCGTCCAGTCATCCGCAACAGTGTCAGCAATCAGATTGCCAATGGTCGTTTTGCCGGTTCCACTCTTCCCTGAGATCCAGTAAGCGCGGCCGGCAAGCCCTCGCCTCTTGAGTGTCTTGAGCTTCTTCAATGCCCTGTTTTGACCCACGACATCGTCGAAGTCTTTCGGTCGGTACTGTTCATGTAGTTGCATGGATCACCTCACTTTCAACAGGAACAGAAATGCCTCCAACACTCCCTGTCGGCTTCTCACACCGACAGGGGTAGCAGGAATCACTTCGTCAGTTCAGCAAGCTCCTGATCAACCAATCGCCTCAGCGCTCGGTTCAGTCTCTTGCAAGTCCGCTTATGTCGACCACGACCAGTCGACCATTGTCGTCCAATGCGGCTGTGTCTCACTTCACGCAACCGCTTGGCAATCTTGGTTTGTATTGCCAACTCAATCACCGCCTTTCAAACGCCCACCAGCTTGTCGGACAGTTCTCGCATCTTGGTGCCGATGTAGGTCAGTCCGGACTGTACTTTAGGGTTGTCCATTGGAAGTTTCTTCAGCTCCTCAGTCAGCTCCTTGACCTTCTTGGCAGCAGCGAAAGCATCAGGACTGGTGAAGTCCGTAATGTTTGCAATTGCCGTGTCAGCACTCGCCAAAATCTCCTCGACTTTCCAGCCCATTGGGTTGGCAATCTTGGCGATGATCTGAGCGGTCAGTTGCTCCTGATCGGGAACAGACCACAGCACATGCTGCAGTACCTCAAGATCCTCAACTTCAACCTCACTATTGCCGTTGACCAGCGCAGCTGCCTTAGCGACTGAAACAGCCGCCTTCATGCGTCTGTCACCAACAACAACACCTTCCTTCTTCAGCTCGTCCAGGCCGTCATCAAGTGCATCCTTCGCACCATCAGACATCTTCAGAGCTGCAGCATCAGTCTGCCATCCCTTCAGCTCGATCATGCTGGCAAGCTGTTGAGGAGCAGGAAGATCACCGCCGTAAAGCAGCTTTCTTCGATTGCCTCGACTCACCGGATGGATCGTCTTGCGGATCAGAAACCTGTCGAACAATGCTCCAACAGTCTCGAATCCCTCACCGATCGGCCATTCGTTGCTGGCCCCGACAGTGACTTCCAATGGGCAGCTAATCATCCCCGCTGTCCCGTTGCGGAACTCACGCTCATTCAGCATCCGAAGCAGCGTGTTCAGGATGGCTGGGGCAGACTTCCAGATCTCGTCAAGAAACGCGATCTCAGCCTCTGGCAGCATCTCAGTCAGCACTCGTTCGTACCGGCCTTGCTCGTAACCAGCCAGCTCAACTGGCCCAATCAGCTCTTCAGGTGGCAGGTGTTTGTGCATCAGCTGCACAAATCCCTTGACCCCAAGCACCTTGATCAGCCGCTCCACCATCAGGCTCTTTGCGGTACCAGGTGGCCCCACAAACAGCACATTCTGGCGACTGATAGCGCCGATAATCATCAGCACCACCTCGCTTTCTCTCTCAATTAGCCCCTGATTGACTTCGTCAACCACGTCTTTCACAGGCATTCCAGCCTCCTTCCATAAAACCAACAAACCAGGGCGACCGACCGCCAGCCGCCACAACTCACAAACCCTCCGCTAAAGAGAATTAGGAACAATGGACCCATCAATCTTTCCGAAGATACACGTCTTCACTGTCCCATTTAGGTTTGCCCCATGAGCGCCGGAGATGGACATGCCATTTACCCGACAATCCCTCCTGAGCCCGCATTACCTCGATGATCTGCTGATCAGTCGGACGATGCAGCCCCTCATGCCGGTAGTCAACGCGGCAGTATGCCGTCACTGACTCCGGTGAGAACGCCACTACTCGGGCATGCTGTCCGTAGCCTGTCACAACCGAATCATGGTCCCGGACATACACATTCAGGTGTCCGTCTTCGCCGTGCAGTTCGGGGGTGAATTGCTTTGCTCTCATGTCGTCAATCTCCTCAAAATTGCCAGTTTCAGAACATGCCGCGCATTCTGCGGGAGGGTTGCCCGGCCCGACCCCATCTTCGCGATTGACTGGCCAGTCTGCAGAATCAGCAGTTCAACAGACTGCAGCGCATCCAGGCCAGCCAGGCCAGCCAGTCCGGCCAGCCTCAAACCTCAAACCGGCCAACAATGAGAATCGGCAGCTCATAGCCATGATGCCAGCGCCGACAGATTCGGCTATTTTCGACAAAATTCCGGAATCCTGCAGAATCTTTCAGACAATCCCATTCAGCAGTCTGGTATGTTCCCCGTGCCGGCATTTGCTGGCAGGCTGGCAATTCCGGCTGAAACAATCAGACAACTGAGGAGAAAAGCAATGTTGACAGCTGCAACAGTCGAACGAGTTCATGGCTCACGCTCTTCGGATTCCTGGGCAGGGATCCGCGCTTCAATGCGATCCGAATACAAAAAGAGGACAGGCGTGAAACCAAGCGCCGACACGCTGCAAGAGTTGCTGATTGCGTTCATGCATCGTTCGCAGGATGAACGTGATCTTCAACCGGATCGATTCAGGCTGACAATCTGGCGCGCTGTCGGTGACGTGATCGTTCAACGGATCCAGGATGATTCTGATCGTCGGGAAGAAATGGACGCAGCGCAAACATACGGCATGCTGAAATCGCAGCGCCACCTGGACGATGACGGAGTCATCCGGAATTGCCTGGTACCGACTCATGTTAAGACGCGCAGCGCCAACGGTCGCGACGAAGCATCGCAGGCTACGCTCAACCGGATCTGGTCACAGCTGGGGCGCGAACAGGATGGCCTTATTGAGATATTCCGTGCCAAAGACACAAACGACGTTCATTTCGCTTGAGTGGTTGTCACCAGCGCCAGAAGCTCAGCAGCTCCTGGCGCGAAATGATGCCCATTCCGGACATTCGACACGTTGCAGGTCGTTTCACTGCAGCACCATCACAGGAAAAACACGATGAGCAAGACAACCACCAAAACCGCGCCAACCGCTCGCCAATCCGCTGAGTCGCTGAAACCCGTCGTTCAGCAGCACGGAAAACCCGGTTTCACAACAACAATGATTTCCGGTGCTATCTTTGCGGCGCTCAAGGAATCAACACCGGACCGCGCGGGCCAGAATGCGATCATGCGCGAGCTTCATGAAAATGTGATTGCGCTTCCCAGGGAACTCGCCGATGACATCAGGGCGCAGCTCGACGCGCACCATGCGCAGCTGGCCAAAGAAGCCAAAGAGCGCGAGGATTGGGGCCCGTTTGTTGCGACAATCACAGATCCGTATTTTCAGAAACGAGCAAAGGAGCAGAACAAGAAATCGCGCATCGCAGCTTGTGTCTGTCTCAACGGTGGTGATTTCACATACAAGCGCAACACCTGGATTTCAGTCAACGTCTGTCGTCAGCTGATGGCGCTCGATGACGATCAGAAGGCTGCCCTCCTCGACGCATGCAGCAAGGCTGAGCAGGCTACAGTCGCCTTCGATCAGGCGCACAACCTGTAACACAGCCCTCAACAGGCGAAACCAGCGCAGACCGGGCGCTGGTCACCAGTGGATTGCCTCGCTGGTCTGACGATGCCAGGCACCGACAACAGCCCCAAACTGAGGATCGAGCACAATGAACACAGCACCTGCAGCACTTCCAGCCGCCTCACCAGTCCGATCAGTCGAGAGCCTACGTTCTGAGATTATCGCCGAACAACAATACCAACAGCACTTGAACGCGACGCTGTCCGGCTGTGATTGGTGCTGCGGCGGTGGTGACGAGATCCTGGCAGCATCACTCGACCACCAGGCCAGACTGGAACGAGCACTCAGATCTGGATGGTATCCACAGCCAGTAGCTCAGCACCGGCATGGATGGTATTGATCAGCACAGCCCCAACAGCACAGCTTCCAGGCCAGTAGACTCACACTCTGCTGGCCCTTTTTTTGTGCGCAGATCTCACTTGGCCAGCCATCAGCATACTTGCGCAGCTGCGCCCCATTACCCGGGAACCTCAGCAGATGACAAGCAGCACATACACTCTCAGCAGCTCAGGCAAGCACCCCAATTGTCCCCATTGGCAGACAACTCAGCTCAGCAGATTTCGATTCAGCTCAGCTGACAGCTCAGCAGCTCGAGAGGTGGCAGGAATGTAGTGTGGTAGACAGACGGCAGAATTCTTGGCGTTTTCAGCCAAAATCGACGCTTCCGGCTGCCGTTGCCACGATATCGACGCAAATTCAATGGTAGCAATACGTTGTATCGAGTCGGGATTGGAAGGATCGGATCGGATCGGGTTGAATCGGGTTGAGTTGAGCAGCAAAAATGCTGGCCGGGGCCGGGCCGGGGCTCGGACCCGACGCGGAATTCAACTCTATTTAGGTAGGTTACTGAAATTTTTCCCCAAATTTTTCACCCCCTGCAAATTTAGCCCTATGCAAAATCTGCCTACCCCTGTACTGTGCGACTTGCCTTGTTGCTCGTATGGCATCGAGGACTTCCCAGTAGGCTCCGTGGCTAGCGTTTTTGTTGGTCACGGGGCTTTTACCTCGGTGAGACGACAGGGGCTGAGAATGCGGGTGAGAGGCTGAGATTGATGTGGGATCTTCTGTTTGTGTTCGGCTGGTTTGCGTGGGTGATGTGGAAGAGACTGCGAGTTGAATCATGAATGATGAAGATGGTTTTCCGGAGATCTTGATTGCTTACCGGCCTCCCCACAGAAAGGAACCCAGCGGTCGGATGATTCCGTTGAGTCGGAACGTGGTGCGGAACACGATCTTGATTTCTCAGGCCGGCAAAGGAGTGGTGAGATTCCAGCCGTCGTGGCATGTCGTGACGATCATGGATTTATTGAGGGCAGGATTTTGATTCCATATCACAAACCCGCGAATGACTACACGGAAGAGCAGCTGGAAGAGTACGAGCGATTCCTGCGGTATCAGACCGACTTGTTCCGGACGCTCTACAACACAGCGGACAGCGTGTATCTGAAGGCTCCCTGGTATCGACCGTTTCGGAAACTCCGTGCGGCGTTCAAGGTGTTTTTGTACGGGGCATTCTTCTGGGCGGCTATGGACATTCACATGGACTGCATGAACAGGATTTTGGACAAGGGCTGAGGCAGTGACAGAGTTGGGCAAATTCATGACTCCTATGGTTGGGGGTCTTCCTCCGCGAGACGCGGTACACGTTGCGACACTTCCCTGCATTGCGGGTGAAGCATTGGTGCCGGGCCAGATGGTTGGCTTCGTTGCGGGCAAAGGCCGGACGGTTGGGACAGGTGTGTCACATCCGATGGGTGTGATCGATCCGTTCATTGAGCGAACGGTGCATCCGGGTGAAATCGTTCACGTTTTGATGAAGCCGGGAACGATCAAAGGTCTGCGGCATGACTGGTCTCACGAAGTGGTCGACGATCTGAGCTTTGATGATCTCGATCCAGATGATCCGGTGGATGCGGTTCTGATCAAGATGCGGACGAACGGGGCTGGTGAGATTCAGCCGGAATCCAATCCGCTTGCGATAGAAGACGATGAAGAAGATGGATGTGGGGTGTGTTGAGGCATGAGCTGGCGACTCAAGAGAACGAGGCAGTGTGCGAAATGTCCGTGGCGGGTGGACGTCGATCCGCATGACATTCCGAATGGCTATTGCGAGGAGAAGCATCGGAATCTGAAATCAACGATTGCGTCCAGTCCGGAGCAGTCGCTGACTCAATCTTCCGCGATGGCCTGTCATGAGACGGATGACGCACATTGCATCGGTTGGCTGATGAACCAGCTGGGGCCGGGCAACAACATTGGCCTTCGGATGCGGATGATGAATTGCGAAAACGCAGAAGACATCGAGCTGGTGGGCGAGCAGCACGAATGTTTTGAAGACACCTTGCCCGACCAGGAGAATTCTGCCATGAGTGACATTGCAATCCCTGAAGACGAGGACGGTGTTGGCCTGATCTCTTTGGAACGTCAGCGGCAGTGGAGGCGGAGCTTTCCGGACGAGGGCTACACCAACAATGAGTTGCCTCTGGCCGCCGCGATGTTGTGTTGTGCCGTGGCCGACAATCGCAGTTTGTACCAGCGGATCATTCTGGCTGGTGGTCCGCTTCCCGAGCATTTCCGAACGATCATCGGGAAACATCACGACCGGAAGGAGCGGTTGATCATTGCCGGCGCTTTGATTGCTTCTGAACTGGATCGGATTCTGGACGAAGAAGATGCTCCCGATTGAAGAAATGAGTGAGTGGAAACAACCGACGTATCCGCCAGCGATCGAGCTGGTGCGAGATATTCGTGTTCGTACTGGCCCGACGTTCAAAAAGGGTGAGGTCTTGCTTCTGCAGCCGAACGGCGCTCAGTACGCGAGGGCCGGGGCGATGCCTGGAGACCACTGCCTTGATGCAGCAACATCGATCGGGGCCGAACACGACTATTGGAAACGCATTGACATCCATGAGGAAATCCAGTCGGTCATCGACATAACAGGGGTAGACAATGGCTAACGAAGACGTTAATCTTGTGCATCAGTCGATTCCTCCTTCGTGGTTTGCGAGAACTGAGTTCAAGGATGGGGACTGGGTTAATGTGACTGTGTGTGAGGATTGCGGGCTGAGAGGGTTTAGGTCTGATCAGCATCCTGTCGATCCGTGTCGTCGATGCGGTGGTCGGGTGAAGCAGACGGTAGGGAAGTGGGTGGTTTTGTTTGAGGATCAGTACATCGAGCAGCCATGGTGGAAATTCTGGGCACCCACGAAGTACGTGAAGCAGATTGGCTGGTGGCACATCAAAGAGGATGAACGCAAATGCTGAAACTGGAAAAGACTGAAGACGGTCGAGTCGCGAAAGTCGAAGGGGCTCCGTCAGACATCATGATGTTCTACTGCATCTGGCAGACGAAGATCTGGCCGGGCTGTTTTGAGCATCGACACATTGGGAAGGATAGCGATCGTTTCACGAAGGAAGCCAGTGGTGTTGCCGAGCGAATACGCAACGGCGATCTACTGGCACTGCACGACGTCGGCAAGGTATTCGAGAATGCATTCCATCACGCAGTGGAGGTCTGCACGAATCTGGGAATCGAAGTGAGGGTTGGTGAGTCGGTCGCTGAGTGACCAATAGTTCCCAGTCTCAGGTGAGCGGTGAGGGGTTAGCATGACCCTCCGAGCTGGGTTCGATTCCCGGACTGGGGCTTTACTTTTTTTGTCCTATGGAGAACGGTGAGATGAAGACGCTTGATCAGGCAATTGAATTTATGAAGACATGGGCTCCGTGCATTGATGGCCGGGACAATGGACGTTTTTGTGATTTCATCACGATGGCTCAGGCTGCAGAGATTGGCTGGGAGCCAGTTGAAGGCATGGATGAAGAGAAGTGGGGCGAGCCAGAAGAATGGTCGCCGGCCAAACTGCTCGACAGGCTGAAAGAAGATGTGATCTTTGGTCTTCAGAAGGCAAGGGGCCGGCGAGGCTTATCGTCTGAAATGATGTTCAAGTGTGTCAACATGTGGTGCCATTTCCTTGAGAACGGACTGCATGAAGATTACTACGAAGATTACGCACTCGACTTCTTTCTCAAGGTTGCGGATCACTACGGCTGGCTGTCGAGTGTTCCGGATCTGGATGCGATGCCGGAGGCTGAAGATAATACTGAAGTGGAGGGGATCGCAAATCTGTCTGCTTCCTCGGGCAGTCTCAGTCGGTACGATTCTATTTCTGGGCTTCCGGGCGAGAAGAAGGATGAGATTCTTGAGCTTGCTAAGCCGTTGGTGCAATGGATGGAGACTCACTGTCATCCTCACTGCCGACTGGTGATCACAACCGATTCCGTGGATCTGATGGAATCAATTTGTGGTGCGAGCAATCTCATGAAGGGGAACGTGAAAGAATCGGAAGAGGCAGAGGAGTTGGAAGATCCATTTCCCGGTGAGGAGTTCTACCTTTGCTACAGATGCAAGAAGCGTCAGGCTTCAAATGCAGACAATAGAAAACAGGCGCTCAAGGAAATGAAGGAGCGATTTCCGAACACGGACATATCGCAGATGGCGAGAATTTGTGATAGCTGTGCGCATGAGTTGTTGGGTAAGGGTGTGCCGTTTCTTGATGGTGACCACAGGCAGGACAACTCCAACAACTGAGGCAATGGGAACGATGGGGTCGCGTAAGCCAAAATTCGGTTATCAGATTGATGCGACTGATTACGGTCCTGGATCTGAATCGAGGATGGTTCTGCCGGGCATGGGGCAGCACTGTATTTTGCTGGCTCGAAAGAAGGTGCAGTGGCATCCACTCAGACGGTCGATTGGGATGGTGCGGTCAGCTGGGGATTTCCTGCTTCGTGAATTAGCGGAATACATCAGCGAGAGCGGTGATTGTTTGGAGGTGTGTGCCGTTGATTTAGACACTGGGATTTGGATGACTGTGTGGGCTCTGTCACCGGAAGAGGTAACAAGAGGGTTCAGTGAAGCTCAGGAAGCAATTCGGGCAGTTAAGCGACAATCGGCCTTCCTGCGGGAGAACAACGAAGACGTGGTTAAGGATTTAATTGGTGAGATCATTGAGGAGATTCAAACGTGAGTGGCGAAAATCAGCAGGAAACACGGGCAAGTGATCTGATTCAGAAAGTGGCGGATTCGCTGAGAAAATTGGAAGACTCGGCCATCGAGCAAGGCGATCAAGGCAAAATTGAGGTAGTCAAGGTGGTTGGCTTGGCAATGCTGTCTTCCATGCAATCAGTGGGGCAGGAGCTGCAGAAGGCAATCGCAAGGGAAGAAAAGAGACGGGGCACTCCTTCCGGAAATTGATATGCTAACGCAGTCATCAACTCCATCGGAAGGATCAAGATATGGGAATGTCGAACCCGGATCATCCAGTCTGGCGTTTAGCTCAGACAACACTCTACGTGATTTTCGCGGCGTTCGTAATGTGGCTCAACGCCTCCCACTTCGATGAGACGGAGTTGAAAGCGCTGCTGTTCATTGGGACATTCATGTTCGCGTCAGAAGGCGTGAAGAACAAACTGAAGAAAATACTGAAACCGGGTGGGAGCAGTGACTAAGCAAACGGAAGCCAGCAAATGGGTAAACCAAGTCTTCAAAAGTTAATTGCAGATGCTGTGTGGCAGCACGCTGCTCCTCAGAAGGGAGTCGCTCCAACTGGGGGACCACCAGCTCCCTGGGACCAAATCGCGAACCGCGACCATAAAGACAGGCAGATGGTTCGTACGGTTTGTATTGGAGGTCCACTTGATGGGCAGATGGTCTCTAAAAACTCAACGTATTTCAATTTTGCAAATCCAAACGGAGAACGAGACTTTAATTTTTCCATTTCGGACGGTCCTTACCCACCAATGATGGAGCATGTGACGTATTCGATTCGTGAATTCAAAACAGAAGAAGGAATTCTTGGGTTCTATGTCATGGAGGGCATTTCGGACTTCGCAGCGCTGAAGATGCTGCTCAATAACTACATGCTGGATGATAGTCGCGGTTCGGTTGAACAAAGGAATCGCGAACTACGTGAGGCCGAACTAGCTCGTCGCGAAGCCGAGACGAAGAGCCTTATTCAAGAATTGGCGGAGGCAGATCAGTGAAGAGCAAGATCAAGAGCAGCCAGCATGATTTCGTGTATTTTGACGCGCTGCGTTCAGCGACTGAAGAAGAGCTGCATTGCCTCAGCGCAGGTGATACAGCCGTTGTTTTGCAGGCGGAATTTTTAGGCAGGAGTGTGGAGAAAGTGATCGCGGTTGGAAGTGAGAGTGAGTGTCAGGAGTTCATCGACAATTGCCCGAATGAAGCGATTCAGGTAATCAACATTGGTAACGCTGAAAGCCCGTTGAATATCGAGTTGGCTCTCCGAAATTGCCATAACGCTGAGAGAACGATTCGCCGTCGCCGACAGGGGTTGCACGAAACAGAAGACCGCCGGTTACTTCCTGATGATGTTCGCTGGGAGTCTCGGCCAATGCCGTACAAACAGAATCAGGCTGAGATGCTGTTTTTATTTGGTGGCAGAGAGTCGATCAGCGTGAATCGATTCATCGAATGCAGCAATCCCGTTCTGTGCCTGCAGGAAATGGCTGAGATGCTTCGTAAGTATCCGTCTCACATATTGATCTTTACTGAGCGAGTGCAGCAGATGCTGGTTTGCCGTCCAAATGGATCGAAGTACACGACACTGGAGATGCTGAAACAAGAAGATCATGATCTTCTGTCTGGGTTGATAGTTGAAACATATCCTGCTGCGAAGGCAGTGTTTTTCCGAGCAGGCGTATTGAACACGATGGGCAAAAATGTGCTGGTCGTGCATTGAGGTGAGATATGAAAAACATGTCGAGGATTCAGAAGCTGGAGGGGCTGCTGATTGATCGCCCGAGACATCTGACAGATCTGGCAGAGGAGATGCGGGTTTCGAGAGACACTGTTCGCAGGGATGTTGCGGCGCTAATCGATGCTGGCAGTGACGTCAGTTACACAGATGACGGATGGTTTGCTCGCCGTACCGTGTTCACTTCCAATCTGAAATTAAGACAGGCTGAATAATAATGAAGACTTTCCTTGCGTACTGGACGCGGCTCCGAATGAAGAACGTGGGGCTCAATGACGAAAGCTCTAAGATGACGATCTCTGTTGCATCGTTCCGCAAGAGCATGGAGCAGGCATACGATCAGGGTACTCAGGACGCGAAAGAGAATCGCGGTTTCGCCAGCGGTGGGAAATTGTTTGGTGACATGTTCAACTTCAATGGAGGACGACGGTGAGCCCAAAAACTTGGATCTACTGCAGAGTCTCGAAGAAGGAACAGGCAGCTGACGGGACGTCTCTGCCAACTCAGTGGCGATACTGCCTCGACTATTGCAATCGAAACAATCTGGTTCTTGGAACGGAATCCAACTATCGCAATCCCGGCGTGTTTGCTGATCCTGGAATCAGCGCCTGGCGAGTGCCTTTGTTTGAGCGGCCTGGATTTCAGAAGCTATGGAGCCACGTTCGCCCCGGTGATTCAATTGCGGTGATGACACTCGATCGGGCATTCCGCTCAGTCAACGATTTCAGCAACACATGGCTCAAGTTCGATCGGTCGCAGATCAATCCGATCTTCGTGCGCGAAAACATCAACATGGGTACGGCGATGGGCAAACTGATTGGGCATATGACAGCTTCGTTTGCCCAGTTCCGATCAGACCTGCAAAGCGAGCGAACACGAGAAGCCCTGGCATTCAAGCGGCAGACAGGTGGAAGTCTTCGCAACAACAGCAGGATTGGTAAGCCGACAGCTGCAGAGAATGCCATCATTGCTGAGCTGTCCGCGAAGTATCGACAGGACGTCAACACAATCAGCCTGCCCGGTCGTGTCTTCGGATACTGCCGCGTCTCCACAGCTGGCCAGTCACTCAGCGCTCAGGCCGACATCGTTGGTCGCTACCTGAATCACATCAATGAGGAAGATGGCATCGAGATCGGCGGAATGTTCGAAGACCATGGAGTCTCAGCATTCAAGACCGCCTGGGCAGAACGACCGGAAGGGAAAGCTCTGTTCGAGGCTATGCGGCCAGGGGACACCGTTGTGGTGTCGCGAATTGACCGCGTCTTTCGCTCGATTGTTGATATGTCCCGAACGATTCGATTTCTGAGTGACTCCGGGATTCATCTTGTGACGACATGCGGGATTGATACTCGCACTGAGCAGGGCCGGCAGGCCGTTGAGATTCTGGCCGTCATGGCCGAATGGGAGTCTCGGACGAACAGCTGGAAGGTTCGGATGGCGAGGAACAACAGCCGAAATCTTCGAGGGAAGTGGGAGCGAGTTTGCGAAGTCCCGCGATACCTGACGCCAATCACTCTTCCGTCCGGTGAATGGTCTGTTCATCCCAATCTGACATGGCTCGATCAGGCTCGCGAAGTCCAGTCGATTCGGGAAGAAGGCCACACTTGGGACAAGACGAGCGATATCATGGAACAGCGGATGGCAATGCGGCAGCATCGGCCAATGATTCCGCGAACAGGAGTCAGTCGGACGTCGTTCATCAAGCATCTGAAGCGAAGCGGGGATTACGCTGAGTCGCAGATTGATTGCCTGATCGACTGGTTCAATAACCGAAAGCCTCGCCGAGACGGTCAGTACATTCGTGAATGGAGCCCAAGTGCCTGCAAAGCTGAGATCAAGCACATCCCGTTCCTTGAGGATTTAATTGCGGAAACAGGTTGAATTGTCTCGCTGGCGGTCATCAGTGACCCATAGGCAAAAGCGTGGTGTATGGCTTCATGCCATACAATCCGGGAAGCACCGGAACATGGGTTCGAGTCCCATCAATTCAAAACAACAAAATGACTGGGGTTATCCATCTTATGGCAACGAGAAAAGATCACGTATTTGTAGTGACGCTGTGCGGTCGCAAAGAAGAACCATGCCAGACCGTTGAGATTTCCGGTAAGGTAATGCTTGTGAATCATAGAGGCGATTTATTGATTACTGAAGCAGGTGGCTACGATCCAAAGCTGATTTGCTGCTACCGAACCGGATCGTGGATCAAGGCGGAACGAAAGGATGTGACTGACGGATAACGACCCACATCAGCCGGTTGCGGCGATTGATGTGGCCACTTCAATAACCTGCCGACCGCAACTCGGCTGCATGTGATGGTTATCCGTCTTTGGGGTGCAATATGATTACAGCGGTTGTGCGTGCGATGCACGAACGAGTGGGGGCGGGGTTGAGGCGATTGAAGCGAGAGCCAGACGCGCTGGTGTTTGTCGATGATCTGCTTGATTTGACGTGGGATGAGCCAACGGCTTGCGGCATCACCGTGTTTCATGGGACTGGCTTTCTGCCACCATGCCACGGCAGCACAGAGCCGGACTGCCCATTCTTTCCGGTTTGGAACGACGACTACCCCGACGCACTGGTTGAGACGAAGCGATTCATTGATGGTTACTGTGACGGATAACGACCCACATCACCGGGCCGCCGCCAAACGGCCTGAACTTCAAGGGACGCGCGGTCGGCGGCTCCGCGTGCATGTGAATATTATGCCGCATCTACCGTTGAACTTCGGAGAACTGAACAACCTGGCCGACCTTTACGTTACGGCAGACCACCAACGAAACTTTTCGGTTGGCGAATCGGAACTGGAGTCCGCTTGCGATTCGCTTGGCTGTGTAGCGATATTCGACGCCGAGTGTGAATTGGTGTGCATCGCACCACGGGACAAGGCTGATTTGCTGGAGCGGATGATCAACACATACACCCATTTGCCGCCGAGTG
>Ga0180432_10005552_pt1 | contig 16721 bp, 9 predicted proteins | sample SS_ome_10_FD_132414 | JGI IMG/M metagenome (GOLD analysis project Ga0180432, IMG submission 132414) | Hypersaline lake sediment archaeal communities from the Salton Sea, California, USA - SS_1_MS_2 metaG | ecosystem: Environmental > Aquatic > Non-marine Saline and Alkaline > Hypersaline >... | reverse complement strand
CGACGGCGACGGGGAGTACGGCTTCGATCCTTCCCGGATTCCCCCGGTGGACCAGTTGGCCGCCGATTATCCGCCGCCGATCCCTCCGCTGGACACGTGGTGGCTGGTGCAGTTCCGCGAGGTCGGGTCGCATGCTGCCCTGGACGAGTTCGCGGACAGCCAGCTCTGCGACGTGATTCCGATCAGCCCGCCGACGAACTTCTACTTCAACCGTGCCCAGCCGGGGTGGCCGTCTCCGCTGGAGCCGTGCGAGATCGGCATGGCGACGCTGGGCACGCCGACGGCCTGGCTGGCGGGCATGTGTGGGCCGCCCGCCTGGGATCGCAAACCGGGCGACCCCGGCTACGGCCTGTGCGCCATCGCTTCCTGCACCGGCTGGCTGCAGCAGCTCTGCGGTCTCTGCCGGGACTGCGGACAGTGTGCCGTCGGCGGGGCGGCCTGCGCCGACGACGCCGACTGCGCGGTGGGCGTGTGCGTGCCGGGCGGCCAGACGGGATGCCTGAACGTGGCGTACCATGCCCCCGACCAGGACACCGTCTTCGACACGCCCGTCTGCTGGTTCCCCTACGCCCTGATCACCAACCGCGGGACGGCCGTCGAGAACACCCGCTTCAGCGACCTGCAGTGCCTGTTCGTCACCGGCCGCCTGCCCAATGGTGAAAACCTGGTGGCGGCCACCCGCACGCTGGAGTCAGAGGCCCGCGTTCCCGCCATGGCCTCTCTGTGCATCGATCCCACCTGGGCCCGCGGCGACAACCGCGGGGGCCCCGCGGCGCCCGGCAGCGAGGAACTGGGCCCGCAGCACCAGCCCACCAATCAGGAATCCTCCACCCGCCTGGAGAAGGTGGTCCAGAACAACCGGCTCGCGGTGGGGTACAGCAGGCTGGAAGGCCCCTCGGGGTCCGGGCGCGACGCCGCCGACGGCAAGTACGAGATCATGGGGCTGTGCAAGGACGTGGCCGGCTGCGACTGTGATGTGACCGGGTACGTGCGTCCCACGGTGACCACCGTCGTCCTCAACGCCGACCCCTGCACCGGCTGGCAGGTCGCGGGCATGCCCGGCTTCGCCACCCGCGGGGATGCCAATGCCAACCGCGATCCCGGCGACCCGCAGTGGACGCCGAATCCGCCGATCTGCAACCAGGCGGTGGCGGACTTCCTCATCAACTACTCGGACAGCCTGGTCGTGCACGGGACCTACGAGCCCACCTACTTGTTCCCCGGCGATCCGGGCTGTGTGCCGTGTTGCTTCCGCACCGCCGGCCAGGAAGTGCTTCCGGAAGCGCTGGACCCGTGCAACTACCTGCTTAACCCCGGTTTCGACCCCTGGCGGCAGAGCTACGAACTGGCCAACTGCGACCTGGGGTGGGGGGCCAGCGCAGACGGATGGGAGTACCAGTACGACGATGAGAACATGTACGGCGACGACCTCCCGGCCGGCCTGGTGCCGACGCGAGCATGGGACGCCGCCTGCGGCTACAGCGACGGCATGCAGGCGGACTACTGCTACTGGGACGGCGGGGGCTTCTCGCACATCGGGGCGGGCGACCGCCTGTCGGAACGGAACCGGGTGCAGGCCGACATGAACGGCGACGGGATGCGCTCTCTGGACGACGCCCTCGAGCTGGTCAGGGCGTGGAGGACCCCGCGGGCGTGGCAGCTCACGCCGCCGGCCATGGGCTCGGGCATGAAGGCCGACATGCTGGCCGACAACGCTGTTCCGGAGGTCGTCGCGGATTTCAACGGCGACGGCAGCCTGACCAAGGAGGACCTGCGTTACTGGATGGACGGCCTGGCCCTGATGAACGGGACGATGCTGGACCGCAAGGCCGGCGCCATCGCGATCGACAACGCCCTGCAGACGCTCGGCATCGACTATCCCTGGGCGGATGCCAACCCCAGCCTGGTCATCCCGCCGCCGTGCCAGATGTGTGAGGAGCCGTCCTTCCAGACGCCGGCCCCCATCAGCTACCTGCTGGCAACGGGCAAGGCATACGAGGCCGGCGACTTCCGCGGCGACGTGGCCGGGGTCGCCACGACGCCCTGCCCGGGCGGGCCGCCGGTGGGCTGGGACGGCGTGGTGGACGACGTGGACATCGATTACGTGTGCGCCAACGCCGGCGGTGAGAGCACCTGCGATCCGCTGGTCGATCTGAGCTGCGACCTGAACGGCGACCTGCTGGTCAGCTACGACGACGTGGTCGAGCTCGTGGAGGGTTGCCTGGGCACCGCCATCGGAGACTTCAACCTGGACGGCGTGGTCGACGCGGCCGACGAGGCCATCCTGCTGAGCTCGATCACCGGCGCCAACCCGTGCAATCCGTCGGGCACCTGCGGCTGGGCGGACGGCGACTGCACCTGCGACGGCTACGCCGACTATGACGACCTGGAGTGCGTGGGGCTCCAGTTCGCCTTCACCGCGGTGCAGAGCTGCCGCGACCACGGCAAGGACGGCAGCTACACGGAGTACTGTCTGGACGTCGCCAAAGACGCTCCCGACATGCGTCTGGGGGGCATCAGCAGGCTGAGGATCACCACCTCGGTGCCCCCGCTGGCCGGCTCGACCGTCTACATCGACTCCGGGAGCGGCCCCGTCGCCTACCCGACCAGCATCACCGGAACGCAGGTGACGGTCGACATCACTCCGGCTCTGCCGGACCGCACCTGCTGCACGGTGAGCATCGACGGGTCTTCGCTCTCGTGGACGGTGGTCGGCCTGGAGGGTGACATCGACCAGAGCGGCACGGTCAACTCGGTCGACGGCTCGTCCATCAAGCCGCGCTTCGGATCGCCGGCGAGTGCCTCGACGTTCAGCTACGACGTGAACGCCGACGGCATCCTGAACTCGGTGGACGCCTCCTCCATCAAGCCGCGCTTCGGCAACAAGCTGCCCGCGTGCCCGTAGTCGGCGGGGCGGCAGACGAACCAGGGTGACGGCAATCGAAGACCCGCCCGCGGCTCCGCACAGCCGGGACCGCGGGCGGGTCCCGCAGGGGGCCATCGCCGGCCCGGCTCAGACATCGCCCCGGCCCCTGCTCGCCGAGTGCTCAGCCGGTGAACACCTCCTGGAACTCGGCGAAGTCCTCCAGGTCGACGTCCAGGTCGCTCTGGAAATCGAAGAAGAGACAGTCCGGATCGGGGAGCCCGCCGCCGGTTCCCGTCAGGCAGTCGGAGAACCGCCGGAAGTCATCCAGGTCCACGTCCCCGTCGGCGTCGATGTCGCCGAGCTTGCGGGGAGAGCGGAAGCCACCCCAGACCTCGAAAGAGCCGCCAGCCAGGACGGCCGTGTCCGGTTCCCCGATGGAGCCGCGAACCTCGAACCCGCCGCCCGTGCTCAGGCCCGGCTCGCCCGGTCCGCCATCCACGGTGTGCCACGTCGAGGGGGGCTCGTCGCAGGCGTCGTCGATGCCGTTGCCGCTCAGGTCGCCGAGGCATTCCTCCAGGTAGGGGGGCCAGCCCCCGGCCTCGTCACAGCACAGGGGGTCGTACCCGCCGCAGGTGCCGTCCGGCACGCAGCAGCTCGAGGTTTCAGCGCTGCACTCGGTGCCCGCGCCCTGCGGGAAACCGCCGGAGCTCGCGCAGCAGAGCGGATCGATATCCTGCTGGCAGGCGCCCGACGGGAGACAGCACGCCTCCCCGGCCGTGCAGGCGGTGCCGGCTCCCTGGCTCGTCCCGCCGGAGAACGACCCGCACAACTCGGTCAGGTCCTGGCAGGTGCCGTCGGGCAGGCAGAAGGCCACGGTCTCGGCGGGGCAGGTGCTCTCGGGTCCCTGGGCCTCGCCGCCGTAATCGTCGCAGCAGGACGGATGGATCTCGGCACACCCACCGTCGGGCAGGCAGCAGGCTTCGAACTCGGGCGACCAATCCCGGTACCCGCGCAGCCGGAAGGCCAGGTTGGCGAGCGGCGCCGCCGTTGTCCAGTACATGTGTCCGTAGTAGGCTTGGCCGCGGACGGCGGGGGCCAGCTCCGTCCACTCGTGGCGGGCGATCCCCCACTGCGGCGGGCACGGGCCCACCCACTGAATCACCACCCAGTACTTCACGTCCTTCTCGGCGGTGAACGGCTCGGGCAACTCCGCGGAGTAGTGGTAGTAGCCGCCGCCCAGTGACTGCTCGAACAGGGGTTGGATTTCCATGTGGAGGGCCAGGGCGCAGCCCGGATCGGGGGGATGGGCCTCGGGCAGGCAGGGGGCCTCGCCGGTGCCGTCGTCGGGATAGAAGATGATGTTGAACGGCTGGCCCAGCAGCGGGGCACCGCCGGAGAAGCGGCCCACCCACTCCAGGCCGGTAATCAGCCAGGGAAACTCGCAGGCGGCGTCCAGCAGGAAGTCGTCCGCGGCTTGCGAGTCGCACAGCTCCGCCGGCGCATGGTGCGAGTTCACCTTCCCGGTGAAGTACTCCAGCGGGTAGTTGTCCCAGAGGATCGGGTCCTCGGGCACGGCGGCCGGGGGACCGCCGCTCTCCGGGTCCGCCAGCCCCCGAACCCCGGACGACCAAACGCCCACCACCGCCAGCAAACCGCCTGTCACGAACCGTTTCATGGTATCGGCTGTCCTTACCTGTTCTCCGCCGACCGGATCGCCGCTGCCCGTTGGCGGCAAGGTTTCTGCTCACGCCGTTCCGGGCGGCAGCGCCCGCCGCGCGACTACGGATTAAACACTCTGATCTCACCGCCGTTGGTGATCCGGACCTGGCCTATCGAGAAAAGACCGCTGTCGTGGTCTTCGCCGGCCACGAAGCCGCCCGAGGGAAAGCCGCCGTCGAAGACGAACGTGCCGTCCACGGTGAGCTTCGAGCCAAACAGGAACTTCATGAACACACCGTTCTCCAGCGTGAGCGTCTCCCCCTCGGGCACGGTGGAATCGCAACGTACGTAGTAGCCCCGGGATGTCTCCAGCAGGGGGCCGCCGTACCCGTCCCAGACGTAACCGCAGAAGCTTCGGACCAGCGGGTGGGGCACGAGGAAGAGGTAGTCATCCCCGGCCATGCGCATGCACGCGTGGTCGGCGCAGGCGGGGTAAGCCAGGTTGGCCTGGTCGAAGGCCCAGGACATCCAGTCCCCGTCAGCCAGGGTGGAGAAGAGGACGTTCTGCCAGTCGACGGAGTAGTCCCAGCAGGTGTCGCACCACTCCGTATCCATCCCGCAGTAGCCGACGGTCACCGTGTCGTCGTCGCGGCCCTTGCGGAACTCGAAAGAGAGGGTGTCCGACCCGGTCTGGCACATGCCGGCGCAGCTCCCGATGAAGGCGAAGGGCAGGTGTGCGTAGTCGACCAGCCAGTTGGCCAGGTCGGCCGGCACGGTGATGTCGGGGCAGCCGTGCTGGAAGTACCACCAGCCACCGTGGGCCAGCTCGTAGAACAGGGCGGTGCTGTCGTTCTGGAGCTGCCCCCGCAGGTCGGCCTGATTCGGGAAGACCTGGGTATCTGTGGGGTAGCCCATGGTCGAAAACCAGTTGGCCGCGTTGGTGTACCAATCCGTCCAGATACCGGAGCAGCCGGAAACGTCCTGCGGCCCGGAGAGCGAGTAGCCCTCGGAAGGTGGCGGCACACCGTTGCCCAGCAGGGCCCCGGTCATGGCATCGACGATGGTGACCACCTGCCGGTCGTGCTGGGTGCTGTGAACGATCCAGCAGGGGTTGGCGGGCGCCGGCCGGATGGGATGCACGTGCGAGTCGGGAGCGATGAAGTAGAGGCGGGTGTACTGCACCACCGCGCCGGGTCCGGCTGCCAGGGCCTCGGCCTGCGGCCGGCTGATCGCCGGGTCGACCCGCTCCGGCAGACCCGCCCGCCATTTACGGGTGTGCTCCAGCAGGTCGCCCGTGGCGACGTTGAACTGGTAACGAATGAAGTCGCGCTCCACGACGGCCTCGCCGATGGTGCGCTGGTGGAAGTAGGACGCCCGGTCACCGATCTGCAGGCGGAGAAAGGTGCGCTCGCTGGGCTCGTGGGTACCGAGCAGGGCGTCCTGCCGCGGGGTGACCGTGGTCGTCTGGGCGAACGCCGCAACGCATGATGCCAGCAAGCCGAGCGGGGCGAGCAGCCTCAACCGCGCCGGCCTCGGCGCAGCCGACCGGCGGCCGACTCGGAGCTCGGCCGCTACGACGGCAGCGGGCCACGCCGCGTGCCGTGCACACCCCCGGACATCAACCTCGCCGAAGCCGGGCCCCCGCATGAGTCGTCTGGTGCACATGACGGGCTCCTTACTGAAGGGTGACCAGGATGAGAATCTGCCCCCTGGTGCCCGCCGGGAGGCCCTCCATCGCCTTGCCCAGAATCGCCCCCTGGGCGGCCTGATGGTCGACCACCTTCATGGCGTGCCCCGGCGTGGGGGACGTCGTCAGCAGGTCGCCGGGCTCGACGGCGGCGTTGGTGGCGTCCACGTTGCAGTAAACCCGACCGGCGAGGGCCACGTCGCAGTCGAAGGAGTCAGCGCCCAACCGTACACCCGAACCCAGCCCACCAGCCCCGGCAACGACGCCGGCCACCTTGCGGTCGTACGCCGTCCGGCTGAGCGTCAGCCGCCCGGCGTGGTCGGGGTCGATCACCAGCACCGCCCCGGGGGAGGCTTCGCCCCCGGCCGCCAGGTCGAACCCCTCGGCGTAGTCCAGCCCGTCGCCCAGCAGTATGACCTCGTCGCCAGTCGCCCCGCTGCGGATCCGCACGTTGCCCGTGAACTCGGCCGCGTACGCTCCGCTGCTGTTGGTCACCTCGAGAGTGGGGGAGGAGCCGGACGCCGTGATCTTGACGGTGCCGTGGAAATAGCCGGCGCGGGCCCCGGGATAGGTGTTGTTGAAGTATCCAGCGTAGCCGTCCTGGGCCTCACACAGGAAGTACCCGGCACGGGGCGTCCCCGACGACGCCCGGTTGTGGGCGTACAACGCGTAGCCCCCGCTGCTGTCGCTCTGGAAGTAACCGCCGTAGTCCGTCCCCGTGGTGTTGAACACGGCGCCCATCACGCCCGTTTTCCCACCGGTGGCGAACACGCCCAGGCCGTCCGGGCTGCCGGCGCCGAAGTACCCGCCGTAAGTGGACCCCGAAGCGGCGGTGGCGCTGGCCTGGATGCCGCGCTCACCACCCTTGGCCTCGACGCCTTTGCCACCAGAGCTATCGCTGACAAAATACCCGCCGTGGGTGGCCCCGGAGGCGGCGCTGGCGTAGCCGTAGACGCCCTTGCCCTTGGAGCTGTCGGTCCGGAAGTACCCGCCGTGGGCCCCGCTGGCGGAGGTCGAAGTGTTGGCGATGCTCAGAATCGCCTCGCCGGCACTGGCGTCCCCGGTGAAGGGCAGGTCCAGGCCTTGGGCAACATCGGCAACATCCGCGGAGTCGGCGTGGGTGGCTTCGTCCGCCTGGGCGGCGGTGTCCGCGAAGCTCGCCGTGTCGGCCTGGGTCGCCTGGGCGGCGTGGGTGGCGGTGTCGGCCAGATCGGCGTGATCGGCGTCGTCGGCGTGGGTGGCACTCTCCGCCAGGCCCGCCGAATCGGCGCGCACCGCGTACGGCGCCAGCGTCAGCTTCTGGCGCGGGTCCAGCGTCACGAAGTCGCCGCTGCCGGCCGGGTACCGCACGGCCAGCTCCAGGAACCGGGCCGACCCCGGGAACACACCGGAGCCGAAGTTCAGCTCCACCGAGAACAGTCCCCCGGTGACCGGATGGTCCAGCAGCGTGAGGGTGCTCCCGATCTGGGTTCCGCCGGTGGGCGCGTCCCACAGACTGAACTCCAGGTCCGCGGTGCCGCTGACCGGTTTGCTCTCGTGCAGCAACTGGCCCTGGTAGACGAACGCGGTGCCCAGGTCCGCCCGGGCGTGGCCGGCGGCTGCGGCCACCACCGCAACCAGAACAAGGACCCCTGTGTGCCGAGTTCTCATATACGTGCTCCTTGTGACCTTATGCATGCCTGGGTTGGGCGCACTTCCGACGATGCCGAAGACAGACGACAGACTGGATGCGACGCGGCGCAGACGGAGCCGGCCGGCCCCGGACATCGGTGTGAAGTGCAGCGCGAACACCGCGGGGCCACCGCGATCGCCGAGACGAGCGCAGCAGACAACTGCGCCCAACGAGACCCTATAATCCCATTAAGTACCGAAACGTCCGCCGCCAGTCAAACCAAAAACGCCCGCGTCTTGCCCGGCGACCCGCGGCCCCGTGCTGTTGCGGCACCGGCTGCGCCCCAGCGGCCGCCCGTCGGCTCCCCACCTGCGGACCGCGCGGCCGGCGTCAGGGCACGAACTTGTAGCCGATGCTGTGCACGGTCACGATGTGCCTGGGGTGTTTGGCGTCCTTCTCGATCTTGCGGCGCAGAGACACGATGTGGTTGTCCACCGTGCGGTTGGTGGGGTAGGCGCCCAGGCCCCAGATCTCGTCCAGCAGCTTGTTGCGTTCCACCGGCTGCTCGGCGTGCTCCACCAGCATCTTGAGGATCTCGATCTCGAAGTGCCCCATGGTGAAGGCCTGCTCTCCGCGAGTGACCTTGCCGGTCACCAGGTCGACCTCCGCGTCGCCGATGTGCATGACCTTGGACATGGAGGGGGCGATGCCGGTGCGGCGGAGGGCGACCTTCACCCGGGCCAGCAGCTCCCGCACGCCGAAGGGCTTGGTGATGTAGTCGTCCGCCCCGACCTCCAGGCCGCGGACGATGTCCATCTCCTGGCTCTTGGCGGTGAGCATCAGCACCGGCAGGCTGAACCCTTCTTCCCGGAGGCGCTTGCACACCTCCAGCCCGTCCACCTTGGGCATCATGATGTCCAGCAGCATGAGATCGGGCCGCTGTTCGTGGACCAGGCGCAGAGCCTCCTCGCCGTCCACGGCCTCGAGGACGTCGTAGCCCTCGAACTGGAGGTTGTCGCGCAGCCCCATGAGCATGTCCGGTTCATCTTCGGCGATCAGGATTCTTGCCATGGCGAAGTGTCCTCACTTCTGGGGGGCCTGCGGCCCCGGCCCGGCCTCCGTCGGCCCCGACCCCGGGCCCCCGTCGGCCGGGGGCCTCGCCGGTAAGAATACGCGAAAGGTGCTTCCCTTGACCAGTCTGGACTCGACGTCGATCCCCCCGGCGTGGGCGTCCACGATGTGCTTGACCACCGCCAGGCCGAGCCCGGCCCCGCGACGCTTGCGGACCCGCTCGTCCGTCGCCCGGTAGAAGCCCTCGAAGAGGTGCCGCCGCACCTCGGGGCGGATGCCGATGCCGTGGTCCTCCACGCTGATGAGCACGCCGTGCCGCCCCCGGCGGGTCTCCGGCTGGACGGTGACCCGCAGATAGCGCTCCTCGTCGTGGTACTTCAGGGCGTTGCTCATCAGGTTGAGCAGGGCCTGGGCGATGGCGTCGGCGTCGCCGTGGATGGTGGGCAGGTCCTCCGCAACGACCAAGTGGTGCTCGAAGCGGTTGTGTTCCAGGTCGAAGCGGTACGAGTCGTAGGTCGAGCGCACCACCTCGCCGACGTCGACGGGGCCCATCTTGTACTCCTTGCGCCCGGCGTCGATGCGGGAGAAATCGAGGATGTTGTTGATGAGGTGGGTCAGCCGGGTGCTCTCGCGTTTGATGATCTCGTAGTATTCCCGGCGCTTTTCCTCGGACTTGACGCGTCCCTCGGCCAGGGTCTCGCCGAACAGGCGGATGAGGGCCAGCGGCGTCTTGAGCTCGTGGGAGACGTCGGCCACGAAGCTGCTCTTGAGCTGCGAGAGGACCGTTTCTCGCTGGACCACCTGGTTCAGCCCCCAGACCACGCCCAGCAGGGCGGCCAGGGCCATCACGTTGATGGCGACGAAGATGACGGTCTGGCGGCGCACGGCGGCGTGCTGGGCGGCCACGAATTCCGGGGTGGGCTGCAAGGCCCAGAAGGGCATGGCCGGGGTGAGCGGCTGCGACCATTCGGTCCGCGGGCGAGCGGCGTCCACCAGGCGAACGCGATCGGAATACCGCCTGAGCAGGGGGGTGAGAAAGCTGGAGCGCAGGCGGCGGAGGTCCAGGGAGGCGGCCATGACGAAGGGCTGCTCGGTGTCGGCGTCCACGACCCGGTGGGCCAGGAGAACCGGCCGGCCCGCGATGCTGTCGTTGAGCAGAACCGCTTCCCGGCCCGGCGCGATGACCTTGGCCAGCAGCAGGTGGGGCGTCAGTCGCCCGCTGACCAGTTCGCTGAGCTGGGTCCGGTGCAGGGTATGGTCCTCCTGCGGGGCGGGAGGAGGCAACCCGGGCCAGAAGCGGGTCTGCTCGCCGTCACACCAGAACACGGCGCCCAGCCAGGTCGGGCGGCGCTGCCCGTCGAGCGGATCGGCGTCCGGGCGGCCGGCCTTGCGGTTCCTGCGGTAGCCGGCCTCGGCCTCGAACAGCGCGTCGGTGACCCGCTGGAGGACCTGGGCGTGGAGTTCCCGCACCAGGCGGTCGGCCTCCGATCGGGCGTCGGCGACCCGCTGATTGCTCAGCACTCGGGTCTGGCGAACGGCCAGCACCAGGCCCAGGCCCGCCAGCACCACGGCCAGGGCCACGACACCGACTGCGGCCGTCGTCCGGCGGCTTCCCGGCTTCCTGCGAGGATCAGGCATCTGCCGCTCGACTCCACGTTGCCCGGCGCGGACCACCTGCCGCCCTCGAATCATGGCATCCCGCCAGCGGGGGCCGGCAGGGCGGCCGACACCGGCGCCGGTTCAGGTTGCCGGCCGGCGCGGCTTTTGGCAACCCGTAACTCCGCACTGCGCCGCGCGGTGGAATCAGCACCCTCCAGGAGCTATATTCTCCAAGCCGTCGCCGCTGAGCGACCGGCAGGCCGACGACCGCTGGCGCGTAGGTCCGAGCGGCCGCCAAGAACGAGACAACGCACGCAGGAGGCCACACCGTGAGCGGTCCCACCAAAGAGCAGGTCATCCAGCAACTCCGGAAGGTCCACGATCCCGAACTGCACAAGGATCTGGTGTCCCTGGACATGATCAAGCACGTGTCCGTGGCGGAGGGTACGGTGAACGTCCACGTGGAGCTGACCACGCCGGCCTGTCCCATGAAGGGGCAGATCTCCGACGACGTCCGGGCGGCCGTCCAGGCTCTCGAAGGCGTGCGGGAGGTGAACGTCGAGTTCAGCGCCCGGGTGCGCCAGGCGGCCCGCAGCACGGCGGACCTGCCGGGCGTGAAGAACGTGCTGGCCGTGGGGGCCGGCAAGGGCGGGGTCGGCAAGAGCAGCGCCGCGGTGATGCTGGCCGTCGGGCTGGCCCGCGAAGGCGCGCTGGTCGGTCTGCTGGACGCGGACATCTACGGGCCCAGCATTCCCACCATGATGGGCGTGCCCGACGCCCGGCCGGAGGTCAGCGGCGAGGCCATGCTGCCGGTGACGGCCTCCGGCGTGAAGCTGGTGAGCATCGGCTTCCTGCTGCAACCCGAGCAGGCCGTGGTCTGGCGGGGCCCCATGGTCCACGGCGCAGTCACCCAGTTCCTCCAGCAGGTGGAGTGGGGCGAACTGGACTATCTGGTCGTCGACCTCCCGCCGGGCACCGGTGACGTACCCCTGACGCTGGCCCAGGCCATCCCCTTTCTGAGCGGGGCGGTGATCATCTGCACCCCGCAGGACGTGGCCCTGGCCGACGCCCGCCGGGCGGTGCGGATGTACGAGCAGCTCAAGGTCGGCTGCTTGGGCATCATCGAGAACATGAGCTACTACATCTGCCCCAAGTGCGGGAATCGCGACGAGATCTTCGCTCACGGCGGGGCGAAGGTGGCCGCCCGCGAGATGGGCGTGCCCTTCCTGGGTTCCATCCCCCTGAACGGCCAACTGCGGCAGTTCGCCGACGGGGGCACGCCCGAGAAGTACTTCACCGGCACCGACGAAAAGGTCCGCGAGGCCATCGAGGGAATCGTTCGGGCCACGGCCGCCCAGGTCAGCCTGCGCTCGGCCGGCCAGGCCGATCAGCCGACCCTCAGCATCGAGTGACCGGCCGGCCGCCTCCGGAAGGCGGGGGCGGGGCGACGGCGACCCGGACTGCGGCTGCCGGGCAGTTCGTATCCCCGCGAGCGGCTCCGGGGACCGAGTGGAGACCTGGAAGCAGAGGAGAGGACCGACACCGATGGATGCCCGGATCGAACAGGTGATCGACAGCGTCGAGGAGTTCGTCGCCGACCGAGACGACGCCCTCAACATCCCTCGTGAAACCGCCGAGTTCATTCACCGGCTGCTGCTGGCCACGGGAGCCAGGCGGTGCCTGGAGATCGGCACCAGCTACGGCTACAGCGGCCTGTGGATCGGTGCAGCCCTGCTGGAGAACGGCGGCGGCCTGATCACCCTCGAGAAGGACGCCCGCAAGAGCGAGACGGCGGGGCGACACTTCCGGGACGCCGGGCTGGCGGAGTGTGTCGAGTGTCGCACCGGGCTGGCGGCCGAGATCCTGGCCGAGATCGGCGGACCGGTCGACTTCGTGTTCAACGACGCCGACAAGGAGAACTGCCGCCGCTACGTGGAGCTGCTGCTGCCGAAACTCGGCCCCCGGGCCGTCGTGCTCACCGACAACATCATCAGCCATGCGGACGAACTCGGCGCCTTCACCGCCTGGATTCGCGGGCACGAAGCCTTCTGGTCGTGCGGGCTGCCCGTGGGCAGCGGGGTCGAATTGAGCGTCCGCAAACCCAACCCGTAGGCGCGCCCGCCCTGGCGGGGCCGCGTTCCCGGGGGCACCCCGTCTGCCGGGCAGAAGAACGGGCAGCCGGCGCGACCGTCCGGTCCGCACCGGCTGCCCGAGGAACTTCTACCGACAGCGAACATCCGCCCGGGGGTCAGCCTGCATCCGCCGGCACGCAGGTGAACGGGAAGGTGTCCGTGTTGCAGACCTCATCCTCCTCACAGATGACGCCGGCCAGGGCGCAGGGGTCGGACAGGCCGGGCGGCAGGTCACCCATGTCGGGCGGGGCCGTGCCGGAGAAAACGCGCGTCACGCCGGACTCGCCGAACAGGTGAACAATGCCCGTCCCATCGACCCGCAGGAGAGGAACGTCCACTTCCTCCTGGCGAACGCGGTAGGCCCCGAGTGAGGTGCTCAGGCTGGAGTCGGGCAGGCGGTCCATCAGCTCGGCGGATACGGTGCCGGAGCCGGTGTCGGCGAACTCACACCAGATGTAGACCGAGGTCGTCGTGCCGGTTGCGGGGTCACCGCTGAACTCCGAGGCCGACAGGGTCACACCGACGGTGTCCGAGGGGTCGCCTGCCACCCACTGCACCGTCAGGGCCGAACCGGTGTCGAGGCTTAGCTCCGTGTCGCTCAGATCGGGAGAGGTGACCTCGAGATCGGGCGGCACCTCGATGGCGGCGTCGAAGGCACCAATGTCCACTCCGCCCGGGAAGCTGAAGGAGACGGTCTGGTTCGAATCGAAGCCCATGGCCATGAGCTGCTCGGAGTCCTCTGCCGTGTCATAGCTGCCTGCGAGGTAAGGCGAGGGGGGATCCGTATCGTTGGGATCGCCGCGCAGCAGGTCGACCGTCGCGGTCGCGTTGCTGGCCCTGCCCGGTTCACCCGGATCGAGGGCCCCGATGCCAACGAGGGCGGCGGTCACGGTCGTGCTCAGGACCGAGAGATCGAGGGTGGCGGTGGTGACCTGGCACTCGCCCAGGTCCTCGGTTTCCACGGTGATGCCGGGCATGGTGAAGGACTCGCCCACGTCGGCGCTGGCCACGAAGAACGCACCGGAGAGGTTGTACGTCTCGCTCATACTGTCCAAGCCCGGTGTGCCGCCGAACCCGGTGTAGGCGACGAACTTGGTGGCGTTCAACTGACCGACAACGTCGCCACTCTCGGGCAGGGTGAGGGTCAGGTCGGCGACGGCGCAGTCGCCGGCACCGCAGGAGGCGGATTCGGGCGTGGTGACGGCGACGGAGGGACGGCCGTCGGCAAAGACGTAGACCTCCATGCCGCCCGGGGCCCGCCCGCAGAAGCGACCCTCGGCGTCGGTGACGACCGCCTCGCCGGGGACGATGTAGACGGTCGAGCCTGCGGCCGGGGCGCCGTCCTCGGTGAGCACCCGGCCCATGACGCAGGATTCGAACTCGACCTCGAAGTCGTCGAGGTCGGTGCAGCCACCGGTATCGCAGCTCGCGGAGGTGTCCGGCACCTCGACTTCCCGGGTGGCCACGGGGGTGGCGCTACCGTTGAGGCGCACCTCGACGCGCACGGTCGAGCCGCGCATGACGTCGACGCAGAACTCACCCGCTGCGTTGGTGCGATCGCCGTTGGTGCCGCTGTAGGAGACTCCCACGGCGGTGACCTCGGCACCGACGACGGGGTCACCGTCCACCAGGACCCGGCCGGTGAGGCAGTGCTTGTCGGCCAGGGGGGCGTCGCAGTTCCAGGCACTGAAGTGGGTCACGTCGGCGTACCAGGCCAGCCGGCCCGAGCCGTCCGAAGCCTCGCCCACCTCGCCGGTGCCGCGCTCCAGCCAGGTGGCGGTGGTTTCGTCGAACTCCCACAGGGGGATGGTGTCGCCGACGGCGAAGCGTGTCTGGGCGTTGTCGGGCAGGACATACTCGATCTCGGCCGTCTCGCCCGGAGCCAAGTTCACCGGCTCACCGTCCTGGGTGAGTTCGTAGATGGCGAAGCCGAAGGACTCGAGCTGCACCGTTTCTCCGCCCTCGGCCTCGGCGTTGGCGAAGTCACCGGGAAAGGCCAGGACCCCGTCGGTGCTCGGATCGATGAAGGTAGCGGTCAAGGCCACCTCGCCGGTCACGGGGTTGCCGGCCTCGTCGACCAGCGTGCCGGCCTCGATGGTCACCGCGGAGTCCCCGCTCCGCTGGGTGCTGCTCGCCGCGGCGTCGATGAGCACGGTCTCCGCCGCCCGGGCCATGATGACGCACCCCGGAGTCTGCGTTCCCGTGGCCGCCGCGGTGAACTGCCTGGCAGTGGCGGCGAAGCCCTCCTTGCGGAACTGGGCGATGGTGTTCTGGCCGACCGGCAGATTGGCGAACGAGAAGAAGCCGTTGTCGTCCGTGGAGGCGGAGCGTCCGTAGTCGATTTCCACCGCCACCCCGGCGATCGGCGTGCCGTCCACCCCGGAGACCTGCCCCGTCACCACGCCGGGCTCTCCTTCGCCCTCACCTTCGCCGCCGGCAGGTTCGCACGCGCCAGCCTCGCTGCAGGCGAGGTTGGCACAGCAGTCGGCATCGGTCTGGCATGCCCCGCCAGCGGCGACACAGTCGTCATTGCCGCCACCACCACCGCCGCCGCCGCCACTCTGGCAGCCGCAAAAAAGTGCGATCACCGTCACCGCCATCGTCAGGGCAAGCAACCGGCGCAAAGCGCCCCGGGGGATCCATGCATCCATGGCACACCTCATCAGAAGCTCGGACTTGTTTCCGGCCCACGCGGTCCCGCCCACGCCGTTGCAGAACCGCTGGCCAATGGAATCGTACTCACCGCTGCCCGGCGGCACAACCCGGCCCGCTTCAGCATCCGCCAGGTGACTCTCTGAGAAGACGAAACGCCGGCCGGAGCCGGGCCCGCCCCGGGGCGAAACGCAGACCACCCCGCAGGCGGGCCCGCTTCCACGGGTCCGAGCTCGTTACTGGCACCCCAGCATGTTCTGCTGCGCAACGAGCCCCTGGCGATAGGTAGCCAGGTCCATGCCGGCCTGGTCGAACTGGTCTTCGGTCACGCAACCCGCGTCGACCGCGGCGATGGTCAGGGCGATCTGCTCGCACTGCTGTTCGGTGGTGGCCGCACCACCGGCATCCAGAATTTGCTGGCCCAGGCTGGCCATCTGCTGGGCGATGGTCTCGCAGTTGCCCAGGCCCTGGTTGGCTTCGTTCTCGCCTGCCGCTTCGTTGTTCTGCTCGCCACCACCACCGCCACCGCCGGTGGACTGGCAGGCACCCACACCCACCGCCAGCGCCAGCAACAGGACGATCCCACCCAGCAGACGCAGGGCGTCCTTCCCTCCGGACAAAAACATGTCGCATCTCCTTTTCGATATGTGCACGGAAGACATAGCTGAAGGCCACGGCGAACTTGACCTGCCGTGGCCTGGACGCACCCGGTATAGTTGAGCGGCAGCAGGAAAGCAACCGGCCCGGTCGCCCCGGCTCTGCACCGGGCATCCCCGGCACAGGAGCGGGCGCCCGCTGGGGGACACGGCGCGGGCACCGGCGGGCGTAGGCGGGCGGGGCGGAGCCCGGTAGAATCCGCCGGCCGTCGTCGCCCGGCGGCGGTGACCGCAGAAACGGTTGTTGCGCCGCCGAACAGACCCGCCCCCCGGGATGGAAGGAACGCATGGCCAAGAGATCCGTCGGCAGTACCCGGAACAGGAACAGCGCCAAACGCTCGACCACCAGGAGGAGAGGCGCCGGCAAGGCCGGGCCTTCGACCAGCGAGACGGTAGCAGCGCGCCGCGCCCGGGCCCGGAGGATTGTGTCCGGCCTGCGGCGCACCTACGGGCCGGTGACCTGCGCCCTGCATCACGGCAGCGCCCTGGAGCTGCTCGTGGCCACGATTCTTTCCGCCCAGTCGACGGACCAGAATGTCAACCGGATCACACCGGATCTGTTCCGCAAATACCCGGACGCCGCCGCCTACGCCCAGGCGCCGATCGAAGAGCTGGAGCGGGACATCCACTCCACCGGTTTCTTCCGGCAGAAGGCCAGGAGCCTCCAGGGCGCCGCCCGGGTGATCCTGGAGCGTTTCGGGGGCGGGGTGCCGGACACCATGGAAGACCTCTTGGAGCTGCCCGGCGTGGCCCGCAAGACGGCCAACGTCGTGCTGGGCACCTGGTT
>Ga0180432_10005551_pt1 | contig 16723 bp, 12 predicted proteins | sample SS_ome_10_FD_132414 | JGI IMG/M metagenome (GOLD analysis project Ga0180432, IMG submission 132414) | Hypersaline lake sediment archaeal communities from the Salton Sea, California, USA - SS_1_MS_2 metaG | ecosystem: Environmental > Aquatic > Non-marine Saline and Alkaline > Hypersaline >... | reverse complement strand
TCTTGTTCGTAACGCGAGGCCGCTACCCATTCCACGCCCTCCTCCTGTTCCACCACATCCCCCGCCAGACGAATCTGCAGCGACGACGTCTGCCGTCCCTCCGCCAACGCGTAATGCTCCACTGTCAATTCCGCGTCCTTGGTATAACCGCCCAGATCGTTCACCAGAACGTCCAGACAGTGCTGTATCGTTGCCAGTCGCGCCATCTGCTCCTGCAAATAACGACTCTGCTCCAACGTACTGTGCAGCAATTGCACTACCGCGCCACTGACCAACGCTACGATCACCAGTGTCGTGATCAACTCCAGGAGCGTCAGCCCCACCCGCCGCCTGGTTGCGCCGTCACGCTTTGGCTCGCACGCCCCTCCGCGCCCCGGCCCAGAGTCCATTGTGCGTTGCCTGGACATTAGCGACCCTCTCCTTCCATCAACGCTTCCGGCCCGCCTTCGAGCCCCTCCATCAACTCCAAACCCTCCTCTTGCGAAAACTGCCCCGTGTCCACCATCTCCTGCAGAACCTCTATCAGCGTGGGCTCACGCCCCAGACGATTCTCCAAATCCTGATAAATAAGCTCCTCCTCCGTCATAAAAGGCACCGCCACGCTCTCGCCCGTAACCGGCGTCAGCTCCGACGTCCCAAAACATCGCACCAGCTCGATCAAAGGTTCGCCCTGGCCGCTGCGCTCTCCCTTGGTGTACACACGCACCGTCGCCTGAATCACGCTGCTGGCCGCACTGCCCGGCGCCCCCTCCCCCACCGGCACCCGCTGCAAATCCATCTGCCACGTAAACTCCGGTGTCTGCTCGTCTTCACCATGAAAACTCGGACTGTTCGGCTCCTGACGACTGGCCATCAACAACTCGATCTGACGCTCCGCGACCGCCGCCGCCCGCGTCCGCATGCTCTGACGCGCCACCGCGTCACACGTCCGCTCGTGCGCCACCATCACCCCGCCCAGCAAAATCCCCAATAGCAGCACGCTCACCACCGCCTCCACCAGCGTAAAGCCCCCCCCACGCCCCGTCTTACCCCCCCACAACCTGTCTCGCGCTGCTGCTGCCATCGCTTGAACCGCACCACTTACAAAGGCGACGACAGACTCACCTCGTCCTGTGCCGCCAATAACTCCAAAGGCTGACGTGATACCGCCACGTTCGCCGTAAAACGGTCGCATCGTACGTAACGCCACCGATCATTCTCGTCCACAATTCGAAACAGCACCGCCTGCTCCCACCCCTTCGCCGTCGCCCGCAGCGTCATATTCTGCGAATATTGCCGTGAACCGTCCTCGTACTCCACCTCGTCAATCCAACTCAAGTCCAGGCTCTGCTTCTCCACCAGAGGCTCTGCCGGCTCCGCCCCGCCCTGCGCTTCCTCCGGCGCCTCGGTTACCGTGTAGTACCCGTCATAAATCTCGATAAACACCTCGTACGTCTTACCCGTCAAAATCGCGTGTTCCGCCGCCGTCCGCAGCGTCCGCGCAAACGTCCCTACGTCCGCGTCCAGATGCGCCCGACCGATCCCCCCGAAAAACGTCGTCGCCACCAGGCTCAGCAACAGCCCGATCAGCGTCAACATCACCACCGTCTCCAGCAGCGTGTAACCCCGGCTGCCTTTTCCTCGTGTCGCGCCCATCTTACCCACGTTCTTCTCGTGTCACGCCCGCGTCCTCAAGCCCCCTACCTCTGTAGGGGGGCCCTTCATTCACCCTGTGCTCGCCAAATACGAGCCCCTGGTCCCCCCTAGAATTCGTCCGCTCCATCGTCCGCACCGCTGTTGTAGATGTCTGCGTCTTCCCCTTCGCCTTGGTCTTTGCCGTCCGCCCCCAGACTGTAAATGTCAAACTTTGACCGATCACCCGGAAACTGGTAAATATACTCGTTGCCCCACGGGTCCAGCGGAATCTGCCCAAACTCCAGGTAACCCTCCGGGTCCCACCCCGTCACGCCCGCCGGCTCCACAATCAAATCTTCCAACTGCTCCGGATAGTAACCCGTGTCAATGTAGTACGTCTTCACCGCGTTATGAAAGCTCTTGATCTGGCTCTGTGCCGTCGTCGCCTTCGCCCGGGCGATGTACTGCACTACCTTGTTGCCCACCAATCCTGCCAGCAATCCCAGAATCACCAGCACCACCATCAATTCCACCAGCGTAAAGCCCGCCTTACGCCCTCGATTCTTCGGCCTTGCCTGTCTCGCTCTCATTTCTTTCTCCTTGTTGCTAAGACTTTCTGCATCTAATGCTCTTTCTTACTCTGCGTTCTCTGCGCCTCTGTGGCAAATCCTTTTTCTTAGTGTCTTAGTGGTTTCCTGCCTACCCCCCCGCCAGGTTCGGCACCTCCAATATAGGCATCAACGTCGCAAACGTGATGATGCCCACCACCACCGCCATCACCACGATAATCACCGGCTCGATAACCGAGCTGATCCGCTGCACCGATAGATCCGCGCTCTCCTCCATGCTCTCGGCGATCGTCATCAACATCGTCTCCAGCTCGCCGCTACGCTCACCCACCGATATCATGTGTGCCACCGCCGGACCCACCACTTTGCTCTCCCGCAAAGGCGTCGCAATGTCCGCCCCCGCGATAATCCGCTCCCGCGAGCGACGCACCGCCTGCGTCATGATCGAATTGCCCGTCACATCCGCCACCACCTGCAGACTGTCCGCCATCGGCAAACCCGACCGAATCAACGCCGCCAGCGTCGACGTGAACCGCGACACCACGTTCTCACGCAATATCTCGCCTATCACCGGCACCCGCAACATCGTCCGGTCAAACACCATCCGCCCCCGCTGTGTCGCCAACGCCCGATGCCACAAGTAATACAGCATCCCTATCGCCAACAGCGCCGCCCACCACCAGTTCACCAGCAACGAGCTGAAATCCATCAACGCCTGCGTCAACGCCGGTATCTCCCGGTTGCTCGCCGTGATAATCTTCGTAATCCGCGGCACCACGAACGTCATCAGCACCACCACCACCAGAAGGCAAATCACCACCAGAATCGCCGGATACGTCAACGCCGCCTTGACCTTCGCCTCCATCCGCATCCGCTTGCCCATGTACTCGCTCAACAGCTTGAGCGTCCTGCCCAAATTGCCCGTCACCTCACCCACCCGCACCATCGATACATAAATCGGGTCAAACCAGTCCGGATACTCCTTCAGCCCATCCACCAGCGCCTCGCCCGAAACCACCTGGTCCCGCACGTTCTGAATAATCTGACTCAACTGCTTGTCCTGCGTCTGCACGATCAGCACCGCCAGCGAATCCGTCAGATTCACGTCCGCCTCGACCATCGTCGCCAGCTGACGCGTAAACTCCAATACCGCCCGACGCCGCCGACCCTTGAACAGTTTGCCCCAACTGAGCCCCCCCCGGTGCGACGACTCCGCAATCGGCTGCAATTTCGTCGCATGCAGCTGACGCTCTCGCAACACGCGACGCGCCGCCGACGCCGACTCCGCCGCCACGTTGCCCCGCGCCTGCTTGCCCGCCCTGTCCAGTGCTATGTATTCATACGTCGGCATCGCCAACTATTCCTGTCGTAACATGGGCGTCTTACCCACCCTTGAAGCCCCCTGCGTTAGCTGGGGGTCTTTTTCTTGCGCCACCGCAAATCCCGTTAATCCTCTCAAAAAAATCCTTCTCTTCAAGTGTGTCTCTTGCCTTCTTTCTACACATCGTCCGCCTGCGCCACCCGCAACACCTCGTCCAGAGACGTCAACCCCGCCTCCACCTTCGCCAGACCGTCCATCCGCAGCGTCGTCAACCCCGCGTCCAACGCCGCCTTCTTGATCGAGCCCGCCGTCTTACGCTGATAAACACACTGCCGCACGTTGTCGTCCACCACCATAAACTCATAAATCCCCGTCCGCCCTCGATAACCCGTCTTGAAACACTTCTCACAACCCCGCGCCGTGTACACGTGCTCGAACGCGGCAAAGCCCACCCCCAGATCCCGCATCTCCTTCGAGTCCGCCCGCACCAGCTCCTTGCACTCCGGACACAACCGCCGCACCAGCCGCTGCGCCAGCACCCCCACCACCGACGAGGCCACCAGATAAGGCTCCACCCCCAGATCCAGCATACGCGTAATCGCCCCCGCCGAATCGTTCGTGTGCAGCGTGCTGAACACAAAATGACCCGTCAGCGACGACTGAATCACCATCCGCGCCGTCTCCTGGTCCCGAACCTCACCCACCATGATCACGTCCGGGTCCTGCCGCAACACATGCCGCAACCCCGTCACAAACGTCATCCCCTTCTTCGTCGCTATCTGGATCTGACTGATCCCCTCCAGCTGATACTCGATCGGGTCTTCCAGCGTGATGATGTTCTTCTGCGTCGCGTCGATCCGCCGCAAAAAACTGTATAGCGTCGTCGTCTTGCCGCTGCCCGTCGGCCCCGTCACGAAAAACACCCCGTGGGGCCGATGCAACATCCCGTCAATCCGCTTGAGCTCGCCTTCGCCCATCCCCAGCTCGCCCAGATCGTAGATCCCCGTGCTCTTGTCCAAAAGCCGCAACACCGTCCGCTCCCCGCACGACGTCGGCACCGTGCTCACCCGCAAGTCAATCTCCCGCTGGCCGATCTTCACCGAGCACCGCCCGTCCTGAGGCAGCCGACGCTCCGCAATATCCATCCCCGCCATCACCTTGATACGCGATACAATCAATGGCAACGCCCGCACCCCCAGCGTCAACATGTCATACATGATCCCGTCGATCCGGTACCGTACGATGATCTGCTGCTCCCAAGGGTGAATGTGAACATCAGAAGTCCGCATCTGCAACGCCCGGAACAAAATGTCGTTCACCAGCCGTATCACCGGAGGCCGGTTCACCACGTCCAGCAAATCCTCCGAATTGCCCACCTCCCCCAACAGCGTCTCGATATTCTGCGCGTCGACCTCCCCGGCTACCTCCTCCAGCACCGTCACCCGCTGCTCATACGCCGCGTTGATACCACTCGTTATCGCCGCTCGACTCGCCAACGCACACCGCACCGTGCACCCCACCATCTTGCTCACATTGTCCAACGCGTACATCCCCAGCGGATGACTCGTCGCCACCGTCATCGTCGACCCCTCCTTGCCCACCGCCAACACCCCGTGACGCTGCGCATACGCCGGGGGCACCGCCGCCACAAACTCCGCCGGCACCGACTCCACCTTGATCTGCTCCACATACTCCAAACCCAGCTCCGCCGCGAACAAACGCAGCACCTGCTCCTCCGTGAACTGGCCCGACTCCAACAACGCCACGTCCAGACGCTTGCCGCTGCCGTTCTGCTCCGACAGAAACGACTGCAACGCCTCTGCGTCCAACATCCGACCCCGCCGCGCTGTCTCGATCAACCGTTGCTTCATTGTCTTTCCTGTGTCCCGTCCATCTTGCCCGCGGATAATTGCCCGTCAGACTCAATACGCCTGTTATGCTCGCCAAAACGGCTGTCTGTTTCTCAGACAGACCTCCCGGACCAGCCCTCCGCTAAACAAACCTGAAGCCTGCCTTAGCAAATACTACGCACAACGTTATCAAAATCAGGTTAATCCTGCCAAACCGTCCTAATCGTCCAAAAACCGCCAGGGCTTCGCCGCCGCCCGCTCCTCGACGTCAAACACATGACCGCTCCGCTGACCCTCCGGTATCCCCGGAATCGTCTCCAGCTGCCTGTCGTAACGCTCCTCGTCCTGCTCCAGACGCTCCAGATACGTCTCCGACAGCCGCTCGATATCTGAAAAATCATTCTCCCCTTCCTCGTCCCGGCTACGTACGATGTGCGCCTTGACAAACACGTACAACACCGCCTCCGTGTCCGAATTCGACACGTTCCTGAATAACGCCCCCACCAGCGGCAGGTCGCCCAACAGCGGCACCTTGCTCACATTCACCGCCCCCGTCGACGTCGTCAAACCGCCCAGCACTATCGTCTTGTCGTCCGGCACCGTCACCAACGTCGTAATCTGATTCGTCGACTGAGGCGGCGGCACGTTCGCCTGGCCCTGACCCTCAAAACTGTTCACATCCAGCGTGATCTCCAACTGAAGAAAATCTCCCTCGCTGATGTGCGGCGTGATACCCAGCGTCGTACCTGCACTCACATACTCCTTAAACTCCACGATAGGCGTATCCGAACCCGCCGGGATCGTCGTCCGCGTCGTCGGCTCCTGACGCTCACTCGATATCGTCCCCTCTTCGTTGTCGTTCACCAGTATCCGCGGCATCGACACCACCTTCGAATTCCCCTCCGTCTGCAATGCCTCCAACGTCGCATAGACCAGACTGTCATCGAAAAACGCCAGCGTACCCCCGCTGCCCGCGATGACCTCCTTCGTCAGACCCGTTCGCGTCGGATTCACCCCAAAAGGCGATATCCCCGATACCGAATTGTCGCTGCCCGTCCCCCAGCTCTCCTGCAGCGACACCCCCAACTCCAGCGTGTTGTCCGTGCTCACCTGCACCAATATCGCCTCCACCAGCACCTGCGGCAGCCGACGGTCCAACACCTTCAACAACTGGGCAATGTCCCCGTGCTGCTTCTTCGATGCCCGCACCGCTATCGAATACACCTCCTCCAAAGGCACAATCACCGCCGGCCGCTCAATCCCCGGCAATCGCACGTTCTGCTGCGCCCCCTCGCCCACCCGCTCGGCATACTCCGACTCCAGCAATTCCTCCAACGCACCCGCTACCTCTTCCGGCTTGCGGTTCTCTAACTGGTACACCTTGTACTCGCCAAAACGCTGCGTCGGATCCACGTCCACCTGCTTGATGATCTCGTCAATATCACGCAACTGATACTCCGTCGCCAGCACGAAGATCTTATTCGTCGTCTCCTGCACCGCCGCACGGATCTCCGGCTCCTCCTGACCCGGCAACAAATGAGGGCCCCCCTCGCCCGTCAAACCACCCGCGCCCGTTAAACCTTCGCCCCCCTCGGCCGACAACGCCATCCGCTGCCGTGCCATCTCCGGACCATAACCGTACTGCTGGCCATACTGGCCCCCGTACTGCCCTCGCCCGTAGCGATCCTGCCGTGCCCGATCACGCGGCGCCATCCGCTCAGCCTTGGTGATGCCCAGCTGGTCCAACATCCGCAATACTTCCGCCGCTTCTACATATTCGATCTGGTAAATCTTTAAACGCAGCCGGTCGTACTCGCTCGGCGGCACGTCCAGCACCTCCAGCAGCTCCTTCAACTTCGCCACATGCGCTTCCGAACCCACCACCAGCAACCGATTCGTCCGTGCGTCCACCAGAATGAAAGGCCCACGAGGCCCCGCCGTCTCCGACCGACCTCGCTGCTGACTCGTCCGCTGACCGGTCCGCTGACTCCGCCCGTCGTAACGCTGACCATAACGCTGGTTCGTCCGCCTTTGGCCGTACGCACTGCCCCTGCCGTACCCACCATAACCGCCGCCTCCAGCCCCACTGCGACTCACCGTAGGCGTCCCCTCCGCCACTTCCTGCTCACTCAACGCCTCCATCAACTGTTCCAACTGATCCGCTATCTCGTCGGCGATCACGTTCTTAATCTCGATCTGGACCAGATTGATCTCCGGACCACCCACCACATCCAACAATGCCAGCAAATGCTTCACCTGATCGATTTGCTCTTCCGAGCCTACCACCATCAAACGATTCGTCCGCTCGTCCACCAGAATGAAAGGCCCCTCCTCCACCTCCACACTCGTCGCCGTCTCCGCCGCCCGCCGTGTCGGCTCAGGCCTCGCCTGGCCCTCCTGCCGACCCGTCCCCGGCCGACGCGTCGCCTCCGGACGACGAGCACGCTCCTGCCCCTGACCCGCCAAACCCTTACCATCCGTCTGCTCGCTCAACGCCTCCAGCAAATCCTTGATCTTCGGCGCCACCTCGTCCGCCAGCACATACGTCACATCCACCACCGCCAGCTTGATCTCCGGACCCTCCTCCACGTCCAAAAGCGCCAACAAATGCCCCACCTGCTCAATCTGCTCGGCCGAGCCCACCACCAGCAACCGATTCGTCCGCTCGTCCACCAGAATAAAAGGACCCTGCGCCTTGCCCGACTCACCCGCACCGGCACCCCGAGCGCCTCGTGCTGCCGCCGCCCGCTGCGCCGCCGTTGGAGGCGCACCCTTCTTCGCCGCCGGCCGCTCCGCCGGCTTGCCCTTGGTACCCTCACCTTCCCCGCCTTCTTCCGCACTCAATGCCTCGATCAGCGACTCGATCGGCTCCTTCACCTCCGCCGCCTCCACGTGCTCCACCCGCATCTCCACCAGCTTGATCTCCGGACCAAAAGGCACGTCCAACAGAGCCAGCAACTCCTTTATCTGCCCCACCTGCTCCGCCGTGCCTATCACCAGCAACCGGTTCGTACGCTCATCCACGTGAATCACCGGCTCCGCCTGCGTCGGCAACGTCTTGCTCGTCGCCGCTTTCGGCGCGGGCGTGGGCGCCGGCCGACGCGTCGGCGTCCGTCGTCCTGCTTGACGCGGCGCCGGAGCCTTCGCCGCCTGTGTCGCCGCCGTCGATTGCACCGTCTCCTGATACAACGCGCTGTACAACCCCTTCACCTTCTCCGCCACCTTGGGCGCCTCCAGGTACACCACCTCCATCACCACCAGGTCAATCTCCGGACTCGGTGGCTCCACATCAATCACCGCCAGCAGCTCCCCGATCTGCTTGATCTCCTCCTCCGTCCCGATCACCAACAGCCGATTCGTCCGCTCATCCACCAATATCGTCGGACCCGCCTGCACACTCGCCACACCCTTACGCTCCGCGACCGCCCTCTTGACCGCCTCGGCAGACCGACGCGCACCTGCCGGGGGACTCGCCGGCTCACGAGGCGCCGCCGGCGCCACGCCCTCCACCGTCGTCGCCCCCTGGTCCACCAACGCCTTCAATAACTGCTCCACCCGCGTCTTCGCGTCCGATGCTCCCAAATACTCCACTTCCGTGATCGATAACTTCCGCTCCGGACCCGGCTGATCCACCAGCCGAAACATCTCCAGCACCCGATCCAAACGCGTCGAATACTCCGTGATGATCACCTGATTCGTGTTCGGCACCGGCGTCAACACCTGCTGGGTGCTCGTAAACTTCCCCAGAAAACTCTGCACCGTCGCTACCGGCACATGCTTGGCCTCCACAATCACCGCCACCAGCGAATCCCCAGGCCCGATCTCCGGCATCATCGCTCCATACGCTATCGCCGGCTCCGTCTTCTGCATCGCCGTACCCTGCTTCACGATCTTTACAAAAGAGCCGCTCCGCACCATGACGTAACCCTGCACCCCCAGCACCGACTTCAACAAAGGAAGCAAATCTCGATAGTGAACCTCCCCATATTGCTGCATCCGCACCTTGCCCACCGGCGCCTCCGTCGTGTCGTACAAAATGTTGAACTTGTGATACTTCCCCGCCAAGTCCAACAACTCCTGAACGTCCAACAGCCCGTCTTCCATCTTGATCTGCACTACGTCGTTAGGCTCCGGCAACTTCACCTCCGCTACCTCAGCCTCTGACCCCGCCTCACTTGCCGCCCCCGCACCATGCCCCGCCGCCGCTGGCTCCTTGACCCCCGGCTCCTTAGGTAACGTCGGCTTCGTGACCGCTCTGGCCCCTTGACCCGCCGTAACAGACCGATGCCCCTCCGGCCTCGCTGTCTTGTCTACCCCGTTGACCGCCGGCCGCTTCACACCAGGCCGCTCTGCCGGCTTCTTAGCCGCATCTGGCCCCTCCGCCTTGCCCGGCTCCGTCGGCGGACCAGGCATCAATCGAGAACCCGCCTTCGGATCCTTCTCCATCGACGCCTCCAGACGAACCATCACCTCGTCGATCTGCTCCTCCAACGCCTTGGCCTCGGCCGATTTCGGATCCTCCACAGCCATATACGCTTCAAACAACTTCATCAGCAACGCTTCGTCCGCCGACAAATCCTCATCTTCCCCTGCCTCGTCTGCCTCCCCTGCTAACGCCGCCTCCAACGCCGCCTCCAACGCCGCGTCATCCTCTGTCTCAGCTGCCTCGTCAGACCCCTCGTCCGCCTCAGCGACCTCGGCTTCGTTCGCATCCGCCTCCTCCGGCGCCTCGTCCGACTCCGCCACCTGCGACGAGTTCCCATCAACCCTACCCTCCTCGTCTGCACGCACCCCCGTCGTCTGCCACAACACCCCCATCATGCACAACAACACCCCCAAACCCACGTAAAGCCACCCCGTACCCCAGCCCAGCCCGCTCACCAGCGCCTGGCCCCGCTCAGCACCCCCGCTGAGCTCGCCCCTTGATTTTTCGCCCGCCGAGCCCCTATCATGTCCACCATGTTTACTCATCGTTTCCATTGCTCCATCAAACGTCGCTATTCGCTAAGCCGCCCTGGTCTTGCCCCGCTCCTGCTTCTCGCCCCGCTCGTCCTCGTCTCCTGCGCCCCCAAGCCCCGCCAAACCCCCGCCCATCTCCAAAACGACGCCACCGACCCCCTCGTCTCCCAGCGACGCATCCTCGCACAACTCACCGACCAGATACTCCTGGCCCTCGCCACGCGAGACTTCGACCAACTCCCCCAATTCCTCGCTCACCCCCAAAAACAACTCCCGGGCCCCCAAATCGCCGCCGCCCTGCTCGGACCCGACGCCGCTACCATCTTCCTCGACCGTTGGATACCCACGAACACCCAGATCCTCTTCGACCAGCAAGCCCTCTGGGCCACCGCCAAAATCCCCGTCGACTACCGACTCAAACCAAACCATACCCCACGCACCTTCCCCTTCACCTTCCAGTTCGTCCGTGCCCCCGGCTCCGACGATTGGAAGCTCCATCTGCCCTGATTTGAATAGCCTCTCTGTCCTGCGTGTCATCGTCATAAGTCTTATATTAGAAATAAGTTACTATCGTCACCGCCGCGTCGGAGTCCGTGAAGACCCCCGGCCACCCGCCCGGGTCCCCGGACGCACCGTCCCCGATGTCTTAGGCCGCGGTATCGAACGCCCCCCAGGTCGTGCTGCCGTCACCGGCGGCTTCGGCGCCTCCTTCGGCGCCTCCTTTACCACCACCTGCAGCTCAAAATCATAACCGTCTCGCGTCAGCGTCACACGCCCGTCCGAAATCGCCGCCAAACGGTACCCTTGCACCCTCTCACCCAGAAAATACGCTGGCTCGCTCTTCTGGTCGGCCAAGCGAAACCACGCCACCCCACGGTCACTGCCCACCACCGCCATCGTACCCGTCAACTTGAATCTTGGTGCCGGCGGTGGCGACTTCGCATAACGACGCTCCAGCACACTCGTCACACCCGCTCCCACCTCGACGCTGCACGGATCCGGCGTCAACCACCCCGCCACCGGCTTGAACTCCACCTGGTGCGACCCCGTCAACACCTCCCCCACCTCTGCTCTGCTCGACTGCCAGGGCCCGCCGTCCACACGCCACTGACCACCGCTCTCCACCACCGCTCGCGGCCGCAACACCACCTGCAAACCGCCCATCGCCGGCGGGGGCGGCGGCGGCGAATAGAGCTGGCTCACCTCCAACGTCTCATCCTTCACCACCTTTACGGTCCCCACCCCAGGCGTCTGCCACCCCTCCACTCCCTTGTACTCCAACCGGTGCGAACCCTCCACCACCGCCTCAAGCGTCGCCTCACTCTGCTGCCACTCTCCCCCGTCCAGCCGCCACTCTGCCCCGCCCGCGACCGCCTCGGCCGGCCCCAGAGTCACCCTCAACGACCCCTTGCCCGGAGGCGGCGGCGGCACACGATACACCCCTCGCACCTCCAGCGTCTGAGCCTTCGCCACCTTCACCGTCATCGCCGTCGGCGACAACCAACCATCGGCCTCCTCGTATTCCACCTTGTGAGACCCTGCCAGCACCCCCTCCAGCAACGTTTCGCTCGCCTGCCATTCCCCCCCGTCAAGCCGCCAACGCACCTCGCCCGCCAATTCCGCCGGCGCCACCGTCACCCGAACCGACCCCTTCGGCGGCTTGGGCACCCAACGCTCCGAATAGTGACGAATCGTCCCCACCAGAGGCGAATCGTCTTGCCCCTCACCCCCCGCGCCCAATCCCTCTTCGCTGGCACCCCCTCCGCTACGACCAGCCGCCAGACCATCCGTACCATCCAGGCCTGCCAACCCCCACAAGCCCAGCACCAGCACCAGGACTGCCGCCCCCGCCAACGCCGCATTGCCATACCAAAGCCACTTGATCACGTCATACCTGCTTCTGCTCGACCGTGCCAAAAAAACCGCCCCGAGCCGCACCACCTACGCCTCGCCCGCTGCACCCGATACTCTTCTCAATCCTTTAGACCATCTACTCCTGCAACGGTTCCCGGCTTCTTGAACCTGATATCAACTCTTGGGCAGACCTCTGCCCTCAAACTCTCTATCGTCATAATCCCACCCCCTCTCCCGCCACTTATGCCGATAAACCGTTGCTCCCAATACCCTTAAAAACCCGTAGTTGCCCCCGACGCCCACCACGCCCGCTCTCCTAGCGCTCTCCCCCTTCACCCACCAAATCCCCACTAAGACCCCCACCTCACAATCACCCATTATACCAATAATTATCGGACGTCAACACTCCTTCTGCCCGCTCGCATGCCTCTGCACCCTTGTTCCTCTGTTACAGTGTGTCTATTCTTCAACATTCAATTCTTCTACCCCCTGTGCCCTGAGCCCTTACGCCTGATCTTCCTCCCCTGTTCATAACTCATAACTGCCTCTGCTCCCCCTAATGCCAGTACCGACGCTCCCCCTCCCAATGCCGTATCCGCTCAAAATACGCCTCTCGCTGCCCTGCAAACGCCGGACTATGCTCCGAATTATGACAATCCTCGCACGACGTAAACACCTCTTCGTACCGCACTTCCCGGTCCGCCACATGCCCCTTGGCCGGCCCATGGCACATCTCACACCCCACGTCCGCCAGCTCCGGCGTCGCCTCCATCGACCGATACCCCCCCTCGTAACGCATCCCCACCGTATGACACGCCACGCACTCCGGGTCCTTGTCCCGACCCACCTTGATCAGCGTCGCCATCGCATGCGCGTGCCCAAAACCCTGCCATCCCTCATAAATACCCCCGTGACAACTCTTGCACGCCTTATTCCCCACAAAACCCGCTCCCTCCGCCAAAGGCAGCCGAGGCAGCGTCTCCACCAGCTGCTCCGCCTCCAACCGCAGCTGATACTGATCCAGAACAGCAACCACCGCCCGATCAGCCGGAAAATCATCCCGGATGGCAATCGTCTTGAACGCCTCCACCTCGCCCGCCCCCGACTTCCCCAACTCCAGCCGGGCCACATACTTACCCAACTCACCCGTCGTTACCACCGCCGCCCCACCCGCCACAGGCCGCTCCAATATCGGCTCATCCGAAATCCCAGGACGCAACACCACGTCCACCGCCTTCACCCCCGCCACCGCCGACGTGATCTCCTCATCCACCCCCGTCATCAGCACCACCACCAGACGCCCCTCGCTCGACTCGTCCGCCGCCTGCCCCAGCTCCGCCAACGCCGCCTCCACCGCCTCCACCGGATCAGCCAACGCCAAACGCTCCCGCAAATCCTCCCGCTCCATCGCCCCCCTGCCCGATACCCCCAACACCAGACAACCCAGACGACGCCCACCCGACTCCAACGTCTTTTCCAAATGCCCCGCCAGCCCAAATTCCTCCCGAACCGACGCCCCCACGTCCGTCGCCACCACCACTGGCCGGCCCTCCGCCTCCACCCCCAGCACGTCGTGCATCGTCACGATCTCCTCACTCGTCAACGCGATCCCGTCATACCCCATCCGCTTGAGACTCAACAAAAACGTCTCCAGCTTCAACTCGCTCTGCCGGTCGCCACCTTCCACCAATGGCCCCGTGTCCAGCAGCAAACGGCTTTCCCCTGCTACCTTACCCAGTACATGACTCCGCAAATGAACCCCCCCCAACTGAGCGTCCGCGCAACCGCAAGGCTCCAGATGACCCTGCCAATTACCCGTCGCCAAAACCACAAAACCCGCACGCTCGCCCCCGTGGCCCCCCATCGGCCCACAGCCCCACTCCCAACACAACGACAACGCCGCCAACGCCACCAGCAACAACAAATTACGCGCCATCACCATACCCCTCCTGTCTCGCCCCCAACCCGCACCACCCTGCTTGTCAAAACGCTTCATCTGTATTCTCTTCATTCATAACTCATAACTTATAACTCATAACTGCCGGCCTACTTCAACACCCCATAACAGTGCACCCTCAGCGTCTGCCCCGTTCCCACAATCGGCACCGTCAAATAGTCATCGATATACCCCCCCGTCACCTCCGCCGGCCGCTCCATCTCCAGCTCGATCTGATATCCGTCCCCCCGCTTCTTTACCTCCAATACCCTGGCCAAACCCTTCTCCGTCTTCAAATCCCCCAACGAAAACGTCTCCCCAAAATTCGATAGCACCACCACGTGCGCCCGACTCACCTTGCCCTCCTTCAGACCCAAAAACGCCCGCGTGCCCGGCCGCACCGAAAAACGATTCACTACCTCATAACCTACCGTTACCGCATCCACCTTCGCGTGATCCAACTTCAACATCACATACCCCCGCTTTGCATCCCCCATGCCCTCCGCCTCTGCCGTCAAACGCACCTGGTGCGACGCCTGCTGCCCTCCCGAAAAGTCCACCTTTACCCCTGCCGGCGGCTTCGCCCCCGTGATCGCAAACGCTTCCCCCCCGACGCTCTTCACCGTCACCGTCGCTTCCGGCTGCGCCCCCGCCCGCATCTCAAAACGCACCCGCGACGGCTCGACCGTCACCAACTCCCGTATCGTCGTCTTGATCCGAAGCACCAACGGCCCAGGCCCCGCCGGACGCTCCGGATACACCTTCAGACTCTGAGACACCGGACCCGACGTCGACTTCGTCGTATACACAAATGACAACGTCGTCTCCTCGCCAGGCGCCAACTCGTACTGGCCCAGCTTCACCTCCGCCACGCAACCACAGCTCTTGCCAATGCGACGCTTGATCTTCAACGACTTCGAACCCCGATTCACCAGACGAAACTCCCCCTGCAGCTTCTCCTTGGGCCCCGCCTCGCCAAAATCAATCATCGCCTCCACCGCCGCCAGAACACCCTCCGACGCGACCCCCGCGCTCACCCCTCCACGGCCACCCGCGCCTGCCTCAGCTACGCCCCCGCCGCTCCGTGATGTCCCACCCGACGGCCTCGACTCCGCGCTGCCCGGACCCTTACAGCCGCAAAAAACCGCTGCTACCAACGCCCACACCACACCCGTCAACCACACCCGCCGCATCTCTCCGTGCCACATCTCGTCACTCTCCCATACTCATAACTCATAACTCGTAGTTATCTCTTCTGCCCCACCCGCACATGACAATGTACCTTCACCGAATAGGCCGGATACCCCACAATCGGTATCGTCAACATGTCCCGCAACGCCGTGCCCTCCGTCTCCGCCGGCACCTCAAGCACCATATCCAGCCGATACTTCGTCTCTGTCACCTTCGTTACCTTCGACACCGTCGCATAACCGTTCTTGCTCCCTATCTTCGGACCCACCTCAAACGACTCGCCAAAATTCGAAAACACCGTTACCGACGACGTACGCGACTCCCCGGGCTTCACATTGAAAAAGGTCCGCACTGCAGGCCGCGACGAAAAAGGAGGCACCACCTTCACCTGCACCGGCACCGTCTTGGCTTGCGGATGGTCCGTCTCGATAATCAGCGTCTTCCGCGACTTGTCCCGCAACTGCAACGCCTCGCCCTCCAGCGCCAACTCATGCGACGATTGAGCCTCCGACCCGAACGAAACATGCAAATCCCCCTGCCCCCGACAACCCGTCACCGAAAACGCCTCACCACCACTGCTGCTCAACACCACTGTCCCCGAAACCGTCTTCTCTCCACGCAGCTCCAGCGTCAAAGGCGACGGCACCACCGCAATGATAGGCCGAACCTCCACCTTCAGAGACATTGGCACCCGCAAAGGCTTGCCCGGCGGCGACACCAACACCGTAATGACCTTCGTCTTGAGACCCGCCTGCGAGGGCACATGCAGCTGCACCTCCAACGGCTCCGACTCGCCCGCCGCCAACGTGTAACGCTTCAGCTTCGCCACCGTACAACCGCAGTCAGTCTTAACCTTACGAATCGTCACCGGCTCCGTCCCACGGTTCGTCAGCGTAAACGTACAACTCACCCGTGCACCCGGCCCCGCCTGACCAAAATCATGCACGCTGCGATCTACCGTCAGATAAGGCCCCTCGTGTACTGCTGCCAACCCCTGACCACTCCCTTCCCCCGCCACCTCCGCTGCCCCCTCCTTCGCCGCCTCGCCCCCACCCTGGCATCCGCCGAAAAACAACCCCAACCCCAACAACACTACGACCCAGCTCCGATAACCCGTGCCCATCGTAATTCTATCCTTCCATTCAATCTCGCGCAAAAGTTCACCCGCGAACGCCTTCGCTTCCACGCCCGGCAACCCTTACCGGGCCGCAGCCATCCGACCCGCGTTCCCCACGTCGCAGCCATCCGACCCGCGTTCCCCACGTCGCAGCCATCCTGCCCGCGTTTCCCGTGCCGCAGCCATCTCACCCGCGTTTCCCGTGTCGCGGGCATCTCACCCGCGTTTCCCGTGTCACAGCCATCTCACCCGCGTTTCCCGTGTTGCGGGCATCTCACCCGCGTTTCCCGTGTCGCGGGCATCTTGCCCGCG
>Ga0180432_10005549_pt1 | contig 16724 bp, 15 predicted proteins | sample SS_ome_10_FD_132414 | JGI IMG/M metagenome (GOLD analysis project Ga0180432, IMG submission 132414) | Hypersaline lake sediment archaeal communities from the Salton Sea, California, USA - SS_1_MS_2 metaG | ecosystem: Environmental > Aquatic > Non-marine Saline and Alkaline > Hypersaline >... | reverse complement strand
GACGATAGTATGTCGTTCCCCCCCCGCGAGTGCAACCCGGCGTGCCCGCAGAAATCCGCACGTGACTTGCCAACAAGACCCGATTCCTGCTACAATACCGGATGGTGAGGTAGGTGTAGAGCGTTACCCAGCCTGACCCGGTTGACCCAGTCTTTTTTGAGCAACAGCGGCAAGAATGTCGGCAACCAGTGATTCCAGCACGGATTTCCACCTTGAACCGATGCCGTTTGCGCCGGCACGGAGCGAGAGCGCCTTGACCGGCGAAGGCGGGATCTGGCTCGACGGCGACGTGCTGGCTTGCACCTGCCCCGACTGCAACGCGCCGATGTCGATCCGGTTGTGGTTGATGACGGCCGATTGTTTTCGCTGCGGCAGCAGCCTGGAATTGACGGAGGAGCAAGAGCAGGAAGCGATGCGGCTGTTGCGGGAGCAAGAGGAGTCGCGGCGAGTGGAGTCGGATGCGGCAGCGGCGGCGATTTCGCCGACCATGGTTCGCCGCCCGCGACAACGCGCCGAGCCGCAAATCACGCAGGCGCCGCCGGCGGCCCCGGGGACAGCTTCCCGGGCGGCGTCCGTTTCCGTCGATCAGCCCATCGGTCAACCCGCACCCGAGGCGGAACCTCGGCGCCGTCGTGTGGCCGCTTCGGCGGCGCATCGCAGCGGGGCTCGGGGACGCATCCGCAAACTCTATGAGAAGGGCGGGTTCGTCGTCTGGTGGAGCGAGCTGGGCCGCGACATGCCGGCTTGGTTTATCAGCGCGGTGATCCATGCGGTTGCCTTGTTGTTGTTGGCACTGTGGTTGGATAACCCTCTGAGTAAGGCGCCGTCGATTACACTATCAACGTCCGTTAGCGCGGAAGATACCTTGGGGGACCAGGGCGACATCGACGAGTCGGATCCCGAGGCGGTCGAGTTCGAAAGCCCCGGGGCATTGCCGCTGGAGAACTCGTTGGAGGACATGGGTGTGATCGAGGAACCGCTGGAGCCCGAGCACGTCGACCCAACGGCCATCATTCCGCCGTCGGACCCGGCGGGTAACGTCCCCGACCGGGCTCTCAGGGAGCGAATCCCCATGGATCTAAACGCTCGCACGGGGCGGATGTTCGCCGGCCGCAATCCGGACACCCGCGCACAGACCGTGCTGGCCGAGGGTGGAACCACCCAGACCGAGGCCGCCGTCGCCCGCGCCCTGAAATGGCTCGAACGACATCAAAACGAAGACGGAAGCTGGAGTCTCCACGCCTTCCATAAAGCTCCCGGTGCGAAGGGGAAAAAACCGCCGGATGTGGGGAGCATCAACAGCAACATGGCCGGAACCGCTTTGTCGTTGCTCCCGTTTCTCGGCGCAGGACAGACCCATCTCGAGGGCGAATACCAGGACACCGTCCGTCGAGGGTTGGAGTGGGTGGCCACCAACCAGCTCGAAAACGGCGATTGCCGGGGGGATGGGAACCAAGGCCGGATGTACGCCCACGGCCAGGCCTCGATTGCCTTGTGCGAGGCCTTCGCCATGACCCAGGACGAAGATCTACGCGAATACGCCCAAATGGCGCTGAATTTCATCGTCAAGGCCCAACATCACGAAGGCGGGTGGCGATATTCGCCGGGTGAGAGGGCCGACACGAGTGTCGTCGGTTGGCAGATCATGGCGCTTCGCAGCGGGGACTCGTGCCATCTCCACGTGCCCGCCAAGACCTACGATCTGACCGCCATGTATCTCGATCGGGCCAAAGCCGACAAGCTGGGAGGAAAGTACTGCTATCAACCCCGCGGCAGGATGAACGAGGCCATGACCGCCGAAGGTTTGCTCTGCCGAATGTATCTCGGCTGGCCCAGGGACCACCCCGGCATCCAAGAGGGAGTGAAGTATCTCATCGAGAATCATCTTCCCAACGCCAAGAAGCAGAACATGTACTACTGGTACTATGCCACCCAGGTCATGCACCATTACGGCGGCAAGTCTTGGGAGACATGGAACGCCAAGATGCGGGACGTGTTGGTCAACACGCAGGAGAAAGCCGGCGACCATGCCGGGAGCTGGCCCGCCAAGGGCGGACAGCACGACCAGCGCGCCGGACGTCTTTACATGACCAGCCTGGCCGCATGCATTCTCGAAGTTTACTACCGCCACATGCCCCTGTACGCCACACAAATCGATGGGGAGGTGTCCTCGGAGTCGGATGCCGGCAAGGGCAAAGAAGTCGGCGGAAACCTGCACGAACTCCACACCCGGCCGGGCGAGAAAGAACTCCACACGCGGGGCAGGGATTAGGGGCTAGTGCTTTGTCAAACCTAAGAATTGGGGTAGCCGCGGTCGCCAGACCGTGGCTACCCCAATTTCAAAATCTGACAAAGCACTGGGGGGCTGGAGCATTAAACCACGATTACGAATCCCTTAATTACCAATGCCCAACGCCGAATTGCACGTTGTCACCGGGGCCTTCGGATTCTCCGGCAAGTACATCGCCGGGCGATTGCTCGATGCCGGGCACAAGGTCCGGACGCTGACGAACTCGCTCGATCGACAAAATCCGTTCGGCGATCGGGTCGAAGCCCATCCGTTCCATTTCGACGAGCCCGAGAAGTTGGTCGAATCGCTTCGCGGGGCCGGCGTGCTCTACAACACCTATTGGGTCCGTTTCAACCACGCCGGTTTCAAACACACCGCAGCGGTGGAAAACACGCTCGTCCTGTTCGATGCGGCCGGGCGGGCCGGCGTCGAGAGGATCGTCCACGTCAGTATCACCAACCCGTCGGAGGACTCGCCGCTGGAATACTTCCGCGGCAAGGCCCGGCTGGAACGCGCGTTGATCGAATCGGGCATAAGCCACGCCATCCTTCGCCCGGCCGTCCTCTTCGGCGATGAGGACATCCTGATCAACAATATCGCCTGGAGCCTGCGCAAGTTTCCGGTGATGATGATCTTCGGCGACGGGCAATACCGCTTGCAGCCGATCTACGTGGACGACCTCGCCCGGCTGGCCGTCGAGCAGGGTTGTGCGACGGGAAACCGTATCATCGACGCCATTGGGCCCGAGACATTCACGTATCGCGAGCTTGTCAAGACGATTAGGCGCATTATCGGCCGCCGGCGGTTGCTGCTCGGCGTGCCGCCGAGGATTGGGTACCTTGCCAGCAAGTTCCTCGGCCGGCTCGTCGGCGACGTGATCGTTACGTGGGACGAAATCCGGGGACTGATGGCCGGCTCGCTTTGCGTCGATTCTCCGCCGGCCGGCGAAACCAGGCTTACTGATTGGGCCGCCGAACACGCCGATCAGCTCGGTCGCCGCTACGCCAGCGAACTGGCCCGGCGACGAAATCGTACGCAGGCGTATGAGAAGCTGTAAAGGGGAGCTATGAGCGACAGGAGACTCCGCGGCCATCGCCTGAACGAACCGGTACCCGGTATCGGCGTTTTGCGGCTTTGCTCCGCGATTTCGTATGGGATGTTTTTTGCGGAAAACATCGGGTTCGGCTGCTCCTCCCACGGAATCGGCCGCAATCGATATTCTATCCGCCTCTTGGCATTCGCCAGCCGTTTTTGTATAATCGCGTTACTCGAAATCTTCCTTGTGACAGGGTTCTGGGGTTTTTCATTTACCTTTAGACGCCTGAAAACACGGAAGATTTCAAGCTTTCCATTTCTTCGCCAAAAAATCACGCTTGCTTGAGGACTAGACTCCGGCATGGCTCGGCACGCAAGAGACCGCATAGTGGCTGCATTCAATCAAGATCGGCATTTCATTGCAAAGAACTGGACTCGCATGTCACGAGCCAAGCAGTTAGGGTGTAAGTTCTTCCGCCGTTCCTCGTTTAAGGTTCCCACGGCAATAAACTTCGACAGCGAAGCCACGCTCGCCATTTCCTATCCGAGGGGTGAAAAGGGTGTCAAGTACGCATTCCTGGACATTTTCCTGGATGATGTCTATGGGATCGCATCCTTGCCGACTTGCCAAACCATATTAGACATTGGCGCACATATCGGGTTCTTCAGCATCGCAGCACGACGACGGTTTCCGAGTGCAACCATTCATGCCTATGAACCAAATGTGGAGCTGTTGCCCTATTTGCAGAAGAATTTAGCCACCATTGATGTTGACGTGTTTGATGAAGGAATTGGTTTGTCGGCAGGCAAGCTGTCTTTGACGGTTGCTGACGATAGTGTTTGCACGCGTAGTCATGAAAGTGCGAACGGCGATATTGCTCAAACCGCGTTTGCTACTGCCGTTGAACGTATCGGAGGCACCGTCGATTTGCTGAAAATGGATTGCGAAGGTGCCGAATGGCGGTTTCTGGGCGATACTGCCTCATGGCAAAAGGTAAAAAATCTGCGCATGGAATTTCATCTTTTTGAGCGTGAACAAACCTTGGCGAAGTTGTCGTCGCAATTGAAGGTCATGGGCTTCGAAGTCGATTTCGTCCGGCCAGAGGGTGATAGTGGGATTTTGCACGCTCATAGAGCTTAGTGCTTTGTCAGATTTTGAAATTGGGGCAGCTACGGTCGCCAGACCGTGGGATTCCCACGGTCTGGCGACCGTAGCTGCCCCAATTCTTAGCTTAGGTTTGACAAAGCACTCGCCACAGTCCCATTTTAGGATGACTGGCTCGACCGTTTTCCTCTGCTCACGCCGCGCGCAGAATCCCGCCGCTGTGACGCCCGTTCCCTGCCGCAACCCGGCACGGCGAAACGGGAGGTGATACGTGTGCAAAAATCGCGATTGCAGGACCATCGAAAATGTGCAAAATTCTGTGGTCTGGGGTCGGCAAAGCACCCCTACTCCGCAGGGTGAGTCGTAAGGACGGAAGGTCGTGCCGTGCAGGAAGCCGCATTTATCAAATCGCGAGATTCCGCGATCAAGCCGCGAGGTGCCACAGGCCGCATGCCGCCGGGTGTAATCCTCGCGAGATTCTTCTCAACGGCAGGTCGCCGGGCAGCGGTCGTGCTGGGTTTCACCATCCCGATTTCCACCACTGCGACGGAGGCGGTCCTCGGCTTCTTGGTTGTTTGCTGGTTGTTTTCGGGCGACTATGCCGTACGATTTCAAATGATTCGGCGAAGCCGGGTCGCTGTGCTGGCGCTGGTCCTATTCGCCGTCTATGCAATCGCTGTCATCTACAGTTCGGCCCCGCTGTCAGAAGCAACGCGTACGCTGTTCACCTACCGCAAGCTCCTGTGTGTCCCCATCTTCCTTACGGTGTTCGCAGACCCGCGAGGACGCAAGCACGGCATCTGTGCGTTCTCACTGGCAATGTTGGTGACTCTGGGGGCGTCGTTCCTGGTATCGTTGGGGGTCCTGGAGTCCCTGTGCGGAGATATAACCGGTTGTGCGTATTTCAAGAACTACATTGCGCAGAATACTCTAATGGCATTGTTTGTGGCGGTGCTCATAAGCCACGGTTGCCCGAAGCCCCGCCTGCGATGGCTATACGTCGGCGTGATACTGCTTGCCGTTTACAACATTTTCTTCATGGTCGCCGGGCGCGTGGGTTATGTCGTGTTCTTCGCATTGGTCTTTCTGTGGATGTACCGCCTGAAAGGGTTTCGCGGGCTCCTGTTGGCGCTGGTCGTATTGAGTTGTGCAGGTCCCGCCGTCTATTTCTGTTCGAGCAGATTCCACGGTCGCGTGAGCAAGGCATTTCAGGAGGTCGTCGACTACTACGGCGGGGATACGGGCTTTGCCGCGAGCGGGGATTGGTTTCCCTATTCTGGCCTGGGCTTCGAGGATGACTTTCATTACAGCTTTGTGGGTGACGGATCGGGCGCGGCTTCTTGGAGTTTCACGGTTACCCCGGGGCAGTATAAAGTGGCGGCAACCTGGGCCGCCCATCCGAACCGGGCGACCAACGCGCCTTACGAGGTCTATGACGGCGTAACGGATTTGGATACGGTGCCGGTAAACCAGCGGGTGGCCCCGGATGACTTCAGCGACCGAGGGGCCGCTTGGGAGACGCTCGGCACCTTCACGATCAGGGGCGGCACACTGCTGGTGGAACTTTCGGACAATGCGGATGGTCTCTTGATTGCCGATGCCGTCCGCATTGAGCGACTGGGTGATCTGCCGCCGGCGCAGATCATCGATGACGGCCTCGCCGTTACGCCGCAGGCATCCGTAGGCCAACGTTTGCTGTTCTACCAAACCGCCCTTCGCATCGCGTCGCGAAGCCCTCTGGTAGGTATGGGAACCGGCAGTCTTCAAACCGAGTTCCGGAAGTCACTCGATTACAAGGGAATAGACCCTACCAGCAATACCCACAACGAGTACCTGAGCATTCTGATCCAGACAGGGCTGATCGGGTTTTGCCTCCTCCTCTGGTGGATCTGTGCACAATGGAAATGCAGCAATCAACTACCGCCGGAATTGGCTTCCTTGGCGCAGGCCACGATTGTAGTGATGGTTGTGGCAAGCCTTTTCAATTCGATCCTATCCAGCACTGCCGAGGGCTGGATTTACTGCTACTTCATCTCGTTGTGTTGCGGAGGTATTCTCGAGGCGCCGCCAGCCGCGCAACCCATTCCCAACGGTTCTCGCTTTGCGCACTTGATCGGCATCGCCTGAATGCCGGTTCCTGCCCTGCTGCGGTTCGCCCGGCCACAAAGACATAGTCTCTGTAAGTCCGTTCGGGGTTTTCATGGGCAAATTCAGCAAACCGGGAATAGTCCACCCGTTTCCTCTTGTGGAAGAAATATCCGCGATAACCGAGCCCCTTCAAGAACGAGAAGACGTCCCCCTTCTGCGCCAGGCCGTCGTGACATTCAAACAACAAGAGCGGCTTATGTTCCCTCAACACGTTTTCAGCACCCTCGAAGACCTGGAGTTCATGACCTTCGACGTCACATTTAATGAACGAGATTCTTGGAACGCGTTTGTGTTTGAAGTATTCATCCAGGGTGGTAACTTCGACTTCAATCGTTTCGAACCCTTCACCTCCCGTGAATCCCGCCCCTCCTGATCCTGCTTCACTTCTGAACAGACAAGCGTTTCCACAATGATTGGACAATCCCTTGTTCTCGATAACCAGATTATCGAGCCGGAACGTTTTTCTTAGATCTTTCAGAAAAGATTCCAGTTCCGGCTGCGGCTCAAAAGCAATTACTTTTCCGGATTTTCCCGCCTTTTTCGACATCCAGTACGAGTAGATTCCATGGTGTGCCCCGACATCCAGGACCGTTGTGCCCAGCAAATCCTGCTTTAGAAGAAACTTGATGGAGTCTTTCTCGCTCCTGAGCCGATAGCGCCAAAACCTGTGAACCATGTGCAGCCGGTCTACCAAGTTCATTGCCTCTACTCCTTACTCCTCAAATTCTCTGTAGCGGACCATGCATTACTTCTTTACCTGCAAGAGAACGTGTATGAACTTTGCGGGGAAGATATGCGCAAAATGGTCTTCGTAGAACCGCGACATCGCATTCGCCCACAAGGGCACTCCAAGAAAGTTGTACAGCTTGCTGAATGTGATGGTTTTGCTCCGGACTTCAAACCTGATGTCTCTCGAACTCATATAGCAGCCGGCAGGGAAATAGTGTGTGAAGGTAGTTGACGCGAAGTACCTGACGTGCGTTGGGTCTGCATAGGCGATTCTGGACGAGAAATGCGGAACGCCTATATAAACGATTCCATCAGGTTTGGTGATGCGATGTATCTCTTCCATCACCCTCATCGTATCGTGAAGATGTTCGATGATCTGGCTACAGTGGACATAGTCGAAGGTATTGTCCTCAAAGGGATACGGGAAGGAGTTCAAGTCGTGTACATAATCAGGACCATATCTAGCCTGAAAATCAACGTTCACGCCCCCCGGAATTTTGCTCAATCCACAACCCAAGTTCAGCTTTTGCAGGCTGTCATTTTCGAGATACCGGTCCGTGTTCCTCCAACGGCGTTTGTCTTTTACAACAGGCATGCCATCGTTCTCCTTTTTCTTCACACAAGGATTTTGTTTTCGTGCAAGAGATGCTGATCGAGCCCTTTCTCGCACCATTTCATCCCCAGTTTCTGCGTCTGTGCCAGGAGCTGGACGTTTTTGTCCAGGAACTTCCGGGAATTCTCGCGATGATACAAGTGGTAGGCGAGGGCCCTGTACCTCAAGTTCCGGCGGTGGACCCCGCTGTTGTGAAGACGCGTGGCAAACTCCGTATCTTCCCGCCCCCATCCGACAAATGCCTCGTTGAATCCGTTGACTACGATGCCGTCGGCTCGCCAGAAGGCGAAGTTGCAGGTTCTTATCCCCTTGAAGGACGAGGTTTCGCTGAAAGTCAATTTCGAGAGCAGTTTGGAACGAATGGTATTCTTCCTGTTGAAAATTCCCCAACTGAAGGGGTGCAGGCGGGTATGGCCGAAGTCCAGTATCCGCGACGTTCGCCGGGAACCGATGATGACCCGTCCCCCTTGCACGAAAAATCCCGGCTCCGCCGCGTCGCAATGATCTTCCACAAAATGCCTTTCCAGGATGACGTCGCCGTCGGCCAGAATGATATAGTCGCCGCCGGCTGCGGCAATGGCCTTGTTCCGGATGGCCGCTGCTCGAAACCCTTGGTCCTCGTGCCACACGTGAATCAGGGCCGTTGGAGACTCCGCCCGCATGCGATCGATGAGTTCCCTTGTCGCCGGACGGGAGCCGTCGTCGGCGACAATGATTTCCCGGACGGTCCGCGTCTGCCGAAAAGCGCTTCTGAGGCACGCCTCGAGGGCTTTTTCCCAGTTATAGGTCGTGATGATGAGAGAAACGGCCATTCCCGGTTTTCCTCATTTAGCCTCGGTGAAGCATCGTTTGCGGCCCGCTTGACGTCGTGTTTCTCCAAGCAGCAACGTCGGCGCGGGACGGACTCTTGTTCGGACTACCTCGTCGTATACTTTGAGCATTTCGCTGACATTTCGCTGAAGTGAATAGCGCAGTGCAAGCCGGCGTGCGGCTTTGCCCATCCGATCACGCCGGGCGGCGTCAAAGAACATTTCGATTCGCCCCACCAGGCCGTCGATGTCGGTCGGATCGGGAAGCAGGTAGCCCTCGTGCGCTTCGGTCATCAGTTCGCCGGCCCCGTTCATCTCGCTGGTGACTACGGGCAAGCCGCAACCGAGGGCCTCGAGCACAACCAGGCTGCACGCATCGTAGAACGTGGGGTGCAGGTAGAGGTCGGCAGCCATGTAGTACGGCAGCGGATTGTCAACCGTGCCGACAAAGGTCACTTTATCTCCAACGCCCAGCCGCCTCGCCGTCCGCTTCCAACCGGCAAGCGACTTGCCGCCGACCACGACCAGACGGACCGGTGTTTTCGCCTTGCGGAGCCGCCGCACCGCCTTCAACAGCGCCGGAACGCCTTTGAGATGGAAGTTGTGCGCGACAATCAGGCACAATAACGTGTCGTTGCCTATCGCCAGCCGCCGGCGAATTCCCTCGCGGTAGATATTGCGATGACGGGGGGAGAACTGATCGGTATCGACCCCGTTGTAAATCAGGCGAATCCGGTCTCGCGGCACGCCGTGGATCCGCTCGAAATCGGCCGCCACGCGTTTCGAGAGCGCCACGATCAAACGCCCGTCGTCGCGGCACTGCCTCTGCAACAAGGTCTGAAAGCAACGGCGCCGCGGCAGCAACGGATCCACCCATGCCTTCAACGCCCGCTGCCAACGTGGCAGCATCGTCAACTTCCGTTCGGCCAGTGCAACCATCGACCCGCTGTGCGGGTGGAAGACGTCGCAGAACCAACCGGCTCCCATGTCGTGAATCGCGTCGGGGGCGAGCGAGAGCAGTTTCATCTGGGCCGCTTCGGCAAAGCCGAGACGCGAACGGATTCCCTCCAAACGGTGCGGGACTATCGGCAGTGCGAGGGTCTCGCTCGAGAAGCGCTTCGCCACGACATGGACCTCGTGCCCGCCGGCAGCCAGCTTCTCGGCGAACCGTGCCGTCCACATCTCCGCCCCGCCGCGGTGCAAATCGAGCTGTTCTATTACCAGGCCGATTCTCATGCTTCAACCGTTCTGTCTCGAATCACGTTCCTACGCTGCTTCGCGCGACTGCTCTTCTTCCAACTGCTTTGACACTGCCTGAAAAACCAGGTCGGGCTTCAGGTTCCGCATGCACGCGTGATGGCCCAAGGGACACACGCGTTTGCCGCAACCGGCGCAATCCATCCCGTCGAGAACCAGGTTGACGGCCCGCTGCGCGGGATTCTCGACCCACACCGGCAGCGTCGGGCCGAACAAGGTCACGACCGGCTTGCCGAATGCCGCCGCGATGTGCCGCGGGCCGCTGTCGGTCGAAACCATCAACCGCCCGCGACGGATGCACCCCTTCGCCCGCCGAAGACTGATCTCTTGATCCGCCATGGAGAAAACGCGTGTGCCGCCCGAGTGGCGGACGATCGTCCGGGCAATGTCCCGCTCCTTCGGCCCGCACATCACCAACACGTCGTGATCCAGCTCACCGGCAATCCGCCGCGCCAGCACGCCGAAATGCTCCGCGGGCCAGAGCTTGGCTTTGCCGTAGGCCCCGCCGGGGTTCAGCACGATGATGCGCCCGTCCCTGCGCAGTCCCAGGCCCGCGAACGTCTCATCGGCCATTCGCTCTTCTTGGGGCGTAGTGGCCAGTTCCAGCCGAGGCGACTCCTTCGGGCAGCCCGTCGCCTCCGCCAACGCAAGATACGAATTGACCATCGGCTCCGGTACAATCCCTCGACCGTCACGGCGCGGGAGAAGCCTTCGGGTCAACAGGGGCCCTCGACCATAGCGGACGAAGCCAACTCTCTCCTTGGCTCCTCCACGCCATGCCAACACCGCCGAGCTGAGCGAGTTGGTCAAAAGAACTGCGACATCAAATCGCTCGCGCCGCATTCGCCGGGCCACGGCCTTCATACGATCGTTTTGGTCCTTCGAGCGCCGATCGTAATACCACTGTTCGTCCAGCCAACCGGTGCCGTCCAGCACGTGCCGGAAATGCGGCCGCATGATCCCCACCAACCGTCCATCAGGGCCCAGGTAACGCCGCACCGCGCGAAGCACGGGCGTCGCCATCACCAGGTCGCCGAGCCAATTCGGGAGGATAATCGCGATTTTCACCAGGCGCACCTAAGAATCTGGGCCAAGCAGGCAGAATGGGCAAGCAATTTCGCGGGGTTCTATTGGAGCCGGGGAAGGGTACCCAGGTTGCGAGTTTCCGCCAATAGCAGTTGCTTACCGTATCCCCTGCAAGAGGGAATCCAGCCTCCCCTCCAACTCTTCACGGCCGGCGAGGATTTCCAGCCCGACCGTCAATGCCCAGAGTGGCCGATACCCGAGTTCGTCGAGATCGAACTTGACGAGGTCTTTTCCGGTACAGAGCAGGGCCTCCACATCAAGTGATTGGACCCATTTTGCCAGGGCTACCAGATCGGGCTCGCAATAGATGTGATGGTCGGGGAACTCGCAAAATCCGGCGAGTTCGTAGCCGCACGCCTCGAGCGTGTGTCGGAAACCGGCGGGGTTGCCCAGGCCGCAAAATGCCGCCACGGGCTTCCCGGCGAGCGAATCGAGCGGCTCTTGACGACCTGAGGCGGAAATCAACGCCTTGGCGGTGTGGGCCACTTCCATCCAAAGGGCATTTGGGGCGAGTTTCTCGACTTGCTCGCGAATCTCGGCCCGTTCGGGCGGCTCAAGCAGATCGGCCCGCGAAAGGGCCACTATGCCGGCCCTCTGCAACCCGGCGATCGGTTCGCGGAGTGTTCCTCGGGGGAAGACGTGCCCAAAGCCGAACGGCTCCAACGCGTCGAGCAAAACGATATCCAAGTCGCGGGCAATCCGGCGGTGCTGGAAGGCATCGTCGAGCACGATGACCTGACAATCGTGCGCCGCGATCGCCTCTTGGGCCGCGGCCACGCGGTTGGGGTTTTGCAGATGCGGCACTCCCGGCAGTCTCTGGGCGAGTTCGAGCGCCTCGTCGTTTTGCGATCCCTTTTTCGATCCGTACCCTCGGCTAACGATCACCGGCCGCGTGTCCCGCTCTTGGAACCACCGCACAAGCCACTCGACCATGGGCGTTTTGCCGGTCCCGCCGAGCGTGAGATTCCCGACGCTGACGACCGGCACGCCAACGCGACATGTTTCCGCTTTGCCCGTGTCGTAACGCCTGTTTCGCCAACGGCCGGCCCAAGTGTAGGGTACTTCAAGAATCCGAAACACACCGCGCAGCACGGCTGCCCAAAGACCGCGGCGGCGGCCGCTTACAAGATCACGGAACGAAGAAGGTGTAAACAACGGACTCAGAGTTCGGAACCGCGGGGAATTTCAGCGGACACTATCCAAAGCCCCCGCATTGCAGTGCGGGGGGTTCAAGCTGCAAACCTCCAACGTGCCGCGGAACGACGAAGGGGCTTTGCTGCGGGGGGTATTCTCGCAGAACGGGCGTTTCGACGCTACCCCGACATTGCCGCCAGCCGCTGGGTAACCCGCTTCTTGAAATCGTCCACCTCAGCCTTCTTCTCGAACCCCACGATCATCACGTCGACGCAGCCGAGGTCCATCGCGAACTTGAGCGTCTCGGCCCGTTGTTTGGCGTCGAACTTCCCTTCGCCGATCAGCTTCATGGCGATGATGCCCTTCCCGGCCTTGTGGACCTTCTTCAGCACCGGGGCAACCTGGTCCATCGGCCCGTCGGTACGGTGCTGAAAGGGATTGATTCGGGCGTGGATCGCGTCGACCCACGGCTCTTCGGCGGCGACTTTCAGGGCGTCGAGCGAATGGACCGAGACGCCGTGGGCACGGATGAGACCCCGCTCCTTGCACTTCTCCAAGCCGTCCATGTACCCGCGAAACTTCTTCGGCCAGTCGGGCTTCTGCACGCAGTGGATCTGCACGAGGTCGAGGTAGTCGGTCTGGCACTCCTTCAGGAACCGCTTCACACAGGCTTCCGCTTCGGGGCGTTCCGTCTCGGGCAGGCCCTTCGGGTGCGGCCAAATCTTGGTCACCAGCGTGAAACTTTCCCGCGGTTTGCTCTTCAACGCCCGGCCGGCGTAGGGCATCGTCCCGTAGAGATCGGCCAGATCGAACATCCGCACGTTCTGGTCGTAGCAATACGCCAGCAGGTCTTCGAAGACCTCGCGGCCCAGTTTGGTCTGGTTCGTCCGCCGCATCCATCCCGCCATGCCGGTGCCGAAGCCGATCCGCGTGGTCTTCAGGCACTTCCCGAGCGGCACGATCGCCGTGGGGTCGGTTGCCTTGCTCTTCGACTTCTTGGGCGGCCCCGCCTGCACGACGTCCGGCAACCCCGCGACCATCACCCCGGCCGTTCCGGCCACTGCTGTTTCAAGAAACTCGCGTCGTTCGATTTTCATGGGCTTCACTCCTCATACTGGTAACTGCCCTCTTTCCTCTCCAACAGGTTCCTGGAATTATACCCGGCATGGGACACAGCGTCCAATCGCCTGCAAAAAGCGGCGGGATTTGCAGCGGGTAGTCGAACATGGGCCGACCCGGCGCCGGCGATGCCATCCGCTCGGAGGTAGAGCCCTCAAAGCAGTTGCACGGTGGGGTTGACAGGGCCGCCGACGGCTGGCAAACTGAATGTGTGGTCGGAGCCGCCTGCCGCGAAAGTGAGTTTCCAATCGTTGGGCCCGTTGTTGGAGTATTGGACATGCGAACCGAAGTCGTGCGAAGCGAGGTGCAGCGCTTGTTGCGACTTGCGCCGTTTCAACCGTTTGTTCTCACGCTGGAAAACGGGGATCGCGTTCCCATCGAACACCCGGAAAACATCGCCTTCGATCCGGGTGGGGAAGATTCCCAAACCGGGTCTTCCGACTTCTACGTCATCACACGGCGACTGCGTGTGTTCGGCACGTTCGACGCGGTTACCAGCGTCGCAGTGCTCGATAAAGCAGAAACCCCGCAGACGGACTCGTAAGCACCGTCAGGCCGGACGCCACGCGCAACTTGCCTGCACGGGTGCCATGCTCCACACGTGTGTGGCCATGCATTGCGGTGGACTCTCAGATCAACCATGTGATTGACTGCCGATCGACCGTCACTCCTCGCCGAGAAATCAACGCTCGCAATACTTTATGCCGCCACCGTGGGCACGGCACCCGTGTGCAGACGCACTTCGGTGCCCATGGTGTGCCGTTAGCCTCCCCACGACTTGACCAAGGGCCCCATACCCAAATACAGTTGTTGAGTTGCGTCACAAAGCGGCAGGAGATCCGTAGCATCCGTCATGCGATTCGCAAACCGCTCGTGTTCGCCGCCTAACTCTCTCCAGCAGCCGGGAAAAGACCCAGCCGCGAAAAGCTCGTTACCCGTCAGGATCAAAACCGGATTGAAGGGCCTTTCTGCTTTCCAGTATTTGCGTCCCCTATTTGTAACCCGCTTAAGTAGACGCTTCTCCTTGATGGTCAGTTTGCGTCGGAGTGTCGAGAACACAAGTACAGAACCTGGATAGTGAGCCCCGAGCGCTGACAGACGTTCGGCGTCCTCTGCTTCGAACGGGTTGTACGATTTGCATTCGGCTAGGACCACCTCTGTTCGGCAACTACGGAACCTAAACATTTGCAGGAAACAACCGAAATCGATTTCGTGCTTTTCGTCATCGCGCGCTATCTCCACGCCGAACGCAGGAGTCAACTGAGAATCCATCAGTGAAGCGAAGAAATGAAGCGTAAGCAATACCGAGAAGGCACCTGATGCTGTGCCTAGGGATATTAAAGGTCCGGTGCCCCGATATACCCATTTCAGTTGTCTGGGGTCGTAAGTTGGCACTTCGATTTTGCCAAGACATTCTGTGCATTCGACCGTGTAATCAATGTCAGCAAGGCTGTACCAGGGATGCCGTCCGCAAGATGGGCAGCGTATCGCAATACCCAAATGCGCCAAACGTGAATCGATTACGTTGGCGATAATTCCACGTGCATCGCCGAAACCCCGACGTTGTGCAATCTCTGAAGCTCGGTCACGAACTGCGTCAAGGGCCATCCGGCTCTTGCTGCTTAGCTGTTTGAGCAGCTTGACTACGCCCTCATCAGCGAGTCGCGATATCCAGTGCTTTCCGCCGAAGTGTTTCAGCAATTGCCTCGCCGCACGTCCCTCCGACGAGATCGAAACCTCCCAACCCTTTGTTGCAAACCACTGCTCAAAGACTCTCTGTGATAAAGGAAGTCGTACGGTAACCGAACCGCTGCTCCAGCGGGGAAAATGGACCAAACCTCTCGAGGAGAACCTCCAATCATCAAAAGGAGGCCCAATACTTCCAATCGCTCTTGCCAGTTCCTCACTCGCCTCTGGAAACACCTCAGCTATTGGCTCTCCGTCCGAGTACGTCTGAAGTGCTACTTCGTTGGCCACCTTGGAGCCGAACCATATCTGGTCGACGAATTCCGGCACGAGGGGCTTGAAATGCAGTCGGTCTTCGTGCGCAACAACGTCGAATTCGGTAGACTCATTGTACTTTGCTATGCAACGACATCTGTCCCGCTCGCGCGCCCATTCGTCCCAAAAACGGGGAAAAACGGTTCGAATTCCGGGGCGGGCATGCGAATCTCTAGGCAGACGCAATAAACGTGATTCCTTGACAAATCGCTTGAACTCATGTTCGTCGACGGACCTTGCCCGCAAGATCGTGGCATCGTATGTGATATCAGCATTGGTCGCATGCACCTCATGGCTTTCCAAAATGAACGCCTGCAGTTTCTTAATTAACATTTGGTCATTTGAACACTGCTTAGGCAAGGGCAACACACGGAATCCAAGTGCTCGCAAGTTCCAGTAGTCCAGTACGTCCGCCACAGATGAAGCATCAAGGTAGATGATGGAGTTGCGTTCCCAAGGCCGCGCGAATTGTTCGGGTTCCAGGAACTGAGAAACAAGCTTCCTTGGAGTAACATAGCGACCTGAGAAGAACTTCCAGAAATCACGAATGTCGCATTTCAACTCTGGGCTCTTATAGCCCTCCATAAGCTGTCTACGTATGTCGTTTTCAACTCCCTGGGGAAGCTTGCCGACGACGCTTGCCAGAAACGGCTCAAAAGTCTGCGCGAGATGGGGAACCACCAAGTCAATAGGCTCCTTCCGGACGAACCGCAGTTCTTCTTTACCGAAGTACTGCGCAAGTTCATAATACCCAATTTCGTATCTCGGAATCCCGGTCGATTCAACGTTCTCCAAGATTTCAGAAGACTCAACTACCTTTCTGTTCCCGACGTCAGGGAGGTCATCCGTTTTGCACCCGATGACGCTGACAAAATCAGGATCGAAGGCGTCGATATACCCTTCAAGTACCGTCTTGACGGGAGGCGTGGGAAGCCCTTTCTCTCTCCAGTACCTAGGTATTTGCTTGTGGAGGGGGATGATCGGGTTGAGGTAACCGCCCCATAGGAACGAATTGATCGCAATTGCGCGCAGCAAGGAAGCGCTGTCGTTCGGGCGAACGAAGAATGCTATCTTGATCGGTCGGAGCTTAAGGGAAACGGTGAATCGCATTTGTCGCTGCACCTCAGATCACTGAATCGACCGCCGTAGGCAATGGCAGTCCGCCTTCGCGCATGCACCTGTACTGAAAAGTAACCAATTTGGGTGCAAGACGGCGTCTATTCTAGTTCCATCTGAATAGATTGTCAATCACCCCCCGTGTAATGGTTCACCGTGAACTGGAATCTCGGCGGGTCAGAATAAGCAACAATTGAGTGTGGTGGTTTGGTTGGTTGTTTCGGGACATTGTAGTTCTTTATGGCTGCGGTACCAGGGGCTGGGCAGCTTTGGAAATGAAGG
>Ga0180432_10005548_pt1 | contig 16726 bp, 13 predicted proteins | sample SS_ome_10_FD_132414 | JGI IMG/M metagenome (GOLD analysis project Ga0180432, IMG submission 132414) | Hypersaline lake sediment archaeal communities from the Salton Sea, California, USA - SS_1_MS_2 metaG | ecosystem: Environmental > Aquatic > Non-marine Saline and Alkaline > Hypersaline >... | reverse complement strand
TTACTTGTTCGCATTCTTGTTCAGTCATATTCATAAATCCCTTAATTATTCTTATTCTGAAGAGATAAAGAATCTTGAACAAAAAACAACTTTTATTATAGAATCAACTGACTATTCGCCAATAATAAATCCGATTAAATTACACAATACCCACTTTATTTTACCTGCATCATATGTTCCCATGGATATCATAGATTATGTATTCGGCATAGTAGCGGCATAGTAGGGTCAGCCCTGGAATTAGTATTTAGGGGAACCTCTGTATTTCACGATCGATATTTTTCTGAATTCTTTGGACAGACTTGTTCTCTTTGGCCATTCGGCTGAGTCTCGCAAGTTGTTTGCTCACGGCGCCACCACTGGATAGGTTAAAAACCTCGGGAGACAATGGGGTCAGCCCTGGAAATAGTAGTTAGTGGAGCCTCTGTATTGCACGATCGATGTTTTTCTGAATTCGTTGGACAGACTTGTTCTCTTTGGCCATTCGGCTGAGTCTCGCAAGTTGTTTACTCACGGCGCCACCACTGGATAGGTTAAAAACCTCTGCGATTTCCCGTTGTGTCAATCCTGTATAGTCACACAATGCCTTGGCGGTAACGGGACGCGCCAAGGAGTCGCGTTGCCGAGATAGCAATTTGGAGCGGTCCATCCCCAATACGTGGCAAACCGTTTCCAATACCTCTTCCACAGAGTAGGTACGTCCTTCCCGACGAAATGAAACATCTTCCTTGGAATTTCTCCTATCGATAAGTTTTTGGTATAGGGCATGAATTTTATCTTGAAACGTCTCAGAGCCGATGCACAATCGGGATTGCCGTTTGCTTTCGATAAAAGCGGCATCCATGTTCCGAACGCCGGATTCAACAAACCGACGGTAAAGAGATCGCTGTTTATGTTTGATGGGGGCCATCATAGCCAAAATGGGAGCATCGTCCACAAAACGCAAGGGCTTAACGGCCCCGATATAGCTACGATAACTACTCCACGCATAGCGTCTCACAATGTCCACTCGCTCCTTGTTCGTTTTGTTACGGTGTTCGGCGATATAGACAGGATTCAAGTGCACATACCGACTGAGTTTGAGGATGTATTCATCTTTGTCAATCAAAATGGCCCCATATCTGCCCTGTGTCAGGTGGCCGCTTTGCCGGTGGCGTCGATTGAAGTAAACCGTGTACGCCGTTTGTAAGCGATGCATGAACTGACCGAGATTCCCTCGGGGTGTTTCAACGACCAGGTGAACGTGGTTTGTCATTAAACAGAAGAGATAGATGCGTATTTCATAGCGTTGCGCGCTTTCCTCCAGCTTAAAAAGAAAGCGCTCGTGATCGTGGTTCGAGAGAAAGATCTCTCTTCGTTGATTGCCGCGCACAGTCACGTGGTAAACGGCCCCTGGGTATTCGATACGAAGCGCTCGTGCCATAGTGTGTACATTAGCATCAACAGAGGTTTATGTCAACAATAAAGTACTATTTCCAGGGCTGACCCCAATAATCCCACCAATAATCCCCCCACAATAAAGTACTATTTCCAGGGCTGACCCCAATAATCCCCCTGCTCGAAAAGCGGAAATAGCAGGATGTTCCCTCATTCCCCCATTACAAAACCTGCCTTGATTTCAGCGTCTTAAAAAATGAGAAAACAATCCAGTAAAAGGAAGCGGAAAGCCGATAGTGCTTATAAGAAGTGTAGTGACGTTCAAAGCTTTATCGACCTTTAGGATTTGGCTGTATTGCGGAAAATCCATGCGGGGAATTAATAACGTGAGCGATGAAAAAAGCGGTCGTCTTGCAGTGCATCCGCCTTTGGAAGCGTCTCTTATGAACGGGGAGACGCCCGGATGGGTCGGCAGGGATGTCCGTTCTAACATGGGACGCGAGAGGATTGCTGAAAGGCTTTCACTCTTTCGCTATAATTATGAGCGGTTCATTCAGAGCCTGGCGGCTTTGACGGATTTTTTTGCAGAGATCCCTTCCGAACCCGTGTTGGGTTCGGACGGAACCATGACACCCCACTGGTCGAACCAATACCTTCCGCAGGGAGATGCGATCGCGCTGTGCGGCTTCCTTCTGAAGTACAATCCTGCGGTTTATATGGAAATCGGATCGGGCAATTCAACGAAATTCGCTCGGCGCGTAATTTCGCATTTCAATCTGAGGACAAAAATTATTTCCGTCGATCCGAGCCCGAGAGCGGTCATCGACGCCATTTGCGACGACGTCGTTCGGACGCCCGTTCAGATGGTCCCGAAAGGGGTATTTCAAGCCCTGTGCAAAGATAATATTTTGTTTATCGACGGCTCTCACAGGTGCCTGCAGAATTCGGATGTCACGTACGTCTTCCTGGATGTCCTCCCGAATCTCCGCCCCGGCGTGCTGATCCACTTTCATGATATTTGTTGGCCGGAGGACTACCCGTCAACATGGACGGAACGCCTCTATAATGAACAATACGTATTAGGTGTGTTGCTCCTTTTTGCCACTGATTACGAAATCCTTTATCCATCGAATTACGTTCGTCTCGATCCCGCGCTCAACAGGCTATTCAGGACCGTCTTGAATAGGCCGCCGACCGGCAGTTCCATTTGGATGAGATTCGCCCGGTAGTGCACCGCTTTTTTGAGCGATCGTCGTCCGGGTGGGGGCGGGCCCAATCTTTCCCCCATTTTTTCGCTTCTGTTTTTCGTATCGGGCTTGGAATCTCTATATCAATGATGTAAAATACCCGTACAATGTCATTAGGCAATTATAAAAGGAGAATCACATGTCATCAGAAACTATCGATTTCGTATCGCGACGGGGATTGTTGGCCAAGAGCGTAGCCGGGGCGGCTATGGTGGCGACGGGGGCGCTCGGGGCGCAGCGAGGGCAAAGAGGGCAGGGTAATCGACAAGGGCAAGGAGGGCGGTCGCGAGTGCGGCGAAGGCCGATCGGATTGCAGCTTTACTCGGTGCGACACGATTGCCAAAAGGATCTGCCGGGCACGATCGCGGCGGTGGGGAAAATGGGCTATCAGGGCGTCGAGTTTGCCGGCTATTACGACCGCTCCGCCGAAGAGCTACGGAAGATGCTCGACGATAACGACCTCAAGTGCTGCGGCACGCATACGAGTATCGATACGCTGCTCGGAGATAATCTGGCCAAGACCATCGCGTTCAATAAGACGCTCGGCAATAAATATCTCATCGTCCCCGGCTTTCCTGAGAAGTACCGCAGCTCGCGCCAGGCGTGGCTGGATACGGCCAAGCTCATGAGCGAGTTGGCGGAAAAGGTGAAGCCGGACGGGATGCTCGTCGGCTATCACAATCACAGCGTCGAGTTCCAGCCCATGGATGGAGAGCTTCCCTGGGATACGTTCTACGGCAATACCTCCAAGGACGTGGTCATGCAAATCGACGTGGGCAACGCGATACACGGCGGCGGGGACCCCCTGTCCTACCTCTACAAATATCCGGAGCGGGCGATTACTGTGCACCTCAAGGAATTCAGCAAGGCCAATCCGAACGCCTTCGTGGGCGAAGGCGACGTTAACTGGAAGGCCTTCTTCGCGCTATGTAGAGCCGTCGGCGGCACGGAGTGGTATATCGTCGAGTATGAACGGCCGGGCACGCCGCCGCTCGAAGCGGTCAAACGCTGCCTGCAAAACCTGCGCAAGATGAGGTATGCGTATTAGCGAATGATAAAATCCGAAGCACGAAGCACGAAATCCTAAACAAATTTAAAATTCGAATGATGAAAATTCAAAACAACTCGGTATTTGCGAGTCACCTCTTGTTTTGGGAATTGGTATTTTGAACATTCGATATTGTTTTGGATTTCGATATTCGGATTTCGTATTTTCTTTCACTTCGTGAAAGCCTTCGTGGCGTATTGGAGCGGCTCGAACGACGGGAGTTCGTTGATACGGACGGCGCCCCAGGTTGTGTTGAGATGGCCCAACATGCGGGGGTTGTCGAACCGTTTGGAGTAATCCACGAATGCCCTGGCGGCGTCGGGCTTGCGCCAACTGGCCGGCCAGACGCGGAAACCTTTCTCGAGGAACATCGGGACCGATTCGTACGCTTCGCGCCGCTCGTAATGCCAGTCGCAGATGATAATGTCTTTGGGGACCAGATCCACCGCCCCGGCGGTGTCGTTGGCGCTGGCTTCCCATTTGCCGTAATTATATTTCGAGGCGTCGATCAGGCGGTCGCCCCAGAGGAGCATTTCGATTTTGTGCTTGCCGACGAGATGGGCGTGGTAGTCGTTGACGGCTTTGGCGAAAAGCTTCGCCTTATTCTTGCCTTTGCACCGGGGGCAGGCGTCTTCGCCTATGAGGAAGACCTCGTCCATGCCTACGTGCAGGGCGTCCGCCTCGAATACCTCGATCAACTCGTCCATCAAAGCAAAGACGACCTTATTGACGTCGGGATGCAGGGGACACCAGCTTCGGCAATAGATCCCCTCGTTGTCCGGATACCGGCCCGGCGTCTCGTCGAATTGCGGATATTTCGTCAGCAACGGCGCCGTGTTCTTCTTCCAGGATTGATGACCGAGACATTGAAACTGCGGAATCAGGCGGATGTCATGCTTTCGGCATGCTTCGAGTAGTCTCTTGATCTGCTTGGCGCTGACGGCATTGCGCTGGCGCAGCTCCGGGTGCGATTGGTACTCGTATCCGTAATTGATCTCCCCAACGATGACGTTGATCCCCATCTCGGCGAGCCGGCCGACCACACCGGTCAAATCCTCGACCGTCTTTGGGTTGCTTATCCCTACATGTACACCCCGCCAGGACTCTCTGCGGGTTTGCCCGGCTTGTGTTCCGCCTGCCAATAACAGCAGCCACAACACGGCGACAAGATATTTCACTCTCATAGCATGCTCCTATCTTTTTGAGCGCAAGGATCACTTAACAACATTATCCGTGCCGTTCATCACATTTAGCGCGCGATTGGCGACGCGGGTAATATACTTGTTGGGCTGGTCCTTGAGCGCGTCTTTGAGGGCGGCTTCGGCGGGTCGGGCTTGCTCTCCGATCCCGTCGAGGACGATCGTCGCCTGGAGCCGGCCCCAGGGATGCGGGCCTCGCAGCGTTTCGACCAGGACGGGGAGGGCCTTGTCCGGCTTATCCATCCGGCACAATGCCCTGGCCGCGGCGACACGAACGCTGACCGATGTGTCTTTGAGTGCGGCGATCATTTTGTCTTCGGCTCTCGATGCCCGCCGGCCGATATTGCCGATCCCGGTGGCGCCCCAATAACGGATCGCGGCGTCCTCGTCGTTCATGGCGGCAATGAGTTTCGGCAGGGCCTGAGGGCCTTCGGAAGCGAGCGAGGCGATCTCGCCGAGCCGGGCGTTGAGGGCGTCGCCGTCGGGCTGGCGAAGGATGGCATACCGATTGCCGAATTTCTTCTCGCGCTCCATAATCTCCGGCTCCGGGATCAGGCCCAGGTCTTTCGTTTCCTGCACCCATTGTCGATGGGCGCGGCGCATTCGTTCGAGGATGCTCGAATAGTTCGGATCGCCGGCGAGGTTGTTGATCTCGTGAGGATCGCTCCGCAAGTCGTACAGTTCCTCGACGGGCTTTCGGTCCGCCATGAAAAGCTGTGCCCCCGGCGGGAGCTTGCCTTCGGCGTGGACGCGTCGAATCTCTTTCATGGTGGCGCCCTTTTCCGGCGTGTTCATATATTGGTAGTACGTCTTGAGCGGTTCGTAATTGCGGATATAGCGATAGCGCTTGTCGCGAACGCTGCGAATGATATCGTAGCGCTCGTCCATCCGGTCCCTGGCGCCATAAATGTACTCGCGAGGTTTCGGCAGGTCCGGCCCGAGGAACGGCTGCCCTTGCATATATTCGGGGGCCTTGACTCCCGCGAGATTCATCACCGTCGGCCCGAAGTCGATTGAATTAATGAGTTGATCGTCCTTACGGCCCGGCTCCGATTGGTTATCCGTGCGGAATGGCTTGGGGATGCGAACGATCAACGGGATATGCGTGCCCGAATCGTAGAGCCAGCGTTTGGCCCGCGGCAGGCCGACCCCGTGGTCCGACCAGAAAAAGACAATCGTATCCTCATAGAGTACGTCTTTTTTGAGTTGATCGAGCAGATTGCCGGCCCAGGCATCCATGGCCGTGATCAGCTCGTAATTGCGTTTCCAGTCCTCCCGCACGATGGGCGTGTCGGGGTAGTAGGGCGGCAAGGTTAGCTGATTGGGATCCTGACGCTGGGACGGCTTGAGGTTTCGGGTGACGCTTTGATATTTGGATTGGCTGGCGATGCCGCTCTCGTGACAGCCGGTGAAATTGAAGACGGAGAAGAAAGGCCGGCCGTCTTTGCGATTTCGCCAATGGGCTTTGCCGCTCGATTGGTCCCAGGCATTGCGCAAGTCCCCGGTTTGGTAATCGGTTTTGGAGTTGTTCGTGCAGTAATAGCCCGCCTGCCGGAGATAGGTCGTGAAGGCCTTGATATGGGCCGGCAGCTTGGCGCTGCATCGCATGTGGTGGGTGCCGATGGTCGTTTGATACATGCCGGTAATGATCCCCGAGCGACACGGCGCGCAGACGCCGGCGGTCGTAAAGGCATTCGTGTAGCGCACGCCTTCCGTCGCCAGTTGATCGAGGTTCGGCGTGATGGCGTGCTCATCGCCGAAACAGCCCAGGTGCGGACTGATATCCTCGCAAGAGAGCCAGAGAATGTTGGGTCTTTTGCTCCCGGCCTGCCCGGCCCGGGCCGTTTGAGATACCGCCCAGGAAGCGGCGCCTAAGCCGACAGCCTTAAGAAAATGTCGTCTGCTGAATACGGTTTGTGTTGCGTTCATAATAGTCCCTATTGTCTTTCATCCTCAGATTGGTTTACTCAAGACACGCACGTTGACGGTGAGAAGGTCCACCCTAATCCTCTAAAAGCTGCGTTCGACGAAGCCGGTATCGACCTGGTTCTTGATGAAAAGGCTGTGCGAGAGAATATCCAGGCAGGCGGGAATGGTCGTCTTGATCGGCTCGATAATGAATTCCTGCAACGCCCTTTTCATCGTGGCAATCGCTTCGGTGCGCGTTTCCTGATGCACGATGAGTTTGGCGATCATCGAATCGTAGCTCGGCGAGACCTTCCAGCCCTGATGAACGTGCGTATCCACTCTGACGCCGGGCCCGCCGGGCGGGATAAAGCGGGTGATCGTGCCCGGACACGGCGCAAAATCATTCTCCGGATCTTCGGCATTGATTCGGCATTCAATGGAAACGCCGGTGTGTTTAATACTTTTCTGGCTGAACTTGAGGGGCAGTCCGGCCGCCACTCTTAACTGGCACTTAATTAAATCGTAGCCCGTGACCATTTCCGTTACGGGGTGCTCGACCTGGATTCGGGTATTGGCCTCGATAAAGTAAAAGCTCTTGTCCTTATCCAGAAGGAACTCGACCGTAGCCGCACTGTCATATTGGGCGTGTTTGACGATGCGCAGCGCCGCCTCGCACAGTTGTTCTCTCGTTTGCTTGTCGATGACGGGACACGGGGATTCCTCGATCATCTTCTGATGTCTTCGCTGGATGGAACAGTCCCTTTCGTAGAAATGCAGCGCGTTGCCGTGCTGATCGACCATCACCTGAACTTCCACATGACGGGGTTCCACGATCAGCTTCTCCAGATAGACGCTGCTGTCCCCGAAGGCGGCCCTGGCCTCGGCTTGTGCGGCGTTCAACGCCGAATGCAGATTCAGATCATTGTGCACGACTCTCATCCCGCGTCCGCCCCCGCCGGCGGCCGCTTTGATGATGACGGGATAGCCCATCTTCTTGGCCAGCTCCAGCGCATCGGCGTCCGTCTGGATCGCGCCGCTGGAGCCGGGCACGACCGGCACGCCTGCGTCCTTGGCTAACCGGCGCGCCTGGACCTTGTCGCCTAAAAGTTTCATCGCCTCCACCGGCGGTCCGATGAACGTAATCCCGCACTCCCGGCAGACCTGGGCGAAATGAATGTTCTCCGCCAGGAAGCCGTAGCCGGGATGAATTGCTTCGACATCCGTAATCTCGGCGGCGCTGATAATGCGCGGGATATTCAGATAGCTTTGAGCGCAATCGGGCGGTCCGATGCAGATCGCCTCGTTGGCCAGCCTCAAATACGGCGCATCTCTATCGGCTTCGGAATAGACGGCCACGGTTTCAATGCCAAGCTCGTGACAGGCGCGGATGATTCGCAGGGCGATTTCGCCGCGATTGGCTATTAGAATCCTTGAAAATATCTTCTTCATATTAAGAATCCGAAGGGTGACAGCCTCAAACGGAACTTGGGAACAGCTTCGAAAAATAAAAAATCAAATATCAAAGATTAAAATTGTGGAATCCGCCTTCGGCGGATGACTTCCTTAATTTTGCATTTTACATTTTAATCTTTGCATTTGGCTGTAAGTTTGCCACCCTGTTTCAATCTATCGTACGTTCACCCGTCATGAATATTTCCCATGCTACTCCGGCCTGAGCTTAAAGAGCGCCTGGCCGTATTCGACCGCCTGACCGTTTTTGACGAGGATGTCCACAATCGTCCCCTCCGTCTCGGCCTTGATTTCATTCATCACCTTCATCGCCTCGATGATACAGACGACCGTCTGGGACGTGACTTGTGAGCCGATTTCCACATAAGACTCCGAATCGGGACTCGGCGTGGCGTAAAAGGTGCCGACAATGGGCGATGTGATCTCGACCAGATTTTCTTCGCCCGGCGCGGAGGGCGGGCTCGAAGGCTCCGAGACCTGCGGGCCGGCCGGTATGGCAAACGATTCCGGGCGAACGACCGGGATGGCATTGACGGCTTGTTGAGGTTGCCCCCGCTTCAAGACAATCTTATCGTCGTCGTGCTCGATCTGAAGCTCGACCAAACCGTTCTCTTTCATGAGATCGACGAGCTGTTTAATTTTCTCCAAATCTGTATCTTTATCCGCCATCGTCGGATCCTTTCCTTCGACCGTGCCCGGGACAGGTCTAAGACACCCAAGCCCTTTTTACGCCGGCCCGCATAGAGAACGAAAATGCCGGCTCCCGAGCATGTTCCGTAAGTATATTCCCACGAGCGCCGGTTGCAAGGAATTTCCTTGATTCCGGCCGCACTTTGAGGTTCAATCCCAGCGTATCAGAGCTAAAATCGAAGAATTCCTATCAAGATTGCACTTATGTCGAAAATAGCGGTTGACGTCGTATTACTGCCAACAGAGCCGATTGTGAACATGGCGATTGAAGCCAACAGGGTATTATTAAAGCAAACTCCGGATAAAATCATTTTAGATCGGCGCTGTTGCCTGCCCCATATTTCCCTGGCCATGGGCTGTATCGACCGTCGGAACATTGACGGGATTGAGCATGTTCTCCGGAACCTTGCATCAAGCCATCCCATAGAGATGCTCATCATTGAGGGGATTCAGGTTGGAACCAATGCGAAAAATGAAAAGGTATCTTTACTTCAAATAAAGAAAACGGCGCAACTCCAGTCGCTCCATGAAGCCGTGATGAAAGAACTGGGGCCTTTTTTCAGTTATGACGTTTCAGGACATATGATCCTTTCTCCACAACCCGTGGATGAATCCACCTTGATTTGGATCAGGACTTATCCGGAAAAATCGAGTTTTGAGAAGTTTAACCCGCATATCACCCTCGGATACGGACACGTCGAGGGCGTTTCATTTCCTCTTGAATTCAGCGCCTCCGCACTGGTCTTGTGTCACCTTGGAAATCATTGCACTTGCCGAAAGATTTTAACGTCAATCGCATTTTGAAGCTAAAAAGGCAAACTATAGGAAATATAGATAAAATTTTCTTGCATTAGTTTGTCAAGGTGGATATTTTAGCGGCTTGGTAGCACAGAGCCGGCCGAATCGCACCTTTTTGTGGTCATGTTCTTGGAAATCCGGCTTAACACGAAGCTTATGTGAGGTGAAGGGTGCCTATTTCGCTTCAAGAATAGTCGCACAATACAATCGAAGCCGGGGAGGCAGGAGGACACGATGAAAATTAATCAGGATTTTACAATGTCGGTGGAAACCGTTCTCTACCTTAAGAAACGAAAAAATTCTGACTATATTCAAGCCTCGGAGATCGCAAAGACGTTGCATTTCTCCGTGGGATACCTTCAAAAAGTCATACAAATGCTCAGCAAGCAGGGCATTGTCGAGTGCAAACGCGGCCGGATCGGCGGCGTCAGGATCAGGGCCAAGGTGATTACCCTGCTCGATTTGTGGCAGGCCACGTGCGGCGGGCTGGATTACAAGAATCCCTCACTGGCCCTTATGAAAAAGCCGCTGAAAGCCTTTTCGGATTCGATGAACAAGGTCATCGTATGCCAGAATAACAGGTAGATCTGCAGAAAAGATCGATCCTTGATATTTTCCGCACGTGTCATGTCGAGCGTAGTCCGCCCAAGGCGAACGAAGTCGAGACATCTGGTGACGAACGTGACAGAATGTTCTTCCGTAACCAGATTTCTCCATTCCGGTCCACTTATGGTGAACATCCAGTCGAAATGACAGTTTTTACAAGTCGTTTTCTCAGGAGCGGCGTCAGTTTAAGTTATTTGTCGTCCTTCTTTCCGCCGAGGAGTCCGCCAAGTCCGTCCAGCAGTTTCTTATTGTCCTTCAGGACGTCTTTGACCTCGCCCGGGACCTTATCGCCTAATTGCTTATCAATCTGTTTGTCGATTTCTTCGGCGACTTTTTGTTTTCCCGCCTCGACGAGGGCATTCTTAAACTCTTCCTGCAGGCCTTTCACATCGAAGACCAGGCGCGGTTCGGTCACCGGGCCGACGATACGCAGCGTGGTGTTAATGTTCTTTAAGACCTCAAGGGCTTGAGAGGCTGTTTTCGCATCCAATCCCAAAATCCCTTTCCCTTGAGCGCGGGCCTGGAAGTCTTCAAGCGATACACTGATCGTTAGATCGATCAATTGATCCGTCACCATACCGTTAAATTTCCCCGAGGCCGTGCCTTTCTCGAACGTCAATCCGCTGTCCTGGCTGAGACCGGATTGCATCTTGCTCAGGTCGAAGCCGCCAAAGGTCCCGGAGACCTCGGGTGTCGGATCGTCCGATGCGTAATCCACCGTGACATTCACCGCGGCCCCCGTATCGTACGATTTCATTTCAAGCGCCACCGGCAGTTTCGCCGCCTTGGCGGCATCGCTGATATTGGTCATCCGTATTTCGCTGTTGCCAAAGAATTCCGACGGCACCTGCACCTGATCGAGCCGGACCTTCTTGGCCAGCAGGCGGGGCGAGGGGGGAACGGAGGTCCGTGCCAGCAGGTAGTCGAGATACTTCTGAGGTATCTGCTCCGGCTCGGTTTCGTTTGCATCGCCGCCCTTCGGCAGCCATTTACGCACCTTTTGCAGTTTTTCTTTGATCGCCTTGGCGTCCTTGAAATACTTCTCGAGCTTCTCGATGTCATTGACATCGACTTCATACTCACAGGGATCGAAAGGCTCAGGTTCCTTTTCCTTATCGATCTCGACGATCTTGCCGGGTGCGCTGCGTTTCTGATCGAACTTGATATCCGAGACCTCGACATTCTCCATAATCAATTTACCCAGGGATAAATCATAGAGACTTGCGTCGGCGGCGATTCTGCCGATGGCCACCTGGTTGTTTTCGGGCTTGTTCGCATCGGTGACCTGGATACCGGCTGCCGAGACGGAACCTTTCAATGCAGATAAGTCAAGACTCTCGATGTTGACCTCGGCGCCATTGGCGTTGGTCATCGTCGTGGCGAAATAGTTTTTGACGACATTGCCCTTGGTGATGTGCAGCGCGCCCGCGGATATGGCAAAAATTAAAACCGCTATCGCGACGCCGGCTTTGCGGATCACTTTTGTTTTACCGGTGAACAACGCTTTAGCGTTCTTGGTTCGTTTACCGATCAGTATGCGATCCATGACGCGAACCCAGCCTTTGGAATACCACTTCTTGAACTTTTCGGAGCCTTCTTCGAGTTTCAGCAACATCTTTCGAAAACGAATGACCGCTTGCGCCATAAGCAGACCGGCTACGGCGCCGAGAATCGGCCCGGCGACAAAGGCCCCGGCGACCGAGTACCGGCTGAAATCCGTCAGGCCCAAAATGGGTATTTTCGCCAGGAGATTCAACAGGCCCGGCACATACTCGTGGACGCCCCGGCCGAGATGGTAGAGCACCGGCGCCGCGGCGAAGCACAAGCCCTTGGCGATGCCCGTCGAGAGCAGGAACAGACCCAGATGCACGTTCAGCACGAACACCAGGGCGACGATCACCGTGTGGACGCCGGACCAGCCCGGGATCAATCCGAACCAAAAACCCATCGTGATGGACAGAAAGATCAGGACCGGGGATACACTGCCTCGAAAAACACCGAGAAGTTTGCGGATAGATCTTGGAAATAACATAACGGCACCTCCCTGTCATAAACGACGACATTCATTGTATTTATTTTAAATACACAATGGGATTATATCGGCAACTTTCTTCGCTCGTCAATATTTAAGTGCCTAAAGTGTCTAAAGTTAAAAGTGCCTAAAGTTGATATTCACCTTCGTACACTTTAGGCGCTTTAGCTCACTTTAATCACTTCCCTTCTTTCCTCTGGTCCGAGAAACGAATATCCGAACGACGCTCCTCTACCCTCTTCGGCGTACGTCGCGGGGCCGAATCCGATAGCTGTAAAGCTGATAATTCGTTGTTTATAGGGCTACGCGGACGACCGGTCTAAAATCCTTATTTGGCCCTAAAGACCGGGTAGGGTCGAGCCGAATGGAATGCATAGGACACGCTGCATATTCTGTTGAGGGTATTCAAAGAAAGTCATGGTCGCCGATAATAAACAGAGAAAAAATAGATTGCGTCAACTGATAAAGAGGCTCAACAAAGAGCGTAAGAAGCAGGCGCAAAAAATCGACATTTTGTGCAACGATCTGATCACGGCGCAAAAAAACTTCATTCAGAGATTGAAGATCATCAGCTTCACCGCTAATTTCTACGAGTCCATTCTCGGCTCGACCGATCGTGAAAACCTGTTATCCACCGCCGCCAGATTGATCCAGACCGAAACCGCGGATGCGAACGTCACCTTTTTCCTCCGGCATCAAGACGATCCGGGCTCCACGCTCAAACCGGGCTTTGAGCTGCATATGTTCGAAAACACCCCGCCCATCAACGTCGAGGGTTCGCCCTCCTTTGATGATATCCAGGACAGGCTGGAGAATTGTTTCAGCCCCGAGCTGATGGACAGCATCTACAAATCCAACAAAGTGTGCACGCTCGATGAGTTGTTCGCTATGGATTTACAAGGTCATTTGACGGGATTCAACAATATCTCGGCGACGACCATCCCACTGAGTCTGCTCGGCTCATTATTAGGATTCATACTCATTTACCGTTCGTCGGAGCACAAATTGACCGCCGTCGAAATCGACAAAATTCGCGCCGTCACCGGAGGGCTTTCCCGAGCGATGGCCTCCTGTCGAATTCCGGCAAAAGTTCAGGCGGAAGAATCCCCAAGCGCGACGGATGAAACATTCTAACGAGCAGGTTTTTTAAGACCCGCATCCAACGCAGCCTTACGAAGCCTATCCCCGGCGGGGCCCGGAGATCTGTAGAACAAGACCTCGAGCAGCTTCGGGTATTGCTCCAGCGAAGTGAGCAGATCGGTCCACCCGGCCGGATTCCGGGAACGAACGGAATCGACACATCCCAGACAGATCGCCAGATAGGCCGCACGGGCTTGATCCTGAACGGCAGCACGATCAACAAGACCGGCTTCGATGAGAGGCATCATGTCCGACTTCAAAGAAACCGACTGTGTATCCGCATCGGCCAGTGCTTCAATATTCACGGGTTTCTGGACGCGAATGCGATAGATCCTTTTACCGTCCAACATGCCGCCGTTGTCGGCAATGACTCGACGAGCGACCTCTATGATACGATCGCCGAAACGGGTGATGGTTTCATCTTCCGGCATGGATGGGCGAGTGGTATTGCGATAGCGATCCTTGATATCCCAGTCTTGTTGCAGCATCCAGCGATGGCCTTTGATGACGCCGACGATGGTGGCCGCCGTGGCGGCGTTGTTGTCGGCATCCCACCCAAAATTGAACGCGTGAATCAGGGTCTTGACAAGATCGCCTTCGCCATAGAGCAAGGCGGCAACCGTCGCGGCGGTGCAGAGTTCGTAGCCGTTCTGATTGCGCGTTCGACTCTCGTACAGGGTATATTTGTTCTTAATCATCCGGCGTGTCGCGCGCCAATTGGTAGGATTCTCTTGGTGCCAGCGGCGAACGTCTTTGATGATAGGTACGAGAACGCTCTTGGGGTCGATAGAAGCCAGACCGGCATCGAGAATTTCGTCGATGTCATCGGTGATAAAAGCCGTAGCGATCATGGCCGTAAATAATTGCGTGGTTTGGGCCGGCTCGCCGTCGATGCTGACGTGCGTGTAGTGTAATCCGATTCGGGCGGCGGTTTGCGGCATGGCCGGGGCGATCAGGCCGAACGTCTCGCACACAAACTGGCCGGAGATGTTGAAATTCGCCCAGGGATTCAAAATAAGGTTGCCGGTCAAGGGCGGATCGACCCCAATGTCCATGAGCCGCCGAACGTAGAGGTTGGAGCACCAGATATGACGATTGATGTGTTTTTTCCATAAGTCAGTAATCTGCTCCGGGCCGAGCATCGCGGTTCGGCCTTGCTGCATCCCGACGATATACACCCATTCGATATCCGTATCGTCATCCGTTCGCGCCCCGTCCGGAAGGGCGGGTGTGTACTCGATGACGTTGCCCGGCTCGTCATAATATTTGTTTTCGTGAGGCAGGCCGTTGAGATTGCCGAGTAATTGGGCGAGAAGGCCGCCCCGGATTTTGTCTTCGAGAACCTCGGCGGGCATCGTAATAAATTCGCTTGAGGCGCCGCGTGTGCAGCACGTTGCACACCCTGCAAAAACGAAAACAAATCGCAGTACTACAGACCATTTTCTGCGCATCGTCTCTCCTCTTTCATTCATCGTTTGTTTTTGCGTTGATCGAGGCGTTCGCCGAGGGGACGCCTGGCCGGGATATCCAATCCGCCGCCGGCCTCCAGCTCGTCGAAGAGTTGCTTCTTCATCGCCTCGATCTGCTCGCTGTACCCCGGGACGTTGATCAGGTTATGCCGTTCGTGCGGATCGGTTTGCAGGTCGTAAAATCCATCGTGGTCCCAGACGCCGTGATAGAAGATGTACTTGTAGCGGTCCGTACGGATGGCAAACACGGTCGGCGTCGCGGGGAAGTTCCACTCCCAGTGATATTCGTACAAAATGTGGTCGCGCCAACGCACGGATCGGCCCTGGAGCAGGGGTAGGAAAGACTGCCCATCCATGGCCGCGGCCCCGGGCGGCTGCACACCCGCCGCGGTAAGGAGCGTTGGGGCGATGTCGATGTTCTGAACCATCTGCGTGACTTTCGTACCCGGCTCGATCAGACCCGGGGCGTACGCGAGCATCGGCACGCGGATCGACTCCTCAAAGGCATCGCGCTTGTCATAAAAGCCGTGCTCACCGAGCTCAAAGCCGTTGTCGCCCATGTAAACAACGAGCGTCGATTGGCTCAGGCCGCTTTCGTCCAGATAGCTCAGGACGCGACCGATGTTTTCGTCCAATCCGTGTACGTTCTCACAGTAACTTTTATAAAGGTCGTCGAAAGACGGCACGGGATCGTTGTCGTACTGGCCGGTTTCCATATGATCGACGCCGTGGATACTGTAGCGCCGCTCGCGGACCCAGTGCGGCTGCGTCTGATAGTTACGCTCGGTGTTGGCCATCGTTTCGGGACGCTCGACCTTCGCCTGGCGGTACCGGCCCTGGTGGCGCGGGGCGGGTTGGAAAGGATAATGGACGGATTTATGCGAAAGATAGAGGAAAAACGGCTTGTCCGTATCTCGACCGTTCTTCAACCACGTCAACGCCTGATCCGTCAGAACATCCGTCGTATATCCCTGGAACCGGCGGTGTTCGTTATTGACATTGAGCACCGGATCGAAGTACGTCCCCTGGCCCTTGAGACTGGCCCAGTGGTCGAAGCCGGGTCGCGGATTATCGTTCTCATGGCCCATATGCCACTTGCCGATAAAGGCCGTCTGATAGCCGGCCTTCTGCAAATATTGCGGGAAGAAGACGGTCCCTTCCGGCTCCGGCCGTTGGTTATCCACAATCTTGTGGTGATGCATGTATTGGCCGGTCAGAATCGACGCCCGGCTCGGCGAACATAACGAGGTGCTGACGAACGCGTTGGCTAAGTGCGCTCCCTGACGAGCCATGCGGTCCATATTCGGCGTTTCTAAAAATTTCGGCGCATGGTCCATAAGTCCCATGAAATCGTAACGATGATCGTCGCTGAGGATAAAGACGATATTCCGCCGTGACGTTCGGCGGCGCCGCCCAGCATGGGATGAACGTCCCGCCGCGCCCAGAAGCAGCAGGGCGGCGGTGCCCCGACCGATGGATTTTAAGAAGTCACGCCGTGGAGTGCAGATCTGTCGTACAGGATAATGCGTTGCCATGCCCAATATCTCCAATAGAAAGAATTCTCTCGTGAATTCAAAACATTCGTTTTCTCATTTTACGTAACCCACATATTGTATTACAATCGGGACCTTGTCAATAAACTTGGTTTAATATGAGGTAGAACAGATGAAACACATCACGATTCAGGCGTTATTGAGTTTACTGATTATCAGCACATCAGGATGTTCGAAATCCGTGGAGAT
>Ga0180432_10005547_pt1 | contig 16729 bp, 9 predicted proteins | sample SS_ome_10_FD_132414 | JGI IMG/M metagenome (GOLD analysis project Ga0180432, IMG submission 132414) | Hypersaline lake sediment archaeal communities from the Salton Sea, California, USA - SS_1_MS_2 metaG | ecosystem: Environmental > Aquatic > Non-marine Saline and Alkaline > Hypersaline >... | reverse complement strand
CTCCGGCGTGTCCGATGTTCGGTTTTACGGACCCCATGGCGCAGGTTGCTTTTCCGCCTGCAAAAAACTCGTTAAGGGCTTCCGATTCGACCCGGTCTTCCAAAGGATTTCCGCTGCCGTGAGTTTCAAAAAAGCTTATGGAAGACGGTGAAATACCGGCATCCTCAAAACATCGTTTCAAAGAGAGAACATAAGCGTTTTTTGACGGCGTATGGGTGTTGACGCCCCCCCGGCCGGCTTTTCCGATGCCCTTGATAACAGAATATATCCTGTCGCCATCCTTTATCGCCCGGTCAAGCCTTTTAAGTACCAGCGCCGCAGCGCCTTCGCCGGGAAGCGTTCCATCCGCCGACCGGTCAAAGGGACTTATTTTGTGACTTCGGGTAAACGGTCTTATCTGATGGGATGTGACAATACTGCGAACATCACCACAAAGATCGACCGCTCCCACAAGAACTGCACGGGTTTCTTTTTGCTGCAGGGACCGCACCCCGATTTCAAGAGCCTTCAGCCCGGAGGCCGATTCATTGGATACCACATAGCTCGGACCTCCGAAACGAAATTCTCTGGCGATCCTGCTGGCGATAACCCCGCCCAAGGCGCCCAGGGTTCGGGTGGCGGTAAGGGGCGGTCGAAATTTATTACGTAACGATTCCAGCCAGATACCGGCCTCTTTCTCATCGTCAAGAGTGAATCCCGGGCGGTTTTGTTTTCTCCACTTCCGAACCAAATTGTGCAGGTGCCAGCGAAGGTGAAAATCCGTGGCTTCAAAGTCAAATTCGATGCCGATGTAGGCCCCCATGTCCGTTCGTTCTTGTCTGAGGGGAAGACCTGCATCTTTCATGGCGTCGGCCGAAACTTTGAGCATTAAAAGATGCTGGATAAGAATCTCCGGAATTTCATTGGGAGGTATTCGAAACTCTCTGAGATCAAGAGAAAGTTCCTTCATGTATCCCCCCCAGGCACCCTGTCCGTCAAGCATGCCCTCGGCAATGGCGTCACACCCGTTCCACCGGCCTTCAGGCCTTTTTGTGATGATCGATTCTCCCCTGAAAATGGTTTCCTGAAACTCTTTCAGAGATGTTAAGGGACCGAAAGCAGATGCCATGCCGATAATCGCAACCGGGGGACTTTTGATTGATGATTGATGATGGATGATTGATGATTGATGATTGGAGGTGGAAGCTTGATAATCGGCGATTTTTAATCGGCAATCTTCAATTTCGGGGTCCCATTCTTCAAAAAGCAGGTGGCTGTTTATTCCTCCAAATCCAAATGCACTCACCGCAGCCCGACGGGGGGTGTCTTTATCCTTCCATATCCATTGTTCCGCCCGGGTTTGTACTCGAAAGGGACTGTTATGAAGAGGACTTTTAGCCAGGGGCTTACTAAAATTGAGTGACGGCGGCAAGGTTTTGTTTTTTAATGCCAGAAGAGTTTTGATCATCCCGGCAGCGCCTGCACCGGTTAACAGATGGCCGATCATGGATTTGACGGAGCCAATGGCGCATTGTTGATTTGACCAGCCGGATTCACCCCAAAGCGTTCTCAAACTCTGAAGCTCGACCGCATCTCCCACCGGTGTGCCGGCGCCATGACATTCGATGAGATCGACATCTTGAGGAGACCAGCCCGCGTCGGCATAAGCGCTGCGCATGGCCCGAACCTGGCCTCTGCTGTCCGGAGCCAGAAGATTGCCCCGCATGTCATTGGAAAGCCCGATTCCTTTTATTAACCCATAAATAAGGTCTTGATCCCGCAAAGCGTCATCCAGCCGTTTCAAAACAAGCATTCCCACGCCTTCTCCCACCACCAGACCGTCTGCACTTTGGTCAAACGGGGCACAACGGCCTGAAGGAGATAACGCCCGGAGTTGGCTGAAACCGACCTGAGTGTAAAGACATTCCGGCCTTGAGACGCCCCCGGCCAGCATGGCGTCCGCACGAAAAGAACATAATTCATCGCAGGCAAATTTAACGGCATACAGGGATGAAGCACAAGCGGCATCCAGGGTAAAACTTCCGCCACCCAGGCCGAGTCCTTCGGCAAGAATGGCTCCGGGCAGACTGGTTACCCTGCCGGCCAGGCATTCCTCTCTGGAAAGCCGTATTTGTTTATCCGGAGCCATACGGCCAAAAAGTCTTTCTTCAAAGGATGTTCCCAGGATCTTTCTTGTAATTGAAGAGGAGGCGTCCGTGGGCAATGCAATCGCAGCAAGAACGGTCCCGATATTTTGTTTGTTCATCGACGGAGTCAGACAGTCTGACAATGCTTCCCGGCCCGTACTCAGCACCATTTGATGCAACGGATCCAGTTCTTTCAACAATGCTTCGTCAAGATCAATTCCTTTGGGATCGAATTTAAAATCACGTATCAGACAGGATCGTTTTGAGAAAGCTTTGTCCGGCATGGGATCGGAATCATACATAAAATCAGGTTCAACGATCCATCTGTCCCGGGGCACCTCAACCGTTGCATCAACTTTGTTGACAATGTTTTGCCAGAACGTATTCATGTCCGGAGCCCCGGGGAACAGACACGCCATTCCCACGACAGCGATGGGTGTTCTTTTTTTCATAATTTTTGATGCTATGAGTTGCTCTTGAGTTGATATCAATGAGCGATTAACTAGTGTCCATCCAGAAATGGTAGATTTTGGTTTCCGGCAAGGCCCGAGCGAGTTTTCAACCGCAGACATAGCGCGCTATTTCGAGGATTGAAAACGAGCGAGAACGCCGCCGGGGGCCAAAAGATGCCATTTCTGGATGGACACTAACTAAGATTTCCGATTTTTGTACAATAGTTATATAAAAAAAACAATAAAATGTCTGTAATCCCATCGTAAGATTTTTTTTAACCGTTCACCACATTTTCATACCCCAAATGTATGTAAATTCTTTCCTAATATGAAATAAAACTCATAGATTTTAGCCAAAAGTGGGGTGACTGCAATCATTTATTGTAGGTAACTATATGAAATAATATATAAATTAATTGTTTGATATTTTTGGCATGATTTCTGCTTTCCATGTCTTCCATACCTTGAAAGCCAACTTTAAAATAAAAAATGTAACCACTAAAATTTTAAAAGTTCGGGCGACTCCACACTTATTTTGGGTGACGGCTCAACCGGACTGAAGAAGCCTTGAATCAAACAAAAAAGCAATTCAAGGCCATTAAGGAAAGGCAGGGCATTTGATCAGCCCTGCCTTTTTATTCATAAACAATTTCCTTCTTGCATTTTTATAAGGGGTGATTATAGTCTAAAATTATGAATGAACGTAATGAAAAAATACCCGATCCAAAAGAAATTGAAAAAGAAATCGGCGATTTTCTTGCAAAAAAATTCGGCGGCAGTGTTAAAATGGTATCTCCGTTGGTTGTCCCCCATGAAGTCAGCTCCGAAAAGGTAGAAAAGCCTACCCCCAAAAAAACAAAAATTAATTTCGATTTAAAACCCGAAGAGCTTATTTCCTATCTCGATCAGTATATCGTGAAACAGGATGATGCCAAAGATATTCTGGCCACAAAAATATGTACCCATTTCAACCGCATAAAACGTGCAGAAACCTCTGGTGATGACATCAGTGATATGGTCGGACACATCAAAAATAACATACTCATGTTCGGTCCGACCGGAGTTGGGAAGACATATATTATAAAACTGATCGCGAAAAAAATCAAAGTTCCTTTTGTAAAGGGTGATGCGACCAAATTCAGCGAAACCGGTTATGTTGGCGGTGATGTCGAAGATCTCGTCCGGGATCTTGTAAGAGAAGCTGACGGTGATATTGAACTGGCTCAATACGGTATCATCTATATCGATGAAATCGATAAAATTGCGTCAAACCGGAATATTATCGGTGTTGATGTATCGCGGTCAGGGGTTCAGCGCGCACTTCTGAAGCCCATGGAAGAGACCGAAGTCGATTTAAAAGTGCCACATGATCCTATTTCGATGATTCAGGAGATCGAACGTTTTCGCAAAACCGGCAAACGGGAAAAACGGGCGGTCAACACCAGTAATATATTGTTCATTATGAGCGGCGCTTTTGGTGATCTGGCCCGGATTGTTAAAAAACGAATTGCCAACCAGGAAATCGGTTTTGGAGCAAAAATTAAAAACTACCGGGATGATAGTGACTTTCTTCAAAAGGTTAAAGCCGAAGATTTGATTGAATTCGGATTTGAAACCGAATTCGTCGGCCGTCTTCCGGTAAGAGCTGTTTTCGAGAAGTTGAGCGAAGAGGATCTTTTTGAAATTTTGAAGAATCCCAGCAATCCAATCATTCTCGGTAAAAAACTCGATTTTGCAGCATATGATATTAACGTGAAATTTGAGAACGAGGCCCTTCGTATTCTTGCTGAAAAAGCCTTCAATGAAAACACCGGTGCCAGAGGCTTGGTGAGTGCCGTGGAAGGCGCACTTCTTTTGTTTGAAAAAAAATTGCCATCCAGCGATATTAAAAAATTTCCGGTAACGGTTTCCGTAATCGAAGATTCCGAAAAATCGCTTGAACACATGATGTTATCATCAAACTGCAGCAATTTACATGAAACATTCGAAAAGATTGCTCGTGAAGAAAAAAAATATATCATATCGTACTTGGATTCAAATAAGAAAAACCTGTCGGAAAAATACGGTCTGACGTTGACCCCTTCTCGCATTGAAGTTGTGGCCTCTTATTACTCCAATCATACAATGGATATCGAAAAGGTAATCAACAAAATCAAATCATATTATGATGACATTAAAAAAATAGAACTGATCTTTTTTAAAAACAACGACATTAACGTTGTTCTGGAAGATGATGCCATCGATTTTATTATTGAACAATTTGAAAAGAACGATACTACTGTTGAAGATTATTATGAACAGCTCAAAGACAATTTTAAACACGGTCTCAACCTGATTCGGGAAAAAACCGGAAAAAACCGGTTTTTTATCACAAGAAGCGCTCTTTTGAATCCCGAGGCGTATATCAGCCAACTCTATAAAGATGAGCTGAGCCATAACTTGTTGCCCGACGTATGACGCCTTAACCCTGAATTCTAATTATCAATATGATCGGAATATCAAAACTTTACTGTGGAACCGTTGAGCCATCGGATGCCCTCCGTTACGGGCGAATGTCATCAAAATTACCTTCCCACCTCTTGCAGTTTTCCAGAGATAAACGGCCGGTAATCGTCTGGAATATTACCCGGCGATGCAATTTAAAATGTGTTCACTGCTATGCCCATGCAAAAAATATTTCTATGGACAGTGAGCTTTCAACACGACAAGGCAAAAATCTGTTAGATGACCTCGCAGCATTTGGGGTTCCGGTTATTTTGTTTTCCGGAGGTGAACCTCTGACCCGAAAAGATCTTCCCGAACTTGCCGCCTATGCCGTGAAAAAGGGTATGAGAGCGGTTATCTCCACAAACGGGACCCTTATAACTCCTCAAAAAGCACAAACGCTAAAAAAAATCGGTCTGTCATATGTGGGCATAAGCCTTGACGGTATGGAAGAGATTAATGACCGGTTCAGAGGTGTGAAGGGGGCGTTCCGGTCGGCTTTAGAGGGAATTGAAAACTGTAAGAAGGCGGGTATAAAAGTTGGGCTTCGCTTTACCATAAACAAATCGAATGTGGCTGAAATTCCAAAAATTTTTCAGCTTCTTGAAGAAAGGGATATTCCGAGAGCATGCTTTTATCATCTGGTGTATTCCGGTCGCGGAACAGACCTCGTAAATGAAGATCTGTCCCACCAGGAATCCCGAAAAGCCGTCGATCTTATTATGGATCTTACAAAAAAATTGCATGATAAGGGCCACAGTAAAGAAGTGTTAACCGTGGACAACCACGCGGATGGGCCGTACCTTTATCTGAGACTGCTCAGGGAAAATCCGGAGCGGGCCCGGGAGGTTCTTGAACTTCTTCAAATGAACGAGGGCAACAGCTCCGGCATAGGTATCGGTTCCATCAGCTGGGATGGAGAGGTGCATGCCGATCAATTCTGGCGTCACTATAGTTTCGGCAATGTCAAAGATCGGCCATTTTCTGAAATCTGGACCGACACTTCGGATCCGCTCATGAAAAAACTTAAGGAGAAAAAAAAACACGCCAAAGGAAGATGTGCCACGTGTAAATGGCTGGACATCTGCGCCGGCAATTTTAGAGTACGATCCGAAGCGGTAACCGGCGATATCTGGGCGCCGGATCCGGCATGTTATCTGACAGATGAAGAAATTGCATGAGACCTTCGCAAAGCATCCTCTTTTGTCCAATTTCTGCGTCAGGCTCAGATTTTAATCCTCAAAATACCTAATCGTATTCCTGCCTGCCCCGTAGGTCCCCGTGAAAATGCCGGGACATGGCTGGCAGATCGTACTGGGGCGGTTAAAATCTTCGCCTTCCTTGAAATTGAACCCCGGTTAAATACTAAATACAGATTTAACTGGGCAGGCAAAATTGAACCCTTTGCAAAGGTCTCTTGGATATTTTTTGCAAAAAATAGGAGCGGTTATGCTTTTTCCCGACTACAGACCAAGACGGTTGCGACAAAATGATGCGTTTCGTCGGATGATTCGCGAAACCAAACTCTCGATAGATGACCTGATCCTCCCCCTGTTTGCCATTGACGGCAAAGGGGTCAAAAATCCCATTAATTCAATGCCCGGTCATTTCCAGTTATCCATAGACCATCTGGTTAAAATATCAAAAAAAGCACATGAGCTGGGTATCCCGGCGATAATGCTTTTTGGAATACCGGACAAGAAAGATCCCCTGGCAACCCGCGCTTATGCCAAAGACGGTATTGTTCAAAAAGCGACAAGCGCCGTGAAAGACAAGGTGCCGGATCTTAATGTCATCACCGATGTGTGTCTGTGCCAGTACACGGATCACGGTCACTGCGGGTTTGTTGACGGTCAAATCATTGACAATGATGCCACCCTCGATCTTTTGGCACGAACCGCACTATCTCACGCAAAAGCCGGCGCGGATATGGTTGCCCCCTCCGATATGATGGACGGCCGTGTGGCTGAAATTCGTGATATTCTGGATGAAAACGATTTAAATCATATCCCGATCATGTCATATGCCGCCAAATACTGTTCTGCATTTTACGGACCTTTCCGTGATGCCGCGGACTCCGCCCCCAAATTCGGAGATCGCCGGACTTACCAGATGGACCCTGCCAATTCCCTGGAGGCCATTCGGGAAGTGACCCTGGATATAGAAGAAGGAGCGGATATCATCATGGTCAAACCGGCCCTTCCTTATCTTGATATTGTCTGTCGCATTCGCGAAGAGATAGATCTTCCTCTGGCGGCCTATAACGTCAGCGGTGAATATGCTATGATTAAAGCGGCGGACAAAATGGGGTGGATAGACGGGAAAAAAGTCATGATGGAGTCTCTCACGGCCATTAAGAGAGCCGGGGCCGATATGATTTTGACCTATTTTGCTATTGAAGCTGCCCAAGAATTAAGAGCCTAATCTTGATATTTCACTACAAGCTTATGAAAAACACAAACCATACCTCATCTGAAACATCTCATCCCAAAGGCAAAAACAAAGGCACCACACTGCGCTTGGTTGCCTGGGAAACCACGCGCAATTGTAACCTTGCCTGTGTGCACTGCCGTGCATCCGCCGAACATGGCCCATTCACCGGAGAACTCGACACCCGGGCATCTTTTCACCTTCTGGATCAAATTGCAGACGTGGGAGAACCCATCGTCATTTTGACCGGCGGAGAACCGCTGTTACGACCGGACATTTTTGATATCGCCAGATACGGAACAGACAAAGGGCTCAGAATGGTCATGGCGCCGAACGGTACACTCATCACTGAAAAAACCACCCGGCAAATGGCTGATGCCGGTATTAAACGGATAAGTGTCAGCCTGGACGGTGCGACCAAAGAAAGCCATGACAGGTTCAGAGGAGTGGAAGGCGCCTTTGAAGGTGCACTTCGCGGAATAAGACGGGTCAAAGAGGCCGGGATAGAATTCCAGATAAACACCACGATTACCAAGACGAATCTTAGTGAAATACCCAAAATCCAGGAACTGGCCATAAAACTGGGCGCAGTTGCTCACCACATCTTTCTTTTGGTGCCGACCGGCCGCGGCAAATATATTGTGGACCAGGAAATAACCGCGGAGGAGTATGAGCGCACATTAAACTGGTTTTATGACCAGAGGGAAAGGACGTCTTTACAGCTCAAAGCCACCTGCGCTCCCCATTACTACCGCATCCTCCGGCAAAGAGCAAAACAAGAGGGAAAGTCGGTTACCTTCAAAACCCACGGGATGGATGCCGTCACCCGGGGATGCCTGGGAGGTACAGGCTTCTGTTTTATTTCGTTCCGGGGCATCGTTCAGCCCTGCGGATTTCTCCAGGTGAATTGCGGCGATATTACCAAAACATCTTTCGCTGATATCTGGAATAACTCAGAGGTATTTTTATCGTTACGCAATTTCGATAATCTCAAGGGAAAATGTCACGGGTGTGAATTCAAAAAGGTTTGCGGCGGCTGCAGAGCAAGGGCCTATGAAGCAACCGGAGATTATCTGGCCGAAGAACCCCTGTGCAGTTATCAGCCGGCTTCCACCAACAAATGATCAAGCATCCAGGTTGCTGGTGAACACTATCCCCAACATTGTATATAAAAGACTTCCGGACTGGCCCGTGGAATTCTTTGACGACAAGATCCAAGCGTTGACTGGCTACGGCGCTGATGAATTTAATTCGCGAAAACTGAAATGGTCCGATATTATTGTCACTGAAGATCTTGAAACAGATCGTCAATTTTAAATATTCAATTGATCAACCATTCCCAAATTGGTATGATGTCTAACGTATAATCTCCATGCTGTTCGTTCCTTTTTTCGGAAGCGTTAATGAGAGTTCCCGTATTCATCTTCAGTTCTGATAGTCCCGAAAGAAGAGCTTTCTTCTCACGACTAAAGGTATCAATACGCGTCAAATCATGACAAACCTGGATGAGGTGCCATTGTCCTGCATCCTTTATTAAAAAGTCGACTTCATACCCACTTGAGGTTTTATGGTAGAAAATGGGAACACCTTTTCTTCTCAATTCAAGAAAAACCAAATTCTCTAATAGTCTTCCCCTGTTTTCTGTAAATTTAAAAGTAAGATAATTATGCATACCCGGATCGATAAGATAAAATTTCTTGGGATTTATTTGCCTTTTTCTGACAGACTCAGAATACATTTCAACGAAAAATCCAAAAAATGTATCTTCAACATATTTCGCATAAGTACTCAAGGTGGTGCGGGACAGTTTCATACCCCTTGATTTGAAATCATTTTCAATCTTTGAAAAGCTAATGCGTGATGAAAGGTTCATCAGTAAAGCATTCAGCCATTGCTTTAAAAGTTCGGTATTTTTAATACGGTATCTTTCTACAAGATCTTTATAAAAAATGGTGTTGAAATAATCCTGAAGGATGCGGCCTTTTATAGACCTGTCCTGGACGAGAGCAATCTCCGGATAGCCTCCTGAAAAAAAATAATCTTCATAAAGGGTCTTAATTCTGTGTCTCATCTTGCCGTATAAGAGGTTTTTTTCAGGCGTTATTTTGTTGGCCAAAAGAAATTCTTTGAAAGAAAAAGGGAATATTTCATACGTCAATGTTCTCCCCCTCAAAGCGGTGGCAATTTCTCGCCCGAGCATCCTTGAATTTGAACCTGTTATAAAGACACGGTAACCTTTATCATTCAATCGTCTCACGAACGGTTCCCATCCAGGTATATTCTGGATCTCATCGAGAAATATAAACGGATCGGTTTTTCCATGCAATTCAAAATAAGCCTCAAGAACATACTGAAGGTCTTGTCCCGTCATCGGCAAGATCCGTTCATCTTCAAAATTAATATAGATGATATCGGTAATATGGTTCTCTTTTTCCAACAGTTTTTTCATAATTTGGAAAAGAAAATACGTCTTACCTGCCCGACGCGGGCCGATAATCGTGATGACTTTATTAATTGGCGCATCAAGGATTGAAAAATTAAATGCCAGGTTCCGTTCAATTAAATCCGGCAGAGGGGATTCATGAAACTCCGTGAGAACAACTTTTAAATTATCTTTAATCATGACAATGGGTCGCTATTGAGATTAAAGCCCTATGTTTTTTACATAAAACAAATTATGTTTATATTGTTTTATATAAAAAACATTATTTGTTGTCAAGCTAAAAAATGGACGTGATTTTAAGCGGCGTATTCAGCGCCATAAAGATTGTCGATATTTAAACCCGCATGGGATGGCCGAAGAATCCCTGTGCAGTTAATAGCCGGTTTCCACCAACAAATGATAAAACATCCGGGTTAGCACACCTTCCCCATCCTGCTTGAAGCGGGATTCATTTGGTGTCCCGTAACCAACTCAATCAGATAGCCAATTCAAAACCTGACTTGCTCTCTTGAGATTTTTCCTATATGAATTTGAATAATCTAGTTTGCTATTTCGGAAATAAATCATCAATAAAATTTAACTGATACCGATTGAATGTTCGAAACAAATTCCTCAATAATATTGGAGTGTTGCCAATACAAGGTTTAGGCACGGAACATAGAACGGAAAATCGGACTGAAGAGAGGATGAAAAACACAAGATGTAGGATCGGGGAAAAACTGGATTAGGCAATAATTTTTAACAAAATCGATCGATATCTAAATAGTATCACAAGCTATTGACTATTGACATTACAATATATTATGTATTGGCAAGATATGCCATGTCCGACTTTGGTTCAAAAGACAAACTTATGTGATGTAAATGCTCATACAAGGAGTCTGCTCATATTATAGTATGAGCTTTTTTTATCGATAATTGGAAAATTTAATAATGCCCAGAAAATCGACCTATGAAGAGTTGGAGAAAAGGAATAAGGAACTCGAAAAAGAAGCCAATCATTGGAAACGGATAGAAGAAGAGCTACAAAAGAGAGAAAAACGTTTTGAAAGTATTACAAACAGCATTGAAGAGTTGTTTGTAATACTGGATCAAAATTTCAAAGTACAACTGATAAATAAGACATTGTCCCAAGCCTACAACGTTTCTCTTGGTGATTATGCTGGCAAACACTGCTATGATCTTTTTTACGGACGCAACGACATCTGTGAAGGTTGTCCGGCAATCAAGGTTTTAAATGAGGGGAAAGTGACCCGCGCCGCCCTTCGATATAGGCCAGATGGTCGTATTTTTGACAGAACAGCTTATCCTTTTATTGAAGATAACGGTAACATCACCGGCGTTATCGTCATCGGTGTTGATATTACCGAACAAAAGCAGGCCGAAGAAAAGCTTCGGAAGAGTGAGGAAAAATATCGACTGCTTGTAGAAAACCAGACAGACATGATTGTAACCTTTGATACTCAAGGCCATCTCCTTTTTGTAAGTCCATCATACTTGGAAACCTTTGATAAGACCGAAGATGAGCTAATCGGAAAGAGATTTATGCCTTTCATCCACGAAGAGGATCGTGAAGCCGTAGCTAAGGCCATTGCTAATTCCCACAAACCGCCATATAACGCTTATGTTGAAGAACGCGTTATGACAAAAGATGGATGGCGCTGGCAAGCGTGGCTTAACACAGGCATGTTGAATGAACAAGGTAAGGTCGAGTCAATTGTTGCTGTAGGTAGAGATATTACAGAGCAAAAGCAGGCTGAAGAAAAGCTTAGAAAGAGTGAAGAAAAATATCGTCTTCTCGTGGAATCTACCCCTAATTGGGTATGGATGTGCGACTTAAAAAGCCGCATTACATTTTCTAACAACTCGGTAAAAGAGATCTTAGGGTATGAGGCTCATGAAATATTGGGCAAAACAGCACTTAGTCTGATACACGAAGAAGATCGGAAATCCGTTCAAAAGTGGTTCCAAAAGGCAAAAAAACAGAAAAGGGGTTGGCGGGGTTCTGTAATAAATTGGCAACATAAGGATAAATCTATACGGTTTTTAGAGACGATTGCTGAACCGATTTTTGACGATAAAGGTAACTTGAGTGGCTATTCCGGCATTGATCGTGATGTAACCCCGCGCATACTGTCGGAGATTGCATTGCAAAAAGCCCATTATGAACTACAAGAAAAAACCATAAGGTTGGAAGTCAAGAAAAACAGTCTTGAAGAATTAAATACGGCAATGAAAGTATTATTGAAGAAAAGAGCGGAAGATAAGGCAGAAATGGAGAGCAATGTACTGACAAACGTAAAAGAGTTGATTGAGCCCTATTTTGAGAAAATCAAAAACACCAGATTGGATGATCAACAGGAAGTTTTATTGAGCATTATGGAATCCAATATCAATGAAATTGTTTCTCCATTTACTCGGAAAATGTCCTTAAAATATTCAAACCTGACCCCCACGGAAATCCGGATAGCAAACCTAATCAGACATGGCAGTACCACCAAGGAGATAGCAGAAATTTTACACGTATCTCCAAAAACGGTTGAGACTCACAGAAAAAACATACGAAGAAAGATTGGTTTAGACCGCAAGCGGGCAAATCTCAGGTCCCACCTTTTGTCTCTCCATTAATTGGGTATTTTAAATACCTATTATAAACCCATTAATTCAGTCTTGACTTCTGAATATAATTTATTTAGTGTATAAAATTCATTGGAGGGAAGTTCACCCATCTTATTTGGCACCTCCTGCCCATGCCTCCTTATTATATGGGAAGGGGTGGTTTTGCCCGAAACTGCCCTTTCTCATAAACCTCAGGAGTATGATAATGAAAATTTGTGAAGCTTGCGAGCAATTCGAAAAGCGGGTAAAGGAATGGAACTACTGGAGTGGTGCTATTGATCCCCTACCTTATATAGATGATATGATTAAACCTCACAAGCACCTAGTTTTTGAGGGACGAAGATCAGATGGAGCAGGAGGTTATCTGCTCTTATTCCAATGCCTGAATTGCGCCTGGTGGTGGAAACTATCCGCTTGGCCGATATTCGGTTGTCTTGATGCTTTACCTTATTTACCGAAACATCATTCATCACCTTAGAAGAGACTTCTTTTAGCTAAGAAAGGAGTTTCCAATAAAAGAGCGACATCAGTAAGAAAGGTTTATGTTTGCACTCCCCTTACCTATTGATCATTACATAGAACCGATTCATGTTGAAATTGAGCCCATGCCTTAGTTTCAAATTATGAAATAAGCATCTTCTAATCATCATTTTTAGAAGGCAGGGTCATTTGGCTCTGCCATTCATTTTTATGCAGGTTGCACTATCTGCAATATATGGCAATGCGCTTAATTTTTGGGATATCATATGATTGTCTCTTAATAGGTTTTCACGGTAAAGGCTCTAAATTATTTTTACGGACCACAATAAATAGTATATGCTCATTTCGATGATTTTTTATAGCGCTGATTGATGTCTGCCTTTAGTGTGAATTCAACCCATTATAAATATTGTGTTAACTTGTTTCCGAAATCATATGTTCAGATCAGTATGTTAATAATTGCGATTTCGGCAACAAACCTTCAATATTCATTATCCTTACAAGTTTTGATGACGTCTGCCATGGCAAATAAAGGTAACCAAACAACCGAACAGATCAGGTTCACCTATGAACTAATCCATGGCATCCAGAACCTTGTACCCTTCCTTCTCTAGTGCTTTTTTGATAACCGCTGTATCGCAAGCCGAAAGCCGAAAATAATATTCTCGTTTACTGATTTCCCGCCCGGTAATCCCTACGTTTATAATATCCCCGCCATTATCGTTAATAATCTGTAAAACGTTTCTGAATGCTCCCGGTTCATCACCAACAACCAAGTCAATACGGGAACTGGCGGTCAGCAGGCCCATCATGTCAATAAAGGCCCGGAGAATGTCCGTCTCGGTAATTATTCCGACAAGTTTATCGTTTTTTACAACCGGCATCCCACCGATTTTGTGCTTATAAATGAGTCGTGCCGCGCTCTCCACGTCATCATCGGGCCGAACCACTATAGGATTCTTTATGATCAAATCCGCAAGAGATACATCTCCCAGCATGGAGGGGAGAAAGCCCTGTTTCAAATCTGCAAGAGTAACTAAACCCTTAAGTCTGTTACCCGTTTCAACCACAGGAAGATGCCGTATAGAATTCACTTTCATAAGTTCAATGGCCTCTTGGATAGAGGCATTTTCCGTTATGGTGATCGGATCAGGAATCATTAATGAATTAATTTTCATTGCGTCTTCCTTTCAGGTTCTAATCAGCCGGCATTATCCAGTGCATTCAATACCAGTGTGATGGGCCGGTCTTCTTCACTTTTTCCGGCAAATCTTATGGGGCCCGGCCTTCTGTAGCTGTCTTCACCCGGCACCGCCGCAAGCCATTTTTCTCTAAATGCCTTTACTACTCTAAAAGAAGCGGAATTAACATCCACCAGACTTTTTTCCAGGACAAGGGCCAATTTCCCTTTCCTCTCTTCAAGGTGCATGAGCGGGGCAATGGGAATCCCAATAGGCTCCCATTTTGAAAAATCCTTTTCCAAATTCATTATGGCTGCCATCTGTCCCGTAGAACCGTTGGCGATAATGCTAAAAACCGTTAGTCCAAGGTTATACGTATAATTGCAGTCAAATCGGGTGGGGTCGTTTCCCCTGCCGTCATACCCGTAAAAATGAATCTGTGTTTTGAATTTGGGCACCGATTTTTTAAAAATTTTTTCAACAGGAGCAGGAATCTTTTCATCTTTTGAAATCATGCCTTCCTTTTCCAGGGCCTGTTTAAGGGTTTTAGCAGATATGATGGACGCTTTAATCAAGAAAAATTCGGAGTCATCATAGTTTTTGAAAAGAATCGGCCCGAAGTTATCCGGATCAAGACCTCCATTTTCAAGCGTCTTCCGGTAATACGATTTTTCTATTCCGATCTTGTAAGTTCCATTTTCTCTTAAAATGTTGAGGTAATCTTTGACCAGATCCATAAGAACTTTTTCTGTCTTAACCTGTGAGAACTGGAAATTCCCGTGACTGTCTCTTTCCATAAGAAGGCCTTCCTGAAAAAAATCAGGAATATCATTGAACAGCTCATCATCCCGTGTATTCCATATGGAAAAAGAAGCACCATCCCATTCGAACCTGGCCATACGCCTCAGGTATTCCAGCTTATCTTCAAGAACTGGAAAATCTGCGTGGAAATTCGTGTCATGGGTTCGGTTGTACTCTGCAATGATTGTGTTCAGCTTTAGGATAAAAATTTGTATTTCATTGATAAATTCCAAAACGCCCTCGGGTATTACAATCACGCCGTAGTTTTTTCCCACAGCAGCTCTTCTGACAATGCCGTCACAAATGACTCGGGAAAGGTGTCTTAACGTCATTCCATAGGCATGATAATCCACGGTCCCTTGTTTTTCAGCTTTTTGGATTCTTTCATTATCGATGTAATCGGATAGATCCTCACCGATAAGGGTCATATTGGCATGGGTCTGCAATGCAACTTCAAGTGCCAGATGGCTGGCTACTCTTCCCATGACCTTGCAAATATGCCAGTATTTTACATCCGAACTGCTGTCTGTGCATAAATTGGAGATAGCGTTGGCAAAGGCTCTGGCAGCCGTATGAAAACCAAAGGACATGGAGCACAAAACTTTCCCTTCCGCGTCTCTTACCTGTATATCGCCGTCAATGGTCTTGGGAACCCCGATGACCTGGATGCGATCTTGGATCAATTCCTGTGCCAAAAACGCCGCATTGGTATTTGAATCATCGCCACCCACAATGACAATGGCATCCAGTCCAAGGCTTTTGCAGGTCTCCCTTGAGAGGGCCATTTTCTCTTTGGTATCTATTTTAGCACGGCCGGTTTTTATCATGGTAAACCCGCCTAGGTTTCTGTAGGAATCCACAAGAGAACCGGTTATTTCAATGGCTTCATTTTCAATAATCCCGTCTGGACCGAGGATAAAACCGAATATTCTGGTTTCGGAATTGGCCTTTTTTGCAGCATCGTATAGCCCTGCAATGACGTTATGTCCTCCGGGAGCCGGACCACCAGAAAACACGATACCGATGGTATATTTTTTACTGTATCTTTGTTTGAGGGATTCTTCGGGGGAATCCAGTCCCACAATAGATTGAACTTTGTTGTCTATAATGTCCGGCAGCTGTTTGCGGGCTTCCCTGTGAATACTGAATTTAAAATCATCATTATCCTTCAATACCGTATAGGCACTTTTAAATACGCCACATTTGGGAGGAATGTATTTTCTTCGTTCAATCAACTCCTGATTAATATTGTCGGCAGCTTTTTTGACTTCAGGATTTTCCAGGAGGTCTTCGATACTGATGAGGCCTTTATCTTTCATGGTATCGCTCCTTTACAGGTTATTATATGAAAATCCACGCTCTCGTAATAGGCTCAAAAAAGGACTTTTATGAACACATCAATAATAATATCTACTCTATAATGTTTGTGTCAAGTTTATTCATTTTCTTTAACAGAGTAAACGCATTTGATTTCGGTTCAGCGAAGCGACGGCGTGTTTCTCTTGTAAACCGACTGACTGTTTGAAGGGCTTTACCCTGTTTTCTTAAATTGTTATTAGAAGTGGTTTCAAAACCTTCAATCAGGTTCAAAGTCAAGGCGGGCCGAGGGATTCAAACGCAGGAATATATGTAATATTTCGAGTATTGAATCCCTCGCTCCAACACAATAATTGGGCCTGAGGGGAGGTTTTGAAACCACTTCTAGTCAATCTT
>Ga0180432_10005545_pt1 | contig 16734 bp, 19 predicted proteins | sample SS_ome_10_FD_132414 | JGI IMG/M metagenome (GOLD analysis project Ga0180432, IMG submission 132414) | Hypersaline lake sediment archaeal communities from the Salton Sea, California, USA - SS_1_MS_2 metaG | ecosystem: Environmental > Aquatic > Non-marine Saline and Alkaline > Hypersaline >... | reverse complement strand
GGCGGCAGCAATAGCAACAGTTGAAGTATCCCATCCAGAGATAATGGATTTTATTGATGCTAAAATTATCCATGGGAAGTTATCATGTTTTAATATTTCTGTTGCTATAAATGAAGATTTTTTAATGGCAGTAGAAAGAGATTCCGAATGGGAATTCAAATTTAGAGAAAAGAGTTGTGGAAAAGTTCCTGCAAGAATCATATGGGATAAAATTGTTGAAAATATGATTAACCATGCAGAACCTGGATTATTGAATTGGAATAACTTTCAAAAGAATAATTCATATTACTTTGCTCCAGTAACTGGCACAAATCCTTGTGGAGAAACAACTCTTGAACCGTATGGTGTTTGTAATCTCGGTTCGTTTGTACTACCGAATTTTATCACAGGAAGTGTTAATACCAACTGGAAAAAACTAGAAAACTCAGTAAGACTTGCAGTTAGATTTTTGGACAATATTATTGAGTCTAATAAATATAGCATAAAGCAAATAGATATCAATGCTCACAGATCAAGAAGAGTAGGGATTGGAGTTCTTGGTGTTGCTGATTATTTCTTTGCCAAAGGTCTCAGATATGGTTCAGAAAAATCTGTTCAAGAACTTGAAAAGTTAATGAGATTTATAAGAGATGTTGCATATTCAGCATCTATTGAAATAGCAATGGAAAAGGGTGCATTCCCGGCATTCGATCCAATTCCTTATTCTAAGGCATCATTTATAAGAAAACTTCCTGCTTCTTTAAGAATGGATATTAAGAGGCATGGAATTAGAAATACTACATTGATGGCAATTGCTCCCACAGGAACTATATCTTTGGTTGCTGATTGTTGCAGTGGACTTGAACCATTATTCTCTAAAGCATATATGAGAAGAGATAGAGTTAGTGATCGAATGTATGTACATCCTGTATATGAAAAATGCTTGAGATCTGGAGATGAAGTTCCTGATTGGTTAGTAGATAGTTTTGATTTACAAACAAAAGACCACTTTGAAATTCAATGTGCCGTTCAAAAGTATGTTGATGGAAGTGTATCTAAAACTATAAATATGCCAAGAGAGTCTACCACAGATGACTTGAGCAAACTTTTGCTTGAATATATCTATGATCTAAAGGGAGTTACAGTATATAGAGATGGTTGTAGAGAAGGGCAACCTCTAAATCAAGCAACAGAAGAAGAAGTAAGGGAATATTTAAAAGAAAACGAAACAACTAATTTTTTATCAAGTGAAGATGTACAATGTGCATCGGGGAGCTGTGAAATATGACCGAACTCATAATAATGGTAGGTCTGCCAGGAAGCGGTAAATCAACATTTGTCGATGATTATATTATTGGCAAAGGTTTTAATGAAGGTGTTTATGGGTATCATATTATAAGCAGAGATGATATTCGATTGGCATTTGGATCAGATTTTAATCATCTTGTTGAACCTCATATAGGCGCTATAGCAAGAACTATGGTTAGAGCACATATGATACGAGGATTAAACATTGTCGTTGATGAAACAAATACTAATATCAATACAGTAAAAATGTGGTCATCTATAGCTCAAGAATATGGATATAAAATCAGAGCTATGGTCATGACCACTTCTCTTGAAGAATGTAAAAGGAGAAGAGAAACATCTAAAGGGAAGTTTCCAGAACATGTTATAGATAGGATGCATGAACAATTGGAAACATTATTAGTAGATACGGTTTTCAACGAAGTGTTTGATAAAATTGAATTCTTTAATGCAGAAGGAGAGGAGATAAAATAAATGTTAATTTTAGAAACAAATGAACAATGTCCTCATGCAAGAAATTGTAAATTCAATCCAAATGATTCATGTCATGGCGCAATGACATCAAGACCCGGAAAGTTTACCTGTGAATTTGCTGACAGAACTACTGTATATGAAACAGGTCATGTAAGAAGTCCTTTGGATAAAACAGGTAAGATGCAAGTTCTTACTGAAGGAACATAAATAAAATGGATCTTGAAAACGCACAAATAGTCTCAGATCTTCTTGATGAATTTAGCGAACACAGAAAAGCAATCAAATCAATGATTGAAGATCTTGAAAAAATCAAGGTAAAAATCGACTCGTTGTTCCCAGAAAATCTTGATAAAAGATACATGAGATTTTTTGAAGAAAAAGTTAAATCAACTACCGAACTGTTTAAAGCTCTTCTTGATATGAGAAAAGAAATAAGCAAGACTCTTAAAGATGAGATTGAAATAAGAAGAAAACTTGAGAAAGATGATGGAGACGACGGCATAGAAGGAATAATTAATGTAAGAGATCTTGCGAAAAAGATAGAAGGGTTTCAAAAGAAAAGCGACGATATAAAAGAATCAGTGCAACATTAACGAATATTGGGAGAGTAAAATGAACGAAGAGAAGAAAGAAGAATTGTTGGAAACCGCCGAAGTGCCTGATGCTAAAGAAATAATGGACAGCATTAAATTGAATGATGGACCAACAAAAGATATTGAAAGTCTAACTCCAGAAGAAAAACCATTAGTTGTTGAAGATTCTGACGGAGTCGACAAAGAAACTATGGCTCTTTATAAAGAGTTCGGAGAATTTCTTGTCCAAAAAGCAGACATTATAGAAGATATTGGAGAAAAGCTTACAGTATCAACAGGTATTGATTTACTCGATGCTATAATGGGCGGAGGATTTGTAGTTGGTGGTCTGAGTATTATTGTAGGACAACCAGGAAGCGGAAAATCAATGATAGCAATGCAATCAATTGGTGCTGGTCAAAAACAATATCCTCAAATGTTAGCAGCATTTTTGGATTCCGAAGAAGCTACAACATCCCTTAGGTTATCAAATCTTGGAGTGAGAAATCCAAAAATAAAACCAATTACAGATGTTACTGTTGAAAAGGTCTTTAAATTTTTAGAGACTATGTGTGTATTTAAAGCAGAAAAAGGGATGACACAACCATCTGCAGTAGTATGGGATTCAATTGCAAATACTCTATCTTTAAAAGAAAGAGAAGCAGAAGATATCAATTCTGTAATTGGATATAAAGCAAGACTTCTTTCTATTCTTGTTCCGAAGTATGTGGCAAAATGTGCAACTCATAATATTGCATGGATTGCTGTAAACCAACTAAGGGATCAATTAAATATTGGTCAATTTGCCCCACCCAAAGAACTTCGTTTTATGTCAACTGGAAAATCAATGCCAGGAGGAAATGTATTAAAATTTAATGCTTTTACACTTTTGGAAATGAAAGCAAAGGGTGCATTGGATCCAGAAAAAATAGGATTTGAAGGAATAATGACTTCAGTTAGAACAGTAAAGAATAAGTTATTTCCTCCAAATGTTGAAATAGAACTAGTTGGTTCTTTTGTTACAGGATTCAATAATTTTAGAACTAACTATAACTTCTTAGTAAAGAATAAAAGACTTCAATCAGGAGCTTGGAATTATTTGAAATCTTATCCTGATAAAAAATTCAGAACTAAGGATGCTGAAAATCTCTATAACGAAGATGCTAAGTTCAAAGAAGAATGGGATAAAGCAGTAAAAGAAGCAATCGACGTTGAGATTATTCAAAAATATAATCCTGTAATTGAATAAAAGTTGGATGCTAAAGTAATGCTCAATTAAGAACATACTATAAATTTATATGCACTTAAACTGAAAAAGTGAGTCTGATTATGTTATAGGAGGGAAAAGATGAGCATTAGCATAGCTGAATTTTTAAGAGAATATGTAGAATACACAGTAAAGAAGCTTGTAGATAATCCAGATGAAGTACAGGTATTTTCATCAGTATCTACAAAATCGGTAATAATTCAAGTGAAGGTTGCGAAATCTGATTGCGGAAAAGTAATCGGGAAGAGAGGGCGTAGCATAGAATCGCTTAAAGTTTTGGTGTTAGCAATAAAGAACACAAATTTTTCTGGAGATAATAAAAGAATATCTCTTGAAATTCTCGAAGACGAGGAAAGTAATTTTTCTTATTAGGAGGAAATGACAATGTTAAGTAAAGATGGAAAAATAAGAGTACTTGAAAACTTTTATGCCATGGACTACGTTCTATTCGGTAAGTCAGTAACTAAAATGAAAGGTTGCTGCCCCGCCTTAATAGAGGATTATATGAATACCAAAGGGGCACTAATGTCAATCATGGTTGAGATGTATAAATTGATTGATCACACTCCTGCACCAATATTCGATTCAGTAGATAGCAAACAGCTAAATGAGATGGCAAAATCTAGTGCTAAAATTGCTAGAGAAAATTGTAAGAAGTTAGTTGTTACTGAAAAAGGTCGAAAAGACATCAAGAGTGTAGTCAAAGAAGAGCTCTCAAATAACCCAGAAGGTGTAATGGAAGAGGTCGTAAAAGAGCAAATCAGAACAAAAGCATTCAGTTTGGCAATTGACAATCTTTTGATCGCAAGAACTCTTGCTGAAAGTACATCTGAGCAAACCGCAAAAATGAATGAGTGGGAAGGTCAGATTGTCGAAGATGCTTACAAAATTCTGAGAGAAAATCTTGTTGATTCAGCAATCGACATTCTAAATATCAATGATGTCATCTCTGACTAAAGAGTATTCAGGATTAGTTGATTACTTAGAAAATCAGCGCCCCACTAAACAAAAAGATAAAAGGGTTGCTACAAAGAATGTAAAAAATATTATCGAAGACTGTACAGTCGACCAGATTGACAGCATTACAGCTCTTAAAAAAAGATATAAAGATATTCCTGTTGACAACCCTCTTTATCATGATACTCCATTCTCAAAAGGATTTGATGTTTCAAGGTTTGAATCTTTAATGAGAATGAAATTAGTAGATGAGCACAAAAAGATTCAATCATATGAGCGCCCATTTATCTCAGTAACTGAGTTGCTTGGATGCCTTAGACGGGCATATTATGTCAGAATGAAATTTCCCGTTGATATAAACAAAATGTACAATTTCTCTTATCTCTATTTAATAAATAAGGTGGGGGATCGAATCCACGATGCGATTCAAGGACTCTATGATTTTACCGATACCGAAAAAACTATTGTAAGTGAAAAGTTTAAGGTTAAAGGTAGAGTCGATGCAATAAAAGATAATTGTGTTGTAGAATTAAAAAGCATCGACGATAAGAAATTTAAAAATCAATATATCAAAGCTCATTATCATCAGGGATTAGTTTATGCTTATATTTTAAACACAGAATATGAGTATTCGATTGATACAATAACTGTTGTTTATATTATAAGACATCTTAAGAAGATTATCCCGTTTGATATTCCGTACGATCAAGCGTTAGCAAATAAATTTTTGAATTACGGACCACAACTCCTTCTTGCGATCTCCGCGAAAAAAGCTCCCGATCCTATAAATGCAGATAATGAGCAATGTAAATATTGCCTTTATAAAAATGAATTCTGCATGAAGGATCCCATCGAATCAGTGAAAAGACCTTTTGATAAAACTAATAAAAAGAAAGACCCTAGAAAATCAGTTTTTCTTATGTAATGGAGAAATGATATGACTGTATTTATATATCCAGTTTTGTCTTCACAGACTGTAAATCCAAATATTCTTCCAGGTATTGCACATTCAATTGAGAGATATATTCTGGTTAATAGATTAGATCAGGTAATGAGGATAACACGTCAAAAATATGAAGTTGATAGAGCAGGAAGAGTTCATCTAATAGAAGGAATAAGAGGCGTAGCAAAGAGCGAGAAAGAAATAGAAGAAAGAAGGAAGAAGGAAGCAGTAATAGCTCAACAACGTGAAGATAAAGCAAGACAAGCTTTGGATGCGGTAAATTCAAGAAGTGATCTGAATGCAAAAGAGAAACAAAGAGAAATAGATAAAATATGGTCGGATTTCAGTAGAGACAGAAGAAATAGAGAAAAAGAAATAGCGGATGATGTAAAACAGGCACAAAAAAATAGAGAAGATGCCCATAAAGAAGAAATAAAAAGATTAGAAGATATCAAACCAGCGACGGCAGAAGAAAAAAGAAAGATAGATGAAGAAATTGAAAATAAAAAACAAGACTTCGCAAAAGATCAGGCAGATGCCCGAAAAGAGTATGAAGCAGAAAGAGATTATATAGATAAGATGTGGCAAGCTTCTTGGGATACTATAAAAAGAGCAAGAGATGAGGCAAAAGATAGACAAAGAGCGGGTCCTGCTAAAGTTGATCTTGGAAGAATAGAAAGTGGTACGTTATCATTAGAACCTACTTGGGTAAAAATGGAAACCCCAGAAGGTCCTGCTTTGGTTGGAATTAAATGTGTTCCTTTTCCAGTAAAGTCTGATGCTACACTTGCCGAACTATTATTAAAAGATAGATATAGAAGTAAACTTGAAAAGAAAATTGTATCCACATCTAGAAAATTTCATAGATGGTTATTTAAAATATTTTATGATAAATTGCGTGGATTTGGGATGTTCGGAAGAGGAACATTATCACAACACCCGATGAAAGATATCATATATGATAGAACTAGATTTAGTAGGACTGGGGTCTTTGCACTTGTTAATCGAGCAGATTTAGATGATGATTTTTTCAAAAGTGCTGGAGGGGTTTCTTCATTATTTAGTATGGGTTGGAACACTATAATTGTCGCTGACGATGTAAATAAACAAATCTATTTCGTCGCTAAGGAATTCAGAGGATCATACTCGGTTGTTCCATATCCTTTTCTATATAGTGGGATTAATAGGGACGCAGGTCAGGTATTTGATACCTTAGAAGATGTCAAGAAATCTGCTGCACCGCTTTTTAAAAGGAGAGGAAATATTATGAAACTACTAGGTGAAGGGATGGCAGATCAAGCAATAAATAAATATAAGACAAATATAACTGAAGAACATCCTGTGATCACTGCTTTAAAAGAGTCAATAGAACCCCTGAATGAAGACATATCTGATATTTTGAAGAATATGAAAGGAAGTCAGGTAAAAGATAAAATAAACACCATTAAAAAGTCTGCCATGAAAGGTGACATTGGTAAAATAAAGGCAGTTACCAAGTTCATACCAAAATCAATTGCAAATCAAACAGTAATTGAAAAATTTGGAAAAAAGGTAATGGGGAGTGATTTTAATAAATATCACAAGTTGAGTAAGAGGGTTCTATCTAATTCTCTTCCTAAAGAACATCCAGATACAGCAATTGATATAATGGCAAGTTTGTGTGCAATTACTGCTCATAACCAAGACAACCCAATGAAAAGAGTTCAGGAATCATTGAAAATAGTTGTTGGTTCAATAAGAAAACACTCTACTAAAAAAGATACTGATTGGGAATTGGTATCTGCATACATTTTGGCAGCAGCTGCTTTAATTGCATTTGCAGTTCCTGCTGCTGCTCTTGGGGTTGGATTATTAAATCTAGCAGGAATGTTTCCAGTTCTTGCTGGAGTAATCTTATTCTTTGTAGCAGTGACAGCACTTATTTGGACAGTTAGATGGGGACCGGAAGGAGATTCTGGACCAGATAAACTTCTATAGGAGATTGATATGGCGGAAGATATAAAAATTAAATCATCTAATGTGGAAGGATTGGAATTATACAGTGATCAATATCCATTCAGATTATCTTTGAGAATTGAGAATTTTCAAAGTGAAACAGACTATAATAAGTTTGTAAAAAACTGTGAAAAATTAATCCGAGGTTGTCTTGAATACAAAGAATGGAGAAATTATATAATTGATGTGCTTGGGGTAACTTCTTGTATGGTTACTGATGAAGTTATGAGTGAGTGCACTGTTGAGGTTCATCATCACATTCCATCTTTATTTACATTGGTTAAAGCTCTTGTCAATGAGAGGATTGAAAAAAATGAATCATTTTCTACTTTTGATATTGCTTTGAATGCCATTGAACTTCATTTTATGAATAAAGTTGGATATGTAACTTTAATCAAGAGCATGCATGAAAAATTCCACAATGGTCATTTATTAATCCCTACTGAAGTAATCAAAGGTGATTATAGATATTTTGTTAATGAATACTCGAGATATCTTGAAGAAGAGGATATTGATAAGATAAATCAAAGATTATCTATAACAGAAGGTAATTGTGGATGGACTAGAAACGATTACCGAGACCAACAAGATGCTGCTCAATCTTAGGTATTTTTATGATTACAATAGATGAAGAAAGCAAACAGAGAAAAAAGTCTGTAATAAATATTGATAATTACGGAACTCGATATAAAACAACTAACGAGATTTATACGTTTACATCTCCTAGTTTATGGGTAATGGAAAAGCATTTGTTCTATTTATTAAGAAACTCAAAACAAGTGACTTTTGAACAACAATATAAAATGAGACCAGACTTCTTATCATATGATGAATACGGGACTGTTATATTAGCACAATTGTTGATGTATGTAAATGGAGTTTTTTGCATAGAGGAATTTGATTTAGATACTGTTGTAATCCCAGAGTTTCAAGCAATAGTTGAAATAACAAAAGATAAATTTCCTAAGAAAGCCACAAAAGATTTAGAATCTGTTGATTGGTAAGGGGGACTGTTAAATGAAAAATTCAGTTACTGAAAATTATTTACAAGAACTTCAAAAAGAAAAAATTGAAGAAGTGGGTCTTGTAACTGCATCAATTGCTGCAAGTTTGGCATTAACCGCTTATAATTTCTATAAAGACAATATTGCCAAAGCATCAAAATATTGCGCTGATTTTAAATCTCAAGAAAAAACCAAATGCTTGCTTGGATATAAAATTAAAGCTAGTCAAAGATTGATGAATGATTTGAAATCTGGAATGAGTAGATGCGAAGACTATAAGTGCAAAGAAAAACTATTAAAGAAATACAAAAATGTAGAATTTCGACTTAATAAAATGAAAAAGCAATTAACTATGGTAATGCAACAGAAGTATTAAAGGATCTTATCATGGAATATACCTTAGCTCAAAAAGTTCTAATGGAAATAAGTCCAGGTCAGGTTGCGTCCACGACTGCATTACATAGAATTTTGATATATAAGGATCATTATAAAAAGAAGATTAAAAGATCAAAAGTTGTATGTAATAATTTTCAAGGTCCTGATAAAACAAAGTGCCTTCTCACTTATAAAATTAAAACAACTGAAGAGCTAGTTGCTAATATGAAAAAAGCTCAGTTGAAGTGTGAAGATGATAAATGTAAGGAGAAGATAGAAAAGAAAATTGACTCTCAACTTTTAAAAATAGATACTTTGAAACAAAATCTTGATAATGTAATACAGCAGTCATATAGGAAACGATAATCATGCGCATAATAGATAAATTTGTTCTTTTAAAAGATGTGCCAAACATTCTAGATATGTCAGAATCTTCAATGTCATCTTTTTCAGATCCAGAAGACGTAAAAAATTTAATTCGTGTGATTCGATTAATTCAAAGTAGAGTCTCTCATTTTACATCAAAAAGAATATACAATTCTGTATCATCCGATTCTGACGCATTATCTTTAATTCATGTAGCAAAACTTCCTAATTATGTACTTCCTGTGTCATATAATAAAAGAACTCAAAAAATTGTTATTAATCTAAAAGCTTTTGGAGTAAATGAAATATCAAGACTTGATCCAAAGACTATTTATGGGGCATTGGCATATGGAATTTGTTTTAAAGATCTGGTCACAGGAAAATTAAAAGTTAAGGATGCATATTATTCCCCAATATCTCAGTTCTTAACAACTATGTTTGTAAGAATATTTGGAAAGGAATTTGGTCTTCTTGGGTCATATGCAACAGAGTTGCCAAAACTTAAGTTTTTGATTTCATGTTATGTTTTAAATGCCTTCTTTGGAATAACAGGAAGTTCAACATATTCCAAAGCTATGGCAGTGTCTGCATTTAATTATAAAGAATATGAAAAAGATCTTAAAAAATACGACTTCTCAAATATTAATGATTTCATTAATAGTTTGTCAGATTTAAAAGTAATGCCTGGTTTAAATAAACATATGTTTACCGCCAAATTTTATAGGCACTTCACACTGAATTTCTTGCCTGCAATAGAAGACTGTGCAAGATTTATATCTTCAATGCTTGTAATAAATATTTCTGGAAGTGGTATTATTCCTGGATTTATCTATACATATAACGTGTCTGAATACGAGAAGATTTTATCAATGATAAAACCTTCTTTTAAATAGGGGGGTGAATGGAAAAAATAATTATAGAAACTATTACTTGTTGGGTCCAAGAAGGATTGGGGGATGCAATGAAAATAGGACGGCAATGTAATAAGATTTGTCCAGGAATTGGTGAACTTAGATGGACAGCAGGATCTGTTGCTGGAGCATTTTTACTTGGTCCATTTGGGATGATAGCGGGAGGAGAAAGACCTGCAGAATCTCTTCAATCTCTATGTAGAGCAAGAGGAAAACTTCAATACATGATGAAGAATCGGGAAGATATGCACTCAATACAAATCCAAAAAGATAAAATAAAAGATAAAAGAAAAAAGGTTTTAGAATGGATTGCAATGTTTCAAAAAAATGGGGATAGAGATAAAGCAAGAAAAATGCAGGGATATTTAAAAAAAGTAGAAAGTTATAGATTTAGATAAAGACCAAACAAGGAAATCAAATAATGGAACCTAAGCACTTTGGGAATTATAGAGCAAAAGTAGTGGATAACAAAGATCCAAAAAAGTGCGGGAGAGTATTAGTTTGGATTCCTGATATTATGTTGGAGGAACATGTAGAACCAACAAAAGGACTGTGGGCAAGACCCGCTAATAATCCTGCAGGGGGAAGAAACTCGGAAGAGGATGATGCACACACTTTTATGGGATCTTCTTTTGTTCCAAAGATTGGTGCGTGGGTTTGGATATTTTTTGAAGCAGGTAATGTAAATAGACCATATTATTTTGGAGCTTTAGATCTAGAACACCCAACAGATTCCCCATCAGTACTACCTGAATGTCAAACTGGAGATTATCCACATAAATGGGTCATATTTAAGAGTCACGACGGAAGATGTATTGTAGTCTCAGATGATTCTGGGGATGAAAGGGTTGAGATAACAGGTAAGAAAAGAAATATATCTCAACCTCCTCATGGAGATACAACATCTGTATATGAAATTGATGGAAATCAAACGGTTATTCTTCTTGATGAAATGGCAGGAAGAGAAAAATTATTAATTCGTACCAGACTTGGAGATTATATTCATATTGATATAGAGGAACAACAACTTCAAGCATATTTCAAAAACGATATGATTTTAAAGACAGATGGAAATCTTCATCTTAAAGTTGCAAAAGACATTCTCGTAAAATGCGATAAGAATATAAATGTGGAGGCAACTTTGGATATAACAAGAAAAGCAGGAACAGATATAAAAGATACTGCCGGAGCTGAGTTTCATAAAGATTCTGGAGCTAATATGTTTGTTACATCTGGAGCAGACCACCATACCAAAGTTACAGGTCAAATAAATAGAGACGGCGCTTTTATCTCAGATCAAGGTGGTTCTGCTCAAGCAGATACTCCTGCAGAATCTGTAACGCCAACACCTCCAGAAGGAAATAGGGATACATAATGGGACTAATACCGGATTTACCAGAGATCCCCTCAATACCATCCCTTCCTAATCCTGCTGATGGTCCGCAAGGAACTATGTGCAGGAAGATGGAAAGAGAACTTGATAAAGGTCTTGGGGAGATGGGCAAGGCAAGAAATGCTATGTATACGGCACTGGATGATGTAAAGTCTTCTTTATCAGATATGGTAGGACAAGTGGCAACTCCTGTAAATGATATGAACAATGCTCTTAGTGATTTAAATAATGCAGCTAGTGATGCAATGCCATCATTTCCAGTAGGGTCGGATCAACTAGAAGACATGCTTCAAAAATGTGGAATATTAAAACAGGATTTGCCAAAACTCTCAGGATCAGCAATTTATGATGATTTTGCAAATGCCATTAGTATAAGTTTTGAGAATGCTTTAAAAGACGCATTTGATGGAATAAGCTTCCCAGAATTTGGAATATCAGATATGTTTAGAGATCTTGGGAAACAGTTGGATTTTCTTGATGTATCTGGAATATTATCTGGACTTGATGGATTCTTAAATTGTCTAGACTCAATGTGTGGCTCAAATGTCAGTGATAAAATAGATTATGCAAATGATCTTGTAGATGACATGGGTCTTGATTCTGTAACTGGAAAACTTGATACAGAAGGTCTCATGAATGATGCTGGGATATCAACTGCTCAAAAAACCAATGTAAATTCAGTAAATACAGCAAATGAATCAAACGATTATGATTTGAAACAATCGGTTCAAAATGCTGGAGATTCTTTGGTTGCTGAAGTTAAAAAATATAAAGATAATTTGATAGGAGCTGCAACTCCTTCAAATCCATTTGCATAAGAGGATATAATTCAATGAAGATGCCTTTCAAACCAAGTATGCTTAAAGTTCGAAGAAAAACTCCAAAATGGATTATACTTCATCATACTTCAGAACTTTACGATGTTCCAGAAGCAAGAATAGATAACCCAAAATACCAGATGCCAGGAATTTTTGCAGGAGTTCTTGAAAAGAAACAAGGAGATATTAACTATCATTATATTGTAGAGAAAGTAAAAGATGATTATATTCCGATATGTTGTCGACCTTTTGTTTATATGTGTGAATGGGATGACATAAGTCCGGATATAAATCAAAGAGCAATTCATGTAGCTTTAATGGGTAATTACGATTTTAAAATTCCAGAGAAACGTTGTTATGAAGTTTTAGCATATCGTTTATTAAATCCTTTTATGAATATGTATCACATCAATCCTTCTAAAATCAAACTTCACTCAGAAGTATCAAATGATAAAGATTTGTCGTGCCCTGGCACTTTTGTTGATCGAGCGATAGTTGAAGCAATGGTACGAAGATTTGTAATCAAATAACTTTATCAGTTCTCTTCCATTTACCTCAGCGTAAAAATATATATTAATTTTACGAATAGGGTATCAAAAAGTCCTTTTTTTATTTTTGTTTTTATTTTATAACTCAATATGTGTGGGGTACGTCATATTGTAAAAGAAGCTAAATAAGGAGAATTATTGTGATCGAACTGAAAAAGGAAACAGCAAAGATTTATAAGGTTAGTCGTGATGGAAAAGAAATTACTACTCTAAAATTAACCCCGTCTTCAATTACGAATAAGTTTCATATCATCTGTAATTTTATAGAAGGAATGTCTCAAACTCTTGGTGAAGATTTTGATAATTGGATGGAAGATTTTCTTTTAAGATATTCCGAAAATGATGAAATAAGATATTTGATGCTAACTGAAAACATAGATTCTTTTAAAGATTATGTTAATGCTTATATTGATAGTCAGGAAATTGATTTTTCTACCTTTGTTGATATGGGAAAAGTTAAAAAATCAAGCATCTTGTTTGAACCATATGAGATTGAATTAATAACCAAACTTTCTGGTTATTTGAAATTATATTCCATAATTTTTAACACTCAAAATCTCCGTGTAGATCAGAGACTTCATAAGAAAATATATAATGAGATCGCCGCCGATCTTGCCGGTACAGAGATTATCAGAAAAGTTTTTGATATTGTAAAAACGAAAACTTTTAGATATAACCTCACTGATAGATATATGTGGGATTATATCAAGATGATTCAATGTAAAAGCATTGATGTTCATGTAATTGAGATCTTCAATTTTATTATGAACTCAATCCTTATTTTGTGTGAGGAAGATAAAAATCCAATAACTTATTTTGTATCTGTTGTTGAAGAGTCTGTAAAATGGTTCTTGAGATCAGTATATAAAAGTTCTGTTATTTACGAGGATTCTGTATCAACTGAAAATATCCACACTTTGAGTGTAAATAACTTGAAGACCTATAGTTATAATGACACATTAGGAAGACTCAAAGGGATTGCATATGACAAGATGTTCAAAGTGATGGAAAAGACCGCTTTGATTTCAGCGACTGAAGATCCTAAAAGCGATAAAATAATCGTTGAATTTCAAAATAGATGTTATGATATTAAGCATGTATCTCCATTGAGCGAATGTGTAGTCTTCCCAATATTAGCGAAGGTTACTAATATTCCTTATAGACATTTCAAGACTTTGTCTCCAGAGCATACTGCAGTTTTATCATGCTATCTGTATGGGATTCTTAAGAAGGTATTCAAGACTGAATATAAAAATCTATTTTCATTGCTTGATTATTTTCCTTTGAATGCTCCAGCAATTACTACCACTTATCAGATAAAATTGATTCATGACTTTGTTAATTCTCAAAATAAGACTCAAAGTTTTTATGGTTTCAATACAAAAATATTGCCCCATAAAATTCTTAGCTTTTTGGTAGGAAGAATATCAAGGGTAAATTTCTGTAATATATTTGATGGAAGTAATTTGCCTGGAATTCCATTGTCAAAGATAGAAGCAGATATGATTAAATTTTATAGTCTTATGTTTTCTGGAGGTTTAGAAAACGAATTTAATCAAATCGGAAGACTTATTAATTCTGACTTTTAAAACGAACCGTGAGGAAATACTCTTTTTAGAACATAATTAAAAGAGTATTTCCTCAGCGCACGTCAATTTTTTTTGGAGGTATAAAAATGTCAGAATCCAAAGTATTAGATGAACTATTAAGAAAAGTCCAGGCAGTCGTAGATCCTGATAGCACAGAGAAAATAATTAAAGGTCTTACGAAAGAAGGCATGGCAGAATATTATAAAAAGCATCCAAATTGCTTTATGAGAATTGAAGATGTTCTATTTCCTCTTTGTGGAAGTAATTCTAGAAAATGTCCAAAGATGATTGCATTTTCGCTCAAGATGGCACAGAATCTGGTAGGAACAGACGCAGTAAATCAGGAAGCTCTTGCTATTCTTATGCAGAAATTGGAACGATTAAAGGGAAGATACGAAAAAGAGGTTCCTACTTCAGTTAGCGGAGCAGTTAAAAAAGCACAATCCACACGACAATTTAATAAGAAAATGAGATAAAAATATGATTTCTCTCTTAGATATCAACCAATGGGCAAGAGGACTTGATGCGATAACATCAGCGGAATACTTCTCAAGACCAGATGAGTTTCACCCAGAAGGAGTATTTTCAGAAGATATTTTTGGCGTGGTTGGTTCGTTAGAAAGAAAAAAAATATATGCTTATATTGATCTTCAAGCTACAATTATTCATCCAACCGCTCTTGATGTAATTCTTCGTCTTGATAAAAAAATATCTAAATTTCTATCTACAGAATCATCATTCTCTCTTGATAAAGATGGAATGTTAGTAGAAGATGAAAATGGAGTAACAGGAATATCCGAATTTGTAAAAATGTTTCCAAAAATAGAATTTAGAACTGGAACAACATCTAGAGAGAAGTTTGTAAATGTTCTTAAAAAAGAATATAAATCAGGAAATGTTTTTATTAATAAACTTCCAGTTATCCCGCCTGAATATAGATCTGCATATAAAGATGAAAGTAGTGGAGAATGGGTAATTGATAAACTAAACGATATGTATCAAGTTATAATCAGAAGAACATTCCAAGTAAAAAGTTCTGGTGGTGGACCTTTACTTGATCTTCTAACTTATGCCCTTCAAAATTCTGTTAAAGACCATGATGCATATATCAGAACTAAAATTGCCAAAAAAAGCGGACTAATAAGAAATCAAATGCTTGGCAAAAGAACTGATTTTTCAGGAAGAGCGGTAATTACACCAGGTCCTGATCTTAAAATTGATGAAGTCGGATTGCCTTTAAGAATGGCAGTAAGTTTATTTGAACCCTTTATTATACATCATCTGATGTATAAAAACAAAATAATTACCAAAAGACTAGAAAATGAGATAAAGGATTATACAGGATTAGACCTTTCAGTTGATAATTTAAGAAGAGTTCTTAAGGGAATAAGAGGTGGAGATAAAATACCAGAAGGACTTTATGAAGTAATATATGAAGCTGCTGAAGTTTCTATGAGAGGAAGAGTTGTTTTAGTAAAGAGAGACCCAGTTCTTCATACTGGATCATATGCAGCATACTATCCTATCTTACACTCGGGTGATACCATTCAGATGTGTACAATGCAAGTTGGTGCTCACAATGCAGATTTTGATGGAGACACAATGGCGGTATATCACCCAATAACAGATGAAGCTCAAGAAGAAGCAAGAACAAGAATGATGACTGGAATTGGTACTGCTCGTACGGATAGTTTAAATTTTGAATTAAGTAAAGAAATGTGGGTTGGATTATATACTTTAACTAAAGGAGTAAAGAAAAAACAATCTCCAATTGCAGTTAAAGAAGAGGATCTTGAAAATGCAAATGATCCCACAATTCCTGTAAAATATAAAGGGATGACTACCACAATGGGAAGAGCTATATTCAATAGTTGTTTTCCAAAAGCTTTTCCTTTTCAAGATGGAGTAATAACTAAAAAATTAGGAAACTCTATAATCAAGGAATTATCTAAGAAATATAAAATGGAGACTATAAAAGACTCTGTAAGTAAAATGGAAAAGGTTGCATTCAAATGGGCAACTATAATGTCTCCAAGTATAACTTTAGATATATTAGAACTTCCGTCTGAAGTATACACAATTAAAAAGAAAATAGAATCGTCGTCTCCTGAAGAAGCAGAAGTGTTATTAAAACAAGCAGAGAAAATTGTGAAGAAACATATAAAGGATACTGGATTTGGAGATTTAATGGATTCTGGAGCAGGAAAAGGGATGGGTCAAGCAATGCAGATTCTG
>Ga0180432_10005539_pt1 | contig 16745 bp, 17 predicted proteins | sample SS_ome_10_FD_132414 | JGI IMG/M metagenome (GOLD analysis project Ga0180432, IMG submission 132414) | Hypersaline lake sediment archaeal communities from the Salton Sea, California, USA - SS_1_MS_2 metaG | ecosystem: Environmental > Aquatic > Non-marine Saline and Alkaline > Hypersaline >... | reverse complement strand
GCAATCGCAAAAAAGCATGGCGCCAAATTTCATACTGACGCTGTTCAGGCTGCGAACTACCTGGACTGCAATGTCGACAAACTTGGGGTTGACTATTTGACCCTGTCGGCGCATAAATTCTACGGACCAAAAGGTATTGGCCTACTCTACAAGCGCCAGCGCGCACCCCTGGGTCAATATATGTCCGGCGGGGCACAGGAAAATCACTTGCGTGCCGGGACGCTAAATGTTCCCGGGATCGTCGGGATGGGTGCCGCAATTGAATTGGTCAGCAAAGAACAAGCTAAGCGTTCTGCGAATGCGCAAGAACTACGCGACCGTTTACTCACAGGCATCAAGAAAGCTGTCCCGGAAGTGTTTCTAAACGGCGACCGTGAAAACCGACTACCCAATAACGTCAATGTGACCATTAAATACGTAGAAGGGGAGGGGATGCTGATGAGCCTGGATATGGAAGGCATCGCCTGTTCGACCGGATCAGCTTGTTCCTCCGGTTCACTGGAGGCTTCCCATGTCATTTTGGCTCTAGGAGTTCCCAAAGAATTCAGCCACGGCAGCCTCCGTTTCACTATCGGCCAAGACAATACCAAGGACGACATCGACCACGTCATCGAAGTACTGCCGAAAATAGTTAAGCGACTACGTAAGATGTCTCCGTTGGCGCCTAAAAAATACCATTAATTTTGCGCTTGCGTTTTACGTTTTGCGTTAAACATTGAATATGCAATACAACCCCACCATACTTGAACACTTCAAAAACCCCAAGAACCAGGGCGAAATTAGCAATCCGGACGGAGTAGGGAAGGCCGGCAACCCTGTTTGCGGTGATGTCATGCAAGTTTTTATCAAGGTCAAAGATGGCCGAATTGAGGATATCAAATTCCAGACACTGGGCTGCGGAGTCGCAATTGCCGCTTCCTCCGTTCTGACCGAAATTGTCAAGGGCAAAACCGTAGACGAAGCCGCCAAAATAACTAAAGCTGATATTATCGAGGAGTTGGGCGGCCAAAAGAAAGTCCCTCCGGAGAAAATTCATTGCAGCCTGTTAGCTGAAGACGCTCTCAAAAAGGCCATCGAAGAATATCGCCAAAAGCACTAAATTGCGATTTTAGCCGAAATCAAGTATAATAGAGAACAGAATAAGTAGCTAGACGGGGCCATGTCCTCATCTTTTTCAGTTATTTTCCTAGCTGTTTTCCTGGGTTTCTCCCCGGCCGTTTTTTGGTTCTGGTTTTGGCGGCAACGTGACAAAAAGAATCCGGAACCGAATCGGTTGATGATCTTTCTTTTCCTGGGTGGTATGGCTGCGACCGTTCCGGCCGCTCTTTTGCAAAGACTCGTCCAAGATTTTATCCCGCAGCAGTACTTAGCCTGCCTTTCCACTGGCTGTGATCTGAATATCGGTGCCAATATCGCCTTCATGCTGTTCATGATGTTTATAGTCGTGGCGCCCACCGAAGAAATTTCCAAATTCCTGTTCGCTCGCTGGATTTCATTCAAATCGAAATCTTTTAATCAGATTGTAGACGGGATCAAGTATAGTATTGCAGTCGCCCTAGGCTTCGCCGCCCTCGAAAACGCTCTTTACCTAATTGATTCACTGGAAGTAGCGGACTTTGATACCGTCGTTTCAACTTTGCTTACTCGTTTTTTCATTTCCACACTGGCTCACATTCTTTATGCCGGAGTCTCTGGTTATTATCTGGGGCGTGCCCGGTTTGATGAATATAACCGGCGCAAACTGATGTGGACCGGTGTATTCCTGGCCATCCTGGTTCACGGCGCCTTCAACTTCATGTTGTTCACAGGGCTTGGGTATTACTCAGTCATCCTGGTGGCAATTGTGTTCTTCATCCTACTCCAGAAATTCAGGAGTAAGGAGCTGACAGCTGTTCGCACCGTCGCCACCTCGCCCGGCGTAAAACGGGTTGGTGGAGAAGAAAAAGGCGTTTCTCAATTGGTAGCCGAAAGTCAAAGACAGGATGAAGAGGGTGAAGACGGCCAAGTCACTATATCTGAATTCTGTCCGCGCTGTTTCAAAAAGAATGAAAACCGGAGTAAGTTCTGCCCCGAGTGCGGTGAAAAGCTTTTTATAAAAATGCGCTGATGGAAAAGGAATTTCGTAATCAGATTATCATAGGCACCCTCATCACTGTGGGGATTTTCGTGGCTGTTCTGGGAATCATTAACGGCATTGAATTCGCCAGCACGTACTTCGGTCGGTCAGACAAGCTAGGAGACAGCGAACCAGATATAATCCGCCCCGAGACTTCACTCCAAACTGAAGTTTCCGAGAAAGCTCAATTTCGGCTTCCGGAAACGGACACTGTTTTGTATTTTCCCCTAACAGTTAACACCGACACCACCCAGACAGAAGTATTATTTGAAAATAATAATGAGGAAAAGGTTAGTATCACTTTGACCCTTCTGAATAATAGGGGAGACTGGCACACCTATGACCCCTGGGCAGTTGAGGGAAAGGAGTTCAAAGTCAACATTGAGAATTTGGCCAACATCCCCCCGGACATGAATCCGGGTATCGCCATCGTAGCAGCTGATCACTCTATCGCCGCCATCGCCAACATTAAAAACAGCAACGGTTTAGCAAACCGCCCGTTGCCCCCTTACCTAGAACCGGCTCGAGATATTTATTTCGAGCTAACTCCGGCCGGTGCCAGCCAGACGCCGCAAAACACCCTCCTGCTCACCAACCTCAGCGATACTATTGCCGAAGCAAAGTTGTCTCTATCCAGCCAAGAGGCAACTAGTGAAAACGGAATCATAACTGACCCCATAGAAGTCAATCCGTGGCAGACCCAAGTAGTCAATCTGGAAGAAATAGCGGGCAGCCGGTTAACCCTTTCTACCTATGACTCAATACTCGTTTCCGGTAGCAAATCTATCTATACAGCCGCCATTTGTACTCTTGACAGCTCGCGGAACACATGGACAAATATTTCTGCCGGAGAACCGCGTTAATTGTAAATAATTAATCAAAAAATACCCTCAGGAAATACGAGGCCGATTAAGAGAAGGGAGGACATAGCGGAAAATAATTCAAAATTAGGGGGGTTTTTTGATAGATGAAATAGCAGAAAATCGGGGTATAGATAGCCTGAGGAAAAGCGAGGTATTATGTCGCACAATGATTCTTATGCGACGCGTATATGGTTTTAAGCCTATTTAATAGACCTTTTTGAAAATCACTTTTTTGTTATCAAATACTCTTTTAATCTATTTCTCGTAACATAAATTTTTGTATTTAATTGATAGCTAAATATTTTCTAAATGTCTCTTCCCTGATCAGCATAACTCGATTGAATTTTCCCGAAAATTATGCTAAAATTAAAATAGGCTGCTACCGGCCGGAGGGTGAATGGCAGCCCCGACGCGAGAGTTCTTGCAACAGGCACTCTGATGTTCAGGAACTCTGATCTCGCCAGGCGGCTCTGGCGGGCCGAATTTAAAAGCGGCCCCCGGGCCGCCTCTTCTAATCCCCTACTTGACAATTTTCAGATTTATGCTATATTTCCAGCAACTAGAAAGGGGGAATAACTATGGCAGCTGTAGTGCTGGTGGCTCTGAACCGCGCGGAAGTACCGCTGACCGGCGATAGGCGTACCGGACTGTACCACAACCCTTATTGCGCAGAAATAGAAACCATCAAACCGGAAGACAGGATTGAATTCAATGGCCTCGCTCAGGCGGAAGGCCAAAAATTCAAGCGCTGTCAATGTGTTACTGACACTATCAAACTTGGCTAATTGATCTATTTATTGGATCAAATAATCGCCAAGTCTCATAAGTAAAGCGGTCCCCAGCTTAGACAACGAGCTGGGGAATTTTTTTACAAAAAAACAGCCCGCAGGCTGTCAGGTCGTTCTAAAAGAATCCCATCGGATTAAGTGTCTGTGATGGTGCGTACCATGGTGACAAGCCGTAGGAAGTCTCTACCCACTGCATCTGCCGGTAAACGGCAAAGTGGAGATGATAACCGGTTGAAAAACCGCTGGTTCCTTCGAAACCGATGATGTCGCCTTTTTTGACCAACTGTCCGGGGGTCACCGCAATCTGACTCAAATGCCCGTAAAGTGTATAGAGATTGAGATTGTCATGCAAAATTACTACCGTGTTGCCGAATCCGTATTCCAAGCTGGTGGTACCATCCACGGTGCCATCCGCCACCGCGTAAACGGCCGTGCCACCAGGCATAGCAAAATCCACGCCAGCATGGATCCGAGGTGTGCCGTCCTCATTCAAACCGTAAACACCAGATTGAGCATAATCAGTCAGGCCGTATCCTTGGCTGATAGAATCTAAAGCGCCTACCATCGGCTCGATGAAAATACCACTACCGGTAACCGGCGGGCCGGAAGTGCCGCCACCGGCACCACCCTGGGTTAGCTGTTGCTGTTCCAGCTGCTGGATTTCCTGAGCCAACTGCTTCTGCTTATCAGCCGCTTCACCAATAAGCTCTAAATAACGATCTTCGCTGTCCTGGGTCTGGGCTAAGAGCTCTTCATTTGCCTGGCGCTGACGATCCAATTCAGCTTGCTGTGCCTCCAGTTGCGATTTCAGATCCTGCTGTTCTTTTTTACGATCCTGGAGATCATCATGCTTAAAGATAAGCTCGTCGCGGATGACTAACACCCGGTCATACATATTCTGCGCTTCATTTTGAAAATTCTGGGTTTGTTCTTCCGCATTCAGGATGTCGGCAAAAGTTGACGTCTGTAGAACCAACGAAAGTGAAGAGGTGGTATCATCGCGATAGCGGATATCTCGAATCAAGCTGCCCAGAACCTGTTTTTGGTATTGTAAGTCTTTTTCTTTTTCCTCAACCTGTTGGCGGGTGATTTGAATCTGGGAATCAGTCTGCTCTATTTCCGCCGCCGTTTTTTCAACCGCTAAATTAGTCAGCTCCATTTCATTTTGGCTAACCTTAATTCTGACCTCCAGGGTCTGCACATCTTCCTCTAAACGTGCTAGATCAGCTGTGTAGCGCTTGATTTCCTGTTCAATCTCCGCAATCTTGGCCTGCTTATCGTCAATAGCATTGTCAACTTGCTCCTGAGCAGCCTCATCAGCATCAGATTCATCAGTAGCCGCCAGAGTCAAAAAAGAGCCCACTACAAGGCCACTAGCTATCAAGAGCGTTATTAAGATGATTTTTGTTTTTTTGTTGAAACCTTTCATAGCAATCATATAATTATAGCATTTCCCGAGCCAAGAGTCAAATCAAAATGTAATCCCGCTGACATTGCAACCGCCATCAAAATCTGATCCATAGGGCCAGAAGTCTGCCATAATTTCCCGCTGGACGTTGTAGCGATAAACCTTGACATCGGCCGTGCTCCGACCGCCAGAACCTACTATTATCTCAACTTTGCCGTCGTTATTGAAATCATTGGTACCAACATCAATTCCGCTGCGGAAAGACGGCCCAAAAGGGAAGTAGTCTATCCCCCGCGGTCCCCCATCCTTGGGTTCCAAAACACGCACATGCCCGCCCATGTCAGCCGAACCAACCACAATCTCTTCCGTTCCGTCCAAGTCAACATCGCCGGTAGCTAACCTGACTCCGCCCGGGAAAGTTTCGGCAAAAGCCAAAAATTCGCTATAGACATCATTGCCCCAGTGCGGCTCATATACTTTCACCAAAGGCTTATATCCGCTCTCTGGGGCAACAATAATTTCTTCTTTGGACGTACTAGCGTCCGCCTGCCCGACCGCGACATCCACACCGCCGCGGAAATGAGGACCGTACGGCCAGAATTCCAATGACCGCCTAGTGCCATCAGCCTCGAAGATAGAGACTTGTCCCCCACCGCCTTTGCGAGGTGCGGTTACAATTTCGTCCTCACCATCACCATCAACATCGCCGGCCGCCACCCTGATGCCACCCTTGAAGGCTTCCGCGTACGCTAAAAATATAGAAATTTCCTCGTTATTCTGGTTGCGAACACTAACCTCTGGTTTCCAGCCCGGACCAGCCCCGAAGATAATCTCTTCATGGCCGTCTCCGTCGATGTCACCGGCGGCCACATCCGCCCCACCAATCGCTGACCGGTCTAGGACTCGACTGTCCGTTTCGGCAATTTCCCCGCTGATATAGAATGATCGCAGATGCGTGGAACCAATCGGTCCGGCGCCGGTTAATATTCGCTTTCCCGGATCGGCAATCTGCATATGCGATTCAATAAAAGGTGTCGGGTCATGCCATTCGTTAAGCAGCGCTCGTTCACCAAGGCCGTAATATACCCAGCGGGAATCGACATCAACGTAGCCTCCCTTCCTGATACCGAGGTGCAGGTGCTCGCCCCAGCCACCGTTTTCTGCCCGGGTACCTAAATAACCCAGGGTGTCGCCGATACTAACCACCTGCCCTTCTTTGACCGCCACGTCGCTCTCACGCAAGTGTCCGTAAAGCGAGACAACTTTGGAAGTATCAGGCAAGGTGTGTTCAACCAAAACCACCATCCCAAAGCGGGTGTGGACGCCAGTATGGCGAACAATCCCGTCAGCTATGCTAAAAATCGGAGTCCCGGCCGGACCAGAAATATCATTACCCAGGTGCCAAACGCCGCTACCGCGATTTTCCCCGAAATTCTCCAAGCTAAAACGAGTATAGTTATCCATCGGATAGCGGAAGCTATAGGCCACTCCTGTAGCCGAGAAATCAGCCTTAGCAAAATCTAAGCCAACCACACCAAAAAACAGGGAAATCACAATGACGATAGCCAGAGTTTTATTTGGTTTCATTTTCTAATTTACTTAAACCGGCCTGGATTCTTTTCAGGGAACGCTCTTTGCCCAGGACCTCCATTATTTCAAACGGTGACGGGCTGTGTTTCTTACCGGACAGCGCATACCGCACCGGCCAAAACATCGTTCCGTTGTCAATTCCGATATCCTTGGAGTAAGCCAGCATCGCCGGCTCCAACTTGTCTTTGGCGAAATCTGCTTCAGAAAAAGTCTCTAGTTTTTCCGCCGCCTTTTTCAGTGCAGCTTCGGTATGGGTCAAGTCTGATTTTCGCCACACAAGATCTTTGGCACTATACTCGAGATTATCGTCCAAAAAGAAGCCAATAGCTTCGGGAAGGTCACTCAGCTTCTTGATTCGCGGCTGCTCCAGAGAGATTGCCGCCGCCATAAATTTTTTATCCTGACCATACTTTTTGTAGCCGGGCAGTGAACTAATATATTGTTCGGATTTTTTCAGCAATTCTTCCGGTGTCAGCTGTCTGATGTATTTTCCGTTCAGCCAATCAAGTTTGTCCGTGTCGAAAACTGCCGCCGCTTTGTGCACGTCCGCCAGGTCAAACTTCTTCATCAGCTCCGGGAGAGTAAAAACTTCCTCGGTAGTCTTGGGATTCCAGCCCAGCAGGGCAATGAAATTAAGAATTGCATCCTTGAGGTAACCTTTTTTAACAAAATCATCTACCGAAACATCTCCTTCCCGTTTAGAAAGCTTGCGTCGCTCCTTATTTACCAATAGTGGTAAGTGGGCATATTGGGGAATATCCCAGCCGAATGCTTCATAGATCAAAATGTGTTTGGGCGTCGAAGGCAGCCACTCCTCGCCGCGAATAACTACGTTGACTCCCATCAGGTGATCATCTACCACCACAGCCAGGTGATAGGTTGGATACCCGTCTGACTTCATCAGCACCTGATCATCAATGAGTTTATTTTCGAACTGCACCCGTTTGCGAACAATGTCCTTAAACACCGTAAAACCACCCTGGGGAATTTTCAGGCGCACAACATATGGACGACCGGCATCTAAATACTCTTTCTGCTTCTGCCGAGAAAGCTTCAGGCAGCGCCGATCGTACATCGGAGCCACCCCCCTGGCCACCTGCTCCTGGCGCATTTCTTTAAGATCCTCCGGGGTGCAAAAGCAACGATAGGCCTTGCCAGTTTCCAGTAATTTTTCGATATGCTCTTGGTATATCGGCAGACGCTGTGACTGAATATAGGGACCGTTTTCACCCGCCTGAGAAATCTTGCCGTTTTTATCCATAACTACCCCCTCGTCATATTCCAGCCCCGCCCAATTCAGAGTCTTTATAATTTGCTCGACGGCACCCTCCACATATCTTTCCTGGTCAGTATCTTCTATGCGCAGAATAAATTTACCGGCGTTATGGCGCGCCCACAAATAAGAATACAAGGCCGTGCGCAAACCGCCAATATGCAGCATACCGGTTGGAGAAGGAGCAAAACGCGTTACAATCTGTTGTTCTTTCATAATAATTTTAATATCTGCTTTTTGAATCCGGAGAAATCCTTGTATAAAGCCGTGTTAATACCTAAATTATTTGCCTTGCCAAGGTTTTTTTCCTGATCATCGGCAAAAAATATTTCCTCGGGACTAACCCCTGCTTTTTTAATCAGGGCGCCGAAAATTTTCCGATCCGGCTTGAGAACATGTTCCCGGTAAGAAAATATCTGAACATCAAATTTGGATAGAAAATTAAACCGTTTATCTAGAAATTCTATCCGCTCAGCAAAGTTGTTAGAACATATACAAGCCTTGACTCCTTTCGCGGCTATCTCTTTACGGAAGTCTTCAGCTGGCTGATTAATCTCATAACCCTCAACCAGCAAGTCTAACAACCCCCTTTTGTCAATGAGGATTTCCAGCTCGGAAATGAAATAAGACCAATACTCATCGCCTGAGACTTCCCCTAACTTGTACTGTTTCATCTTGGGATCGGAGGTCTTGTAAAGTTTTTCAACTGTGTCTCGCGAAACATCAAATCTATCGGCGACAGAGTCCAAAAATTTTTCTGTGCCCCTCAGGAAATAGACACCGTCCAGGTCAAATACGACTGCTTTGAGGCTCATATTATCCTTTATTAAGTGTGAAAACAAAAACGAGCGGAAACCAGACAACTGAGCGGGCGATTTTGTGAACCCGGCGCCCGAAATAGTACTCGCCGCCCTGCGGCCGTGATACCAGCCGGTGCAGCCATTCCAGTCCGGCTTTCTGCATAGCCTGTGGTGCCCGATTACGCCGGCCGGAAATGAAATCAAAACTGCCGCCAATCCCCATCGCCAATCGCGGTGAAGTCAGCTTAGGAAGATTTTTCTTGATCCAGATATCCTGATAAGGGGAACCGAATCCAACCAGAATCACCGCCGGAGAAATTGACTCAATTCTAGCTAACAGAGCTTTAGATTCCCGTTCCTGCGGAGCAACTTCCAGGGAAGCAAAATCAGAACCGGGAAAACGCTCCCGAACCGCGGTTTCAATTTCCGACGAACCGGATAGTGATCGGTGCGGATTCAGGTGTAAAATACGAAAATTTTCCTTCTGGGAAAGCTTTAAAATATCCTGAACCAGGTCGCTTCCGGGAACAATCTCCTTCAACCGAACACTGGTAAACCAAGACGCAATCAGGGGCCCCGAGCCATCCAGCACCGCTAGATCCGATTGGTTCAATATGTCGCGAAATTCCTGGTCGCGGCGCGCCTGCAAAATGAATTCAGCATTGGGCGTAACTACGTGGCGGCTTTTTTCGCTCTGCAAAAATCGGCCGATTCGCTCCAGGGCTTCGGCGCGACTGACGGCATCAATCTTAGTCCCCATGATATTGGTACGGATTCTTTCCATCTAACCTTCGGTTAAGGTGGATACGTGTATAGTTTCGTGTTGAACGGGTTTATGACTTAGATCGCTGGCAATGACCGCAAACGAATCTACAGAAACTTTGATTTGCGGTTTCTGCCGACACCAGGTTTTGAGAATTTTCTTATCAGCCTCTACTTGTGAGCGGAAGCGAGCGATTGTCAGGTGCGGTCGGAAACGACGACGAGGCGGCTTGCCAATCCCGGCCGTCATGACCGCTTGGGCAAGTTTTAACTGCAGAGCTGTAAGATTCTGATTTTTTTTGGGTAGAAACCAGAGAATCCGCGGGGTACCACGCTGCTTATTCACTTCTAGCCGTCGCAATTCCAGTTCAAACTTAACCGAATCAGCAGCTACATCATCTGCTATCCCGCAAATTTTTTTGATATCCCATGCGGACAGATTTCCGAGAAACAGCAGAGTTAAATGCATATTGGAAAGCGGCGTCCAGTTCACCGGCAAACGCTTGTCATTTAGCTGGTGTTGCAAATTCAAAATCTGCTCCTGAACGGATTTGGATAGATTTATCGCTACAAAAATACGCCGGGAAGGAACATCTTCCATGGTTGCATAATAGCAAGAATAAGCGTAAAATACAAGCACAGTCGATATGGAAACCCTTTTTTCGAAGAAACTGGATAATAACGACGCTCAGTGCCAAACTTGCGCTCATTTTTGCGTTATAAAACCAGGAAAACGAGGCATTTGCGGAGTTCGAGAAAATCAAAGTGGCCAAATCAAGGTTCTAAATTACGGCAAATTGGTAAGTGCGAATATTGACCCAATTGAAAAAAAGCCGTTTTTTAATTTTCTTCCCGGAACAACGTCATATTCAATTGCCGCCGCTGGTTGCAATTTTCACTGCGGGCATTGCCAGAACTGGCAGATCTCGCAAATCAAAGAAGCTGAAAAAACAGCCCTGCAAGCGACAACCGTGGAACCAAAAGAAGTTGTTGCCGCCGCCAAAGCGACCGGTTGTACTAGTATCGCCTACACTTATACCGAGCCAACCATTTACGCCGAATTTGCCCTTGATGTCATGAAACTAGCTCGAGAGGCTAAGCTCAAAAATGTTTGGGTCAGCAACGGATTCATGTCACCCCAAACCCGTACCGCGATACTCCCCTACCTGGACGCCATCAATATAGATCTCAAATCTTTTAATAACAAATTCTACCAGAAAGTTTGCGGCGCCAGTCTGAAACCAGTTTTAGAAAACATTTCAGCTTTCAAAAAGAAGGGTGTTTGGATTGAATTAACCACACTGATAATTCCGACCTGGAATGACCAGCCCGCAGAGTTTAAACAGATAGCTGATTTTATCAAAAATGAGGTTGGCCCGGATACACCCTGGCACATCTCCCGATTCTCTCCCGAGATTTCCTACCAGATGCAGGATTTGCCAACTACGGAAGTGGCCACAATCAAACAGGCTTTGCAGATTGGTCGCCGGGCCGGACTGAAGAAAGTTTACGCCGGTAATGTCAGCAATCACGAACTCGAACAAAATGAAACAACCTAAAGTTGTTATAGTCGGTGCCGGCCCTGGAGGCTTGCTGGCAGCCAGCGAAGCTGCCCGCGGCGGAGCCCAGGTGACAGTACTGGAAAAGAATAAAACCTACCATCGTAAACCTTGTGCCGAGGCCGTAACCGGTAAAACCCTGGCCCGGTTTCCTTTCCTATACCCGGCGGTGGAAAGGATGTTTTCGGAAGCTAAGATTATCTCTTATGATCGCACCGCCAGGTTTAAGCGACGCGCCCCTTTTTTGATAGCAATTGACAGGGCTAAACTTGACCAGGTGCAATCTCAGCAGGCTACCGTAGCCGGAGCGGAAATACTCTACGGAAAGAAGGTAGTAGAAATTCGGAAAAAAGAGGTTCTGACCAAATCCGGAGAGTCTTACTGCTTTGATTATCTAATTGGAGCGGACGGAGGCCTTTCGGTGGTGCGCAAGCACCTGGGGATCCCGACCGTTTTCTTTGGCGCTGCCGTCCAGTACCGCATTCCGACAGAGACAAACGAGCTAGTATTTTGCCTGGACCCCAGACGTTTTGAGCATACCTACGCTTGGTCATTCCCCCATCGAGGCTACACCTCGGTCGGCACGGGTTTCTCCCGTGTGCAAAAGGCTAGTATCTTTGTCGGGCAGCTAAAGCGCTTCTGCCAAGAATTGGGGTTGGACTGGAGAACTAGTCAACTAGAGGGTGGCATGGTCAATACTGATTTCCGGGGCTACCGATTTGGAAATATTTTCCTGGTCGGTGAAGCTTCCGGGCTGGTTTCCGGACTGACCGGTGAAGGTATCTATAACGCCCTGCTTATGGGAAAGGAAATCTCCCGGCAGATAACTACCGGCAGCCGATCCTCAAGACCGATCGAAGAAAGAATGAGTAAGAAAAGGCTGCATGAAATACTGATCAGAGCCTACTACACTTGGCCTGGGTTTTGTGCAGTTTTCTATCGCTTTTCCCCGGAACTCAAAGTTTTTAAGGAATAACATGTCATTAAAATTCGCCGCCATCACCCCTCACCCCCCGATTATTGTTCCCGGCGTCGGTAGCCGGGCTGATTTAGCAAAATGCCAAAACACGACCGACGCCATGAAAAAGTTGGCCATGAACTTCGCTGCCACATCTACACAAACGATCCTAATTATATCCCCTCACTCCCCGGTAGCTCCTAGTGCCTTTGCCGTCAATGCCTCTCCCTCACTGGAAAGCTCGCTGTTAGATTTTGGTGCCGCTGAGCCGCATTACACTCTAGATACAGACAGTGAGCTTGCTAGCGAGATCATCAGCCAAGCCAAGCCAGATCTGCCGGTTACACCCATTGAATCTCCGATCCTAGACCACGGAGTCAACGTCCCGCTCCATTTCCTGCTAGCTAAGAAACCAGTGGTTAAATTAGTTTCAATGAGCTTTTGCGGCCTATCTCTTTCCAAACACTATGATTTTGGTAAATACCTTGCCAAAATAATCTCCGACTTGAAAAAGGAGATTGCCGTAATTGCCAGCGGTGACCTTTCTCACCGACTCACACCCGAGGCGCCCGCCGGATTCTCCCCTCGCGGCAGTGAATTTGATGAAAAGATTGTAGCCGCAGTCAAAGCCGGCGACACCAAATCTATTCTAGGAATCGATGCGCAATTAGTTAATGATGCCGGTGAGTGCGGCCTGCGCTCGATTGCCATACTTTTGGGAATACTTGGAGAACAAGCCAGGTCAGCCAAAGTTCTTTCGTATGAAGGCCCTTTTGGGGTCGGTTACTTAGTCGCTGATTACAAATTAAACTAACATGCCAAATCAATTTACCAAACTAGCGCGCGCTGCTATTGAAAACTATACCCGTACCGGTAAAATCATGGATTCTCCCGATAAATTACCACCCGAGCTGTCGACTGAGAAATCCGGTGTTTTTGTTACCCTGGAATCCGGCTCGGGGCATAAACTGCGCGGCTGTATCGGCACCTACCTGCCAACGAAGCCAAATATCGCCGAAGAAATCATAGCCAATGCCATATCAGCCGCGTCAGAAGACTACCGCTTTCCACCCCTTAAGTCTAAGGAATTAGATGATCTACATATCACCGTTTCTCTTCTGCAGAAACCAGAACAAGTAAAATCTCTAAAAGAGCTGGACGTCAAGAAGTACGGGGTTATTGTCAAGACGAAAGATGGCCGCTCCGGCTTACTGCTACCAGACATTGACACAGTCAAAACACCGGAGGAGCAAGTAGCTATTGCCGCCCAGAAAGGCGGAATTGATTTGGAAGAAGATAATATTTACCTATTCCGCTTCGAGGTTATTAAACATAGCGATGAAACGTAGTATTACAAACGTTATTCCAGCTACCAAAATTGGTCTGCAACGAGATCAATTTTTCTCATATCTGCCGCCAGAAGGAAAGAAGACTTACCCCGGCCAGCTAGTTAAAATACCGCTTGGGCACCGGCAGGTTTACGGCGTTGTACATAGTCAGGAAACAAAGGATGTCCCGGCCAAGCTGAAACCCATCAAAGAAATTGTCGAAGCTTCCTCAGTTTTGACCCCGCAGCAGCTACAACTGGCGGAGTGGATGTCAAAGCACTATCTAACTTCATTGGGGCTGGTTATCAAAGCAATGCTGCCGAAGAGATCCGTTCGCCCACCCCAATTTCAAGCCCAGCCGGTTCAACTAGAAGAGCCGCATCACCTGACCGACCAGCAAAGACAAGCCTTAAACACAATCAAGAAAGGCAGAAAACCGGTTACTGTGCTGCACGGCATTACCGGTTCCGGAAAAACGGAGGTGTATTTACAAGCAATCGCCGGATGCATCGCGCAAGGAAAACAAGCTATCGTCCTGATTCCGGAAATTTCGCTAACACCGCAGACCACTGACCGCTTTGTCGCCCGTTTTGGTTCTCGAGCTGTGGCTATTTTGAACAGCCGGATGGCGTATGGCAAGCGCTACCGCGAATGGCTTAGAATCCGAAACCAGAAAGCCAAAGTAGTGATTGGTCCGCGCTCCGCCATCTTCGCACCGGTGCAAAAGCTGGGATTGGTTGTAATTGACGAAGAACACGAAACTAGTTACAAGCAATGGGACCAACACCCTCGCTATCACGCCCGGGAAGTGGCAATAAAATATGCGAGGATCACGAACACTCGGGTAGTTCTGGGTTCAGCCACTCCCTCTATCGAAACTTATTATCAAGCGCGCCGAGGTAAATTTAACCTAGCTAAGCTAACCGAACGAATTAATCAGGCGGAGCTGCCGCCGGTACAGATTGTCGATATGCGCCAGGAACTAGCCGCCGGGAATCGGTCAATTCTGAGCGAAAGCCTACAATCGAGAATCAAAGAGGTTCTGGATAACAAACAGCAGGCCATACTTTTCATAAACAGGCGCGGAGCTTCTACTTTCGTTATGTGCCGCGATTGCGGTTATGTTGTCGAGTGCCCGGACTGCAGCGTTTCCATGACTTATCATTGGCAAAATGGGCAGCATTTACTCTGTCATCACTGTGGACGGCGAGAAACCAGCCCCACCCGGTGCCCGGAATGCGACAGCGAAAAAATACGCTACTTTGGTGCCGGCACCCAGCGCGTTGAAGCGGAAATTGCCAAAGTTTTCCCCCGAGCCCGTATCGCCAGAATGGACACCGACACCACCCGAGGAACTGATGACCATTCTAAAATATTCCGCAGTTTTGCTGCCCAAGAATACGATATTTTGATAGGCACGCAAATGATCGCCAAGGGCTTCGACTTGCCAAATATAGCCCTGGTTGGTATCATTTCGGCAGACACCGGGCTAAATTTTCCTGATTTTCGCGCCCATGAACGTACATTTCAGCTTCTGACCCAGGTAGCTGGGAGAACCAGCCGGCGCGATAATAACGGTCTTGTCATTCTCCAAACATATCATCCCAAAAACGCCGCCATTAAGGCGGCAGCGAAACATGATTTTGATACATTCTATAAGGCTGAAATTTCTAACCGACGGAAAACCTGTTACCCACCCTTTGCCGATTTCATCAAACTGACTCTTACCGGTAAGGATGATGCCAAAATCAAGGCTGCGGCTACCGAACTTGCCGGCAAATTACGCCAGGAACAAAAAGGGTTCGAGGTTCTTGGCCCTGCTCCGGCCTTGGTCGAAAAAGTACAGGGCCGCTTCAGCTGGCACGTTCTCATCAAAACTATCGACAAAAAAATGCCGCCTGCTCTCAAAAAGATAAAGGATAACTGGACCGTTGACGTATCGCCATTAGATTTACTCTCATGAATGAAAACACTCCTCCCGAGACCAGGGTATCCCGCCGAGACAAGGCAATCCTTTTCGGCTTGGTTATAATAATCATCATTTCCGTATTGGTATATTTAGTAATTACCTGGCAAAGCAACAAAAGTACCGACACGGATACCGAAAGTGAAGAAACAAGCCAGGAAATCGAGGTGGAAAAGATTGCGGCAACCGAGGTCAGAAGGCTGTTGGAATCAGATGAACCACTAATACTGATAGATGTGCGCCAGCCTATTGAGTACGCCGAAGAGCACATTGACGGAGCCACAAATATCCAGCTCACCGAGCTAGAAAACATGAAAAAATATTTACCAACAGATGTTGACCTGATTGTGATGTGCGATGGCAGTAATTGTAATCGCAGCGGAGCAGCCGCCCAAATGCTCGTGGAATCGGGATTCAAGAGAGTCCGGGATTTTGCCGGCGGCACTGAGGAATGGAAAAAAGAAGCCTACCCAACCACAATCGGGGTGGTTTCCGAGGTCGGTTATTTGCAAATACCGGAAATTTCCGCCAGTGAGCTGGATTCGGCGATCGATTCCGGAGTTGGCATAAACCTACTCGATGTTCGCAGTTCCGTTGATTACGCTGCCGGTCACATTCCGAGCGCTCGTAACATCAGCTTCGCCGACGCCGAAAACATGGCCCAGACAAACGCCATCAATCTTGATCGAACCATAGTTGTATATGGCGGAAGCAATGACCTAAAAGCTGAAATGACTGCCCAGACCCTACTTGCTAACGGAGCCAGCGACATTTCCATCCTTACCTCCGGTTATCCGGGCTGGGTAGAAGCTGGTTACATAACAGAGTGATATGCAAACCAAAAAGTGCCTTATTCTGATACCAGTCATCATTGTCAGCTTAACAGGGTGCCAGCTCTTTACACCTGCTCTGTCAGAATTACAAGTCGGAACTGAGATTGACGATGTTACCAAGCAGGTAACAAACCCGACCGACGTTATAGATCGCACCTCCCCTATAATTTATTGTTCGGTCTTCTTGCAAAATGCCCCCGCCGGAACTAAACTGAGAACAACCTGGGAAAGAGATGGGCGCCAGGTTACTGACCCCATTGAAATCGAAGCTGAGGGATCGAGATATGGCGCCTTCACGCTTAAGAAACCGCCGGAGGGATTTCGCACTGGCACATATAACGTCAGAATTGAGCTTGTAGACACGCCGGTAGCCCTAGAAAAATCATTTGAAGTAGAATAAAAAAACAGGATCCAGGAACCTGCTTTTTTATTTATCGCCTTCTATCGATTTCAGTACCACCTGGTTGCCGGCAGTCTTTTTGATAATAACTTTGGCGCCGG
>Ga0180432_10005538_pt1 | contig 16748 bp, 20 predicted proteins | sample SS_ome_10_FD_132414 | JGI IMG/M metagenome (GOLD analysis project Ga0180432, IMG submission 132414) | Hypersaline lake sediment archaeal communities from the Salton Sea, California, USA - SS_1_MS_2 metaG | ecosystem: Environmental > Aquatic > Non-marine Saline and Alkaline > Hypersaline >... | reverse complement strand
AATTTTATTAATTTACCATTTTTCTTTTTGTGGAATTTGTAATTTAGTGGTTGATAGTATTTATACTCAAAATTAATAAGATTACGACCAAAATTAGAATTAAATGCAGTTTGTACATACGGAACTACTCGCAAATCATATTTGTTAGCCCAAATGACACTTTCCATAATTTTAGTAGACTTCCTAATACTCAAACCTTTTAGTAGTTTATTAATGTTTATTATTTTTGCATTATACCATTCATTATTAAAATCAATAATAGTCCTATAATTTTCCTTAATCTTACCAGCTTTGTTTCTCTTATTATTACATATTATGTACATAATATCTGGATAATAAAGATTATCAATTTCAGAATAATACAAGTATACACTACCTCTAAAATGAGCTTTTAATTTAAATAACTTATTGGCTGACTTGGTATTAACAATACCCTCAGTTAGATTAATTATTAAGGTTCCTTCAGATCTTAGTTTCGATGGAATGTTAAAATTATCGGTTTGATACATTAAGTCATAATTACTTTGTTCTGAATAATTATTTTTATGATTTGTGTATTTTAGCGAGTAATACTTACAAGCTTCAATAAATCCGTCATCATTTGAATAAATATCTAAGATTTTATCATCATCGATAATATCAAAGTTTTTAAGAACTTCCCAAATGCTATAAAAGTTATTATTCTTAACTTTGTGTCTAATAATATTTTTCTTATTCACAATAAAGGTATAAGGATATGTTTTGAGACTATCGGCGGCTGTGTGTCCAGAATTCTTAAAATCTTTAACTAAATTTTGATAAGTATTATAACCCAAGTCCATTATACTATATTAATTATTATTTTTTTTGACTTTAAAGTTTTAAATATTGATACTTAGCCAAAATCTCGTTTCAATCCAGTTCTCTTACGGAACTCCTTATTCCAAACAGTTACACTTTTTTTGCCTAAATCATTTTGTACCATACGCATGACCTCTAACTTATTTACTCTAGGTTTTACTAGTCTACCGGCGTCATTATGTACGTTTATGCCATTAAATCCAGGGATGCCGAATTTTCTAAGTTTAGAGCACAATTTCATTTCTAATTTAATCATAGCTTCATTGTCCCAACACTGACTAACATTCAGCCGTAGACGGATGGGAAAAACTTTATTAAAGTGTACCCATCTACGGAATTGATTATTAATAGTACTCTTTAGTGTACATTGTGGTACAATCGATCTTCACAGTATTCTTAGAAATTTGTCTAAATCGATGGTTATATTGGGGTTTTCCTGACTGATGAGCTTCATTATTCTTTTATTGAGTCCAATATAATTTATTTAATATTCCTCAAATGCAAAAAAAAATTGAATTTCTAAGATGAGATGGTCATTTATAGCCATCATTATTGTGTAACTTCAGACACATCGGCAATGAATTTGCAGATAATTTTGAACTTTTTGAAGGAAACGAAGCGTTTGATCGAAGAAGACCCGGATTCGGAAAAAACGCGCGAACTCGTGCTTCTGGCGACTCAACTTTTGCCCGGCAGTACCGAATATATTCCTGACGAAAAATTGGTTAAGTTGAAAAGTATATATGAATATGCTCGTAACTGTGAGTTTACCCACTGTGAAATCTATGCGTGTTTGGGTGAAAACCCATATGAATATGTTAGTACGAAAACAACCTTTGACGATCGCCTTTTTCGCGAACTTTCTTGCAAGGTTCCTAGCAAGATTGATTGTGATAGGTGCCGCCAGTATCCTCGCGATATGTATTATGTACTTTATTGCAAAGATTGTCGCAAGAATAATCCATCGCATGATACCATCTCGCTAGTAGAATACTGGACGCGGCTTGGCAAACTGGTCAATATTCTTCTTGTTCTTCACAAGGAAACGTTTTCGGATCCGAATGAAAATGTATAGAATAAGGTAAGTCTTCTTATTTTTACATTTAGATAAAAAAAAATTAAATTTCTAAGATGAGATGATCATTTATAGCCATCATTATTACAACGCGCATAATTTCAGGCTTTAACTATAAATGCTTTGAGTGTAATGATGAAATTACAGATGAGAATAGGGGTAGATACAGACAGATTTGTATAAAATGCACACCACGCATTGACGACTGTGAGTACAACGAGATTACCATTCTCGGAAATATTAAAAATGCTGAGGAACAACTCAAGAATGTTGACCCCGTGGATGAATCACGTATTTGTACGATAGAGAACATGATCCAGAAATGGAAGGATGACCTTGAGAAAATCGAAAGCAGCACTTAACTGGTAGCGATTACTACGCCGATGCTGATCTCAAGCAATCACTCGAGAAATGTGAGTACTTCTTGACTTGACCCCGCCGAGTGAACGCCATTTGTGTTATCTGTACATAGTGTTAGGAAAAATGAAAAACGACATGATCTTGTCACAAAGTTCATGTTTTTCAATTTAAAAATTGAATTCATAAGGAGCACCAGTAATTAATTGTGCTTTACTAGCTAGTTTTGTATAATGTTTAAAGTTATCAATATCGCCACTGTTCTTAGGACCTAAATCCCAGCGATTCTTATATTTTTTAAGAATCACCAAAGGCAGTATTGGTTGTTTGTAACTCTTTAGTTGGTTTAAGACTTTGTGCACACCAGTCAAGTTCTAGTTTTAGTAAAATGATTTAATGCGGCAATAAAATTTCCGGGTGCTTCACAAATGTGAAATGATGTGATACTTTTGTTGTTATTATTAAATAATTTTTCATGATACGTGTCTAATATTTTTGTACAATACTTTTAATTAAATAATATGTAAAAGAATTTCATTAATAATAGACTCACCTGCTATAAATTTTTTATATGTAATACCTTTTTCATGAAGCATTTCTTGTAATATGATATCAATTTTATCAGCCTCCTCTTCTGTTTGTATGCGTCCAGCTTGTTCATATTCAAAGGCACCTCTGGTAATATATATGTTAATATTATCAAATTCATTATGACAGTCTATAATGAATTTTTCTGTTTTGTTAACATTACATACATTGTGTGGATTATATCTATTATAGTATAGACCATTTAAAAGGGGACCATCTGTAATTACATAATCAACGCTACCATTAATCATTTTTAATATTTTATACTGTTTGTACGATAAATTGTATTGGTTATTCAATTCATGAAATTTTTTGGTCCATACATATGATTTAGCGACTTCTTGAATATATTCTGCATTTAAATTTAAGATTTTAAGACGAGCAAATAATAATGCAGCTGTTACAGATTTACCAGCGCCTGGCGGTCCAATCAAATTAATAACCTTAGTCATTTTAAAAAGAAAAAAATAAAAGAATATAATATTATAACTATCAATTTTAGTACGCCTAATATATCTATCCAATTTTCAAAATTAGATTTTTTACTAATCCAGATAACTTTTCAATTAATTGCGATATATTTTCTTTAATAGTATTAATATGTTCATCACAACAATAATTATATGACTCTGATAATACAATATTCATTTATTTTTTTCTCATCATTTTTTCAGGACAGATACCTTGATTAAGTAGAGTTTGATATTGCATAGCGGCATAATAATTTAAGAAATATTTACCATTGGTAGTCATATAGACGTAATTACCAGTAAAAGGTGATGTTGCTTTTTTGTATTTTAGTCCATTAGTTCTTAAAGCTGTGTGTGCATTAATACTACTTTTCCAACGAGAAATTGGGAAATCCATTTAAATTAAAAAGAGTACTATATATATGTATAAAAATGAAAATAATTAATCTACCAAGTGAGATTATGTTTAATATTTTTTCATATTGTTTTAATATTAATTTAGCGTTAGTACATCCAATATGGAATAGATTAATAAAGGATGAAGATTTTATTACAGATTATTGTATGAGTTTAACTAATTATGATAAACCAAATATAATTTTCTTTAGTTATCATTGTAATATTGAAAAAATTTTATGTAATAGGATCATAACAAAATTTACAAAATATAATTTATTAACTACGATATTATCAAATAATTTTTACGAACAATATTTAACAATTAAGAGTCCAATAAATTGGAATTTTTATGTATATAATACAATTATTGGTGAGGATATATTATATAATATAATTATCAATAATGACATTAAAATTAAGTATAAAAAGCTCATGAAGATTGCTATTAAATATAATTATCAAAAATTAGTTAATCATTTACTATATCTATCTGATTGGACTAAAGTTGATATATGTAATTATGCGATTGTTTATCAACAGGCTGACATATTAAAAAAATTACTCTATAAATATAATGCAGAGGAAACTACGGATTTTGATATTAATCAATTAATCTACATAACTATTAACATGAATAGTATTAACATATTTGATATTTTATTTGAATATGCACAAAAATACGATAAGTTAGATCCAGATTTATTATCAGAATCTATTTGTCATCAATGTTATTATATTAGTACAAATTTAATAGAAAGTAATAAAATTAATTTAACATCATCAAATAATATCTGTATATATGATGCCGTAAATTGTTATATGAATAACATAGTAGAATTATTATTAAAATATCCAGAAGTAGACCCAACTGATCCACATCATAATGCTTTAGAATTAGCAATTAAAAAAAATAATACAAAAGCAATTGAATTAATATTAGAACATCCAAATTTAACTATCAATCATATGACTATTAAACAATCAATTAAGTCAATATATTTAATTAATTTATTAAATTATAATAATTCGTATGTGTATGATGTTGTAGATTATTATTGTAAAAATTTAATGAAAGTCAAATTAGCAGAATTATTAGATAATATAGATATAAGCGCAGTACCACATTATAATAAAATTATTAATTGTTTAATTACATTTAGTGACCCGAATATTATTATGAATATTATCAAAAATAATTACCCATTAGATAATAATACATTATCGTTTATATTTGCTATATTTGTAAATCATATTGATATTTTAGAGTATATAATGTACAATTACAAGTATGAATTAAATCAATATGAAATTAAAGATTTAATTAGTCTTGCATGTAGAAATAAAAAGAAGAATTTAATTAATTTTATATTAAATCTTGATTATTTTAATGAACATAATTATTTATTAAAGAAGTTATGTAAATATTGTGATTATCCGGTTATAATAAATAAATTATTACATTATCCGGAAATTCAAATTGATATTGATGATAATTATCCAATAAGAAATGCATTAAAATATAAAAATAAAAAAACATTTTTAATATTATTTGCAAATAAAAATACAAGTAAAAGTTGTAATAATCAATATTTAATCAGATATGCATGTCAAGAAGGAATGACATCTATAGTAGAACTTCTATTAACATCTCCAGAAGTTAATCCTGGCGCTGAAAGTAATTTATGTATTAGACATGCGACCGAAAATGGAAATTTAGAAATTGTCAAAATATTAAAAAATCATAATATGGTCGACATAACCGCCAATGAACATGAACCATTAAAATCCGCAATCACAAATGGTTATTTAGACATTGTAAAAGAATTATGTGAAGATTTGCGAATTAATCCGGCAATTACAAATAATAAGCCATTAAGATTAGCAATTCGTTATAAAAAATTTGAAATAGCCGAATATTTATTAACATTACCGAGAGTGGATCCAAGTGTTAAGAATAATAATATATTAACATATTTAAATAGAGAATTAACTCATAATATTAATGTTATGTCTATTATTAGACAAATAGCTGGTCATAAAAAAATAAATCCACATTGCGATAATAATATATTGACAAAAATTGGAATTGATTATAAGGACGAAGAAGTATTAAAGATTTTAATTAATCGTAATGATTTTAATATATCCTTTGATAATAATTATTTATTATTTAATGTAATTGCGCTTAATTACGTTAATTTAGTAAAAGAAATATTAGATAAAATAGAATTTAAATTAGATAAAGATAGATATATAATAAATGAGGCATTAGAACATAATAATCCAGAAATATTGAATTTAATATTTAATTATAGTAATTTAATTTAAATTTTAATAAACAGTTCTAAAAACAATTTAATTCGGTCATTAATTAATTTTTTATCAAGAGAACCATCAATAAATAAATTAATCATACATTGTTTCATAGTTTCTAAATAAAATGGGTAGATTATTTCATCCATCATTTGTGGTTTTATTTTTTTTCTTTCCATAGATACTTCTTTTTTAATTTTTAGATGAATATTGATAATTTTAATCAACCCATAATTAATAATATAATGGTTAAAGACTGATTTAAAGAAACTATATCTAAAACAAGAACCACATATAATTAATTTTTCTGCTTTTTTGCTCTTTAATATATTCATAACATCTTTGCGTAATTTCGCAATATTAATTGCATCAATACTATAATTATTTTTAACCTTTTTACCATTTTTTAGTTGAGCATTAGGTATCGTTTCAAGATAGTAGTCTTCTTGGTCAATTAATATAGCAGAATCATCTAATAACATTTTAGCTTGTGTGGTTTTACCAGCACCAGGTAATCCGCTTAAAAATATGATTGTCCACATTATATATTTACAATAACCAAAAAATAATTAAAGATTTTGCACAAAAGTATCAAAAGACATATTAGCTTCTAATTCCATTTTAATACCAGGAGGATAGAAATATGCTAAATTTTTATCATTATCGTATGCGACCATACCATATTCATTTTTAAGAACACATAAATTAAGAGCATCATCCAGTGGCAATTTTTTTACATCATAATAACCTTCGCATGTTATTTTTGGCTTTACATTATTATAGATTGTATAATATCTTCTTTTGGTAGGGGTGAATTCTTCAGATGTAGAAAATAAAGTATAAGCGATAAGCAAAACGGCTAATAATAGTAATATAAATTTCATTTAAATATATAAGTAATAATTAAAAAATTTAAAAGAATAAAAGCAATTATGAATATGAATGTATATAATGATATTGTTTTAAAATCAGAGAATAATTTAGATATATTAAAGGAATTATTATTTTCGTATCAGAATAATAGCAATATTCACAATGTACAATATAATATTATAATTAGTCATGGATGTTTTTATACGAAAGATATTAATAATTTTTTAGAGAGTATATGTTCATTTATTGAGACATTATTTAAGGTGAAATTAAAGACATCACAAATACCTAAATTTTTATTACAGAATTTTAATATTAAATTATCATTAGATTATTTTGAAATAATGGATAAAATACTAAAACCAATAAAAATTAAGAGTATTAATCTACCTACATCACAGATTAATATATTTTTATTATTGGCGTTATGTTTTTCAATTTCTGAGAATAATTCAAGTGTTCAGCTATCATATTATTTACCAAATGGTCCATTTTATGAAGAATTATCTCAATATAAATTTAATCTAATATTAAAGAATTATATTCTATATAGAGAAGATGTTAGTAACGATCATATATTAAGGTTATATTGCGCATTATCATATAGACAAAAATGCAAAAAAGAATTATTAGCATATTTTAATGAAAAAATAATCAATCAAATATTTTCATATATTGACGAACTTTCTGATATACCAGACATAGAAGAAAGTAAATTAAATGTAATTTTAAGAAATATATTATTTACTCCAGGAGCTCATTAAAACCGATTTAGATTTAATAGGTATTGAGTCAGATAAATCAGGTAAAGCATTATTAAATATATGGTGAATTTTAGTAACATGTTTATCAATATGTCGTGTTTTAGGGATTTCTAATAGAATTTCGTCATGAATAAACGCTATTAATTTATAACCTTCTTTAGTTAAATTCCATAATGCCAATTTTGCTAAATCGGCAGCTAAACCAGCACGCGGCATATTAAATGCTATAGTATATTTGACGTTTTTTCTAATTCTACCGGTTAATGTGCATACATCAGCCATGCATAAATTATCGTGTCCTTTTAATAATTTATGATTACTTTTTTTACCAATTTGTAATTTATAAATTTCATTTTTGAGCATTGTTTTACAATAATTTTTGTCTAAATTTAATTTTTCTGCGACATTATTGACGGCATAATCATCTAACAGCATACCTAATTCCGGATAAATTTCGTATAACATTTTTTTTCTGAATTTCTTGCATTCCTCAAGCGATAAATCAATATCATTACTTTTTGCAAATTTTTGCAAACCATGCGGTCCCTGTCCGCCAGCGATACTAAAATTTATAGCTTTTGCAATTTTACGATTATCATCTAAGGAGGAACCAAATATTAATTCGGCAGTATAAGAGTGTAAATCTATATTATTTCTAATTTTATCGGCTAATACACTTTTACCGAATTTTTTTTCGCAAATCATAGCAAGTGTACATAATTCTATATAATTATAGTCAATTCCAAGAATAATACTACCTTTAGATGCAGTAAATATTTCGCGAAAGCCTTTTTTAGTAGGAAAATGTTGTACGCATGGTAATTTACAAGAAGTTTTACCGCTAATGGTCATTGGATTATATATGGGATGACATATAGGTTCATCGGGTACGCTTGAGATAACATTAATATATCTATTATATTTTTTATAATCTAACCATAATTTTACAATTTCCCGATCTTTATATTGTTTCCAATAGGATGTTTTTTTACTGGCACTTAGTGTGTTTTTAAAATCTGGATATTTGTTAAATAGTTGTGTTTTTGCGTATTCATATTTTTGTGTATATTTTTCTAATAATTTATTTCGGTGTTGTTGATTAATAGTCATACCATTAGCGCTTAAACTTTGTAAAGCGATTGCGCCTTTTATTTGAATAAATTCGGTAGCGACGCCATATTTTTGAATAACATTATCAAAAGTTAGTTGAGAATCGTTAATAAAATGTATTGATTCTTCCAATATTTCAGATCTAAGTTGTAAATAATAGTCTGGTGTTAGAATAAAATCTTCTCGGGGAAGATGTTTAACTTCATCATATTTAGTAATACTATGTAACATATACATAATATCAATATCTCTTAGTTGATTATTGTCAATTAACTTATGAAGAAAGGACAATTCAAGGAAATTTTTCAACATTTGATAAGTATTAGCGACATCATAACAGATAAATATTTTTTCAGAATGTAGTTTAAAAAAACGTTGTATATCATCTAAAAAAATGTCACCTAAATTTGTTTTAAGGATATCATTAAAATCAAACACAACATACATTTTTAGTATGTAAAATATATAGAAATATATTTGTAAATGATTCAATTTTATTTCAATTTAAAGTTATATTACTATAATTAAGTACATATGGTAAACATAACATTAAATATCGGAGGAACTACATTTGTTACAGATCGTATAACATTAGAGACCGCACATTTACTTTATAATCAAGTAGTTAATAATCAAACTCGTTTCTTTGATAAGGATCCAGATACATTTAGATATGTGCTTAATTATTTAAGGGGATATGAGATTGTGTATCCGAAAAATAAGAATCAATTAGTAATGTTATTACAAGATTCAGAATACTATGGTGTAGAAAATTTATATAATGATACTCGTATTGAATTAATTAGGAGATACCCATCATCGTATGAATATTATACAGTAGAAGAATTACAGAATGTATATAATGATGAGATTATATTGAGTAAGGAAGAATTAATTGTTAAGATTAAAAATAAAAATATAAATATTTTAAGAACTATTATCAAAAAAATATGTACTTTACTCGGCTATGAGCAATTATTATCGGTAGTACCCGTAGATAGCATAGTATCATATGTTATTGATAATAATTATGGTCATTTAGTTTCCTTATTACATAATACATTAGAGACAGAAAGCACGAATGATTTAGATGATTTATATAATGATGTAGTAAATGAATTAAAAGAAGAGCCACCTCAAATAGACATTGGTGAATTAATGAATAGTGTATTGGGTAATTCAGACTTATTAAAGGGACTTATGAGTCAAGCCATGCTTTAATAATTTTTTTCATTTTTTTGTCAATAATCATGGGATTCATTAATTGTAAGGAAGCATCATTTTGCAAAATAAACACATAAGTATCGCAAGCATTTATATAAACATTATAGTTATAATCATAATATTGATGTTTATATTTTCGTAATTTTGTTTGAGTTGTTACTAAGTGTTCATTTTTGATTAATAATTCCAGACCTTCATAATTACCGTAACGATTATCACGTTCCCATCCGGGGATGATCAGAAATATGAGTATAGGTTTAGTAGAATTATTGAGAGTATCACATAATTTATTAATAGTTAACTTAATAATTTCATTATCAAAGGGTGGATTTGCTTCAAAGTTGCCTTTAGTAATAGTTAAATCAAAGAAGGAACCATAAGAGCCAAAATGTTTTTCTAAATCACCAAAAATACTACAAAAATGTTTCATATAAGAATTCATTGGAGAACCAAATAATTCAAATTCAATTTGAAATTCATCTTGCAACATACTCATAATTTTGGGGGGAACAGAAAGACTATATGTATTCATATTGAGCATTTTATAGCGTAATAATAAACAATAAATAACATCATCTGTGGCGCGTTTAGATAGTTTTTTATAGTTTTTTTTATTAATAAAGACTTTATGATTTAATATTTTAAATTCAATAGTATTAATTAGAGTATTTTTTTCTAATTCATAACTAATATTTGATAATTGTTGAATATTATTAATTAATTGAATAACGGCTTTATTACATAAATTGCATAAGTCTAATTTATCAATAATTTCTTGACATTTATCTGGTTGTTTAGGTATGATTAGAGTTTTAATATCTTTTTCTAATTGTACATAATTATTTCCTTTATAAGGTAAAACCGGATCATATTTAGTTTTACCATTAGCAATTTGTAAGAATAAGTATCTTAAAAAGATATTGTGAATTTCTCTTCTATTAATACATTGTGTATATTCTTTAATAACACGTTCAACATGATTTTTAATATTAATGATTAACTTATATCTACTAATTTCAATAATAGGATTATTGTCTTTTAGTTTTTTAACATTAATTAAAAATCTTTTTTTTGCATCCATATTGATTAATATATTTAGTTTTTTATATGCGAAAATTTGCTTTCAATAAATTCTTTACAAAATTATAATATGAATGACGAACAATTATTTACGTGTATTGTAGGTGGAATTTACAATGATATATTAGCAAATAATTATGAAAAGGTAGAGAATGTTACTTTAGAAAATATATCTGAAATTATGCGTGATAATATTACATTTAAAGAACCTAAAAACTATTCTGATGCAGTTTTTAATGAATTAGCTTTACTTAGTGCGAATTATTTAAAACATCGTAATGACATAACATTATTAGATGAGATTAAAGATACATTAACCGAATTTAATCCAGAAGTTTTTGAAGTTTATTATGTTTTTGCCCGTTTTGTTATGATATTATTGTATGTGCAAGATTATAATAAAGTAATAGAATATTGTAAAAAATCGGCAGATCTAATAGAAATGACCGATAGGGTAAAACTTCATGAACAAATTGATAAGGTTAAAGAATATTTAGATGAATCAGAAACGTTTGATATATTTGCTTACCGTGATTTTTGTCAAAAAATAAGAGAAGAAGATTCATTAGAAATTAGGACAACATTTATTACTGTATTTTTTACATTATTGTATCATTTTAAATGGGAAATTAATTGGCATCCATTAGATATTATTAAGCATTATGTTTTTGCAGAAAATGGTAATATGGTTGGATATGTTGTGGGTTTATTATATGATAAGGAATGGATAAATGAATTTTCGGATAATATAGAAAATTTTGATAAATTAGTTAGTAATTAAAACATGACAATATTGACCGTATTTTTTTATAGATGAATTCATATGATCAACTGCTTGTCTATTATTTTTTATAGTTAATATTAAATAATTATTTTCTTTTTTGACAATACAAACATTATCAAATTTCACAGTATTAAATGAAAAATACATTTGACAATAATCATTATTAGAACAATTTTTAATATAACAATCAAATAATGTTTTAATGGTTTTTTCATAGGCTATTTTATATTTTTCTGGATAATTCTTATCAGTTTGACCATGATAATATTTCCACATTTCTTTTAATGTGTCTGTGGTTAATAATTCTTCATTATTTTGAATAAAAAGAGAAATCAATGGGTCATTCTTTTGCAATGATTCTTTTATTTTATAATCCATATATATAAATTAAGATTTCCATATCTTTATATTCATTTGAATATTTTGTTAAGTAACTCTTTGATTAAATCAAAAACAGTATCATATTTGTTACGTACTTGACGACCAGACCTATCACGTTTTCTTGATGTCCAGTTTAGGTATGGGTTTTGTACAACGGTTGGTGTTTTTATGCACTTTGTACTATCAAATGCGCATAATAATGTATTAAACAATGAAAGTAATAAAGCCAATATAAAGATTATCAATAATGTACCTATTATAATTTTTGCAGTTAGCGGAATTGAATCCATATATATATATATAATGGATTATTATTGTAAACATGGATATAAATTTAATATAAATAATGTTTCGCCCCATATAATTAGTTATTTATTTGATTATTATCTACCTGACGAAATTTGGTGTCATGTTTTGCAATATATTAATAATGAAACTCTAGTAATATTGGCATTAACTAATAAATTATTATATCAATCAATTAAAGATACTATATCTAAAATATGTAATAAATGCCCTACTTATATAAAATTTACAGGATCATTTATTAAAAATGATAAATATTTATTTATTCATAAAAGACTCTCCTATTCTGATGAAATATATCAAATGAAAATAATAGATAATAAACCTGTATTATGTATAAAATTAAAGCTAGTATTTCATTAAAATCAAAAAAAATCTTGTTCTTTTTTTAGAACAGTGTGCCTTTGTCAATATATAACTATCGTTAAAACTTTAAGTTAATTAATAATAAAATATTTTTATATATCCAGGAGCACCTTTGCCACCAGGTTTATTAGAAAACCCACCACCACCACCATGTCCATAACCAATAGCATCAGAACCCCCACTACCAGGTTTTCCATAAGAAAATTGCGCTGCACCCCCACCACCGCCATAAACAGTTGGAAGACCACCCTTAGGACCACAAATAGTACCACATATATATTCTGTTAATTTTAATGGCGCACCCTTTCCAGTAACACCATATTCGTTATGACCATATCCACCTTGACCATTTATACCATGATGAGCTAATCCACCACCACCACCATTAAATCCAGTACCACCGTTACCAGCATTATTATTTTTTGCTTTACTCCCATGAGTGCCACCCTGAGCTTCAATAAGAATTTCATGCAAAGGTCTAACTATACGCGATAATTGACCAGGACCACCGACAATTATTTTTAGTTCTTCGTTAGGTTTTACTGGTATGCATACATTACGTTTATAATAACCAGAACCACCTCCACCACCACCAGCAGATTCATTAGATTGACCACCATTACCACCACCTCCTTGACATTCTACATCTATAAAGTGAATGTTCTCGGGAACTATCCATGTGGTTGATGACGTGAAAAATTTAAAACTCATTTATATTAATTATTAATTTTAAGAAAGTACTAAAATCCTATAGATTTTATGAAAAAATAAGATAAAAATTATTTATTTCTCCTATAGTTCTCAACTAAAGAATCAACATAAACTCCACAGAAACCACTCAATAATAAATTGTCATCATGTAATTCCTCCACAGTACCACCATCTTCAAGTAATCTCTTAGAATATTCATAACTAATTTTACGCCCATCCTCAAACTGACCTTTAGTTGAAATTGTAATGTATAATCTCTTAGGTTCAATTCCTAACAAATTAAAAATTTCATCTCTATCTGTTACAGTTACACTCTCCCTATTATCCTTAAATATCATAGTAACTGGTACTACTTCAATAAGCTGACAATAATCATCAAAAATATGTCTCACTACTTGAAGTTCTACTTTTGCTCCCCATTTCACGTTAATGGTTGTTCCTGGAGCAAAGTTTAATGTTGAATGATGACAATATTTTCTATTATATCGTGGAGCTAACAAACCTTTATTCTTAAGTAACTTAATTTTAGATTCCCTATTAAGAAAAATACCAGAATATTGCGGAAAGGTCGCTATCACTTTTGTTTTCATTATGTTTTAATATAAAATCATTACTTTAAGTTAAGTAATATATGGCTAAAAGTATATTGAATAAATATAATGATGATTTCTTATGCAATCTACAATCAAGTTTAAATCTAAAAGTCAATAATATTCCCAAAAAATATGTCCCTGAAGAAATTTTACAAACACGCAACAATAAAAGTAGATTATACGAAAAACACGGAATTGATAAAAATAAAAAACCCGCTATTGCTCTGGAAAATGACTTCTCTCCTATTAATTTTAATTTAATGAAATCACACTTAGAATCTAAATTTAATAGCCAGAAACCAGCCAAAAAAATATCTGTTCTTGATCAACTAAATAAAATGTCTTCCCAAATTCAAACTATTTCTAAACAATTAGAAACACTCAAAAAAGAATACAGTCACGATAATTCTCCCCATATTGATTGGTATCACCATTATTACCAAAATGATAATTGGTTCTATTTTTACAGTAAATTAGTAGATTTTATTAAAACTAATAAAAGATATCCTACACATTTTGGTAACAGAACTGAACAATTTTTACATAAATGGTATACTTTACAAAAATTAAAACAAGAAACACTCACATCTCAGAAAATTAATCTGCTAGAACGTATAAAAAATTGCATCAAAATTAATCTATGATCTATATTTTATACTTATATATATATCATGAACAATAAAGGTAAACAACGTATATTTCACCAAAAACTATGGTTTTTTAATAAACCTAAAGTCTCCCCCGGTTGGAACCCCAAAGGAAAAAGAGTCATTATTGGTTCTAAAATAGGTACTATTGTAGAAGTACAAAAAAATTCTGTCGGAAATATTGCCGGTACTATCGTTGAAACATCTTGGTTTTTTAAGATAGATTTTGATGATGGTTCTTCTCAAGACTTCTTTGACCCTGTTCAGTTAAGAAGTTTAATTGTGGCTTAATTTTTTTATTTTATATAATTATAATGCCAACTCGTACTGGACCACGCTACGGTAAGAAAAAAGGAAAAAAATCCTTTAAAATACTATGTCCTGGTGAAGGTTATGCTAGTAAAATTTACGGTCATAGTGATAAAAAATATTTAAATCGCATCGGAGTTCGTTGTAATAATGGTTATGGTTATTCTGCTGGCAAACGACGCGGAAGTTCATGGTCCGATTCAACCCCTGGTGGCTTTACTGGCATGAATGTCCATTATAAAAATAAAATAAATTCTGTACGCTTTAAACAAAGAGGTCGTTGGGGTCCGTATCATATAAAGAAAAGAAATACTAGTAAATACTATAATTGTCCTTCTGGTTATAAAATAGCTGGATTTTATGGAAATCGTGATGATCATATTAAACAATTAGGAGTCATTTGTCGTAAACCTAATTTAAAAAAAAATCATAGACCCGATAATAGATGTGGTCCCAAATATGCTAATAGTAAATGTGGAAAAGGTAAATGTTGTTCTAAATATGGATGGTGTGGAACTACAACTACACATTGCTATAAACCACCTAAAGGAAAATGTATTTATCAATGTAAACCAATACCAATCGTAAAGCCTCCTCCTCCAGTCGTTGACCCTCCTCCACCAGTCGTAAAGCCTCCTTCACCTCCAGTCGTTGATCCTCCTCCACCTCCAGTCGTTGATCCTCCTCCACCTCCAGTCGTTGATCCTCCTCCACCTCCAGTCGTTGATCCTCCTCCACCGATATTAATAGCTAGACCAACACAAACATATAATGATACATCTTTATTAAATAAAATTAAAAATAGTATTATGAGAGAACCGAAATCAGAACCAGAACCGGAACCAGAACCGGAACCAGAACCAGAACCGAAATCAGGACTTAGAACTACGACTCATTTTCCTTCAGAAGTACCGCCACAAGATCTTGCACCATTAGTATCATTAATTAAAGAATATTCAGATAATACATGCAAATATAATGATACATACGGTCTAACAAAAAATAATGAATTGTATGTAAAAGATGGATGTAATGGTCAATTTAAACATAATGATAAAATTATAGATTGTGTTGATGGTACATGTAAAGAAAAAAGTAATAAAAAAATGCTATTAATAGTCGGTGGAATTATTCTATTATTAGTATTAATCATATTAATTGGTGCTTTACTCCTTATGTAGCTAATTCAGATAAATTACTATTATATTTTATTTTGAGCATATGATCTAATAATAATATTAAATATTTACTATATATTGGTTGTCTACATTTAGGACCATTATTTATTCTTATTTTTAAATAATCAAATATATTATTACATATAGTACCATCTTTCATGATTAATGGGGCGTTAATTTTACAATTGTTTTCTAACATATATTTAACGGTTGAAATAGAATCATTTTCTAATAAGTGATAAATTATAGGTTTTTTATTATAATGCGCATTAACATCAATATAACCATTTTCTATTAATTTTTTTTGTTTATCAAATTTTTTCCATTCACCATATTTAACAAATAGTTTATCTAAATCAATATTCACCCCATTTTTAATT
>Ga0180432_10005537_pt1 | contig 16749 bp, 19 predicted proteins | sample SS_ome_10_FD_132414 | JGI IMG/M metagenome (GOLD analysis project Ga0180432, IMG submission 132414) | Hypersaline lake sediment archaeal communities from the Salton Sea, California, USA - SS_1_MS_2 metaG | ecosystem: Environmental > Aquatic > Non-marine Saline and Alkaline > Hypersaline >... | reverse complement strand
CGCAAGCGTGGGAGGCCGAATTGGGCTGTTCGAACCGGTCCACGGCAGCGCTCCCGACATTGCGGGCAAGGACCTCGCGAACCCCGTGGGCACGCTCCTGAGTACCGCAATGATGCTGCGGCACGGGCTTGCAAATGCGGAAGCGGCGGACGCACTCGAAGCGGCCGTCCAGCAGGCGCTGGCCGAGGATGCCACCAAGGACGTGGGGGGTTCACGCGGCACGAGGGCCTTCACCGACGCGGTGCTTGCCGCCCTCCCGACGGCAACCGTCGCAGGCTGACCCGGACCGCGTAACGAGCCGTGGCGCAACCCTCGAAGCGCATTGCCGACTTCGGCGAAACCGTGTTCTCTGCCTACGCGCGCCGTGCGCGCGAGGCGGGGGCCCTCGACCTCGGTCAGGGTTTCCCGATCGATGGTCCACCCGAATTCGTGCGTGAAGCTCTGCGCGAGGCGTCCCACGAACCACAGCAATACGCCCCACTCCCAGGCCATCCCGCTCTCTTGGAGCAAATTGTCCTTGACCACAGCCGCTGGTTGGGACGCCCGATCGCTGCTCCAGAGAACGTACTCGTCACGACGGGTGCGACTGAAGCCTTGTTCGCCTCGGTCCAGGCTTTCATCGATCCAGGTGATGAGGTCATCATCTTCGAGCCGTTCTATGACGCCTACCCGGCCGACGTTCGTATGGCCGGTGGCGTCGTACGCACGGTCCCGCTCGAACCCGATGCGTCCGGCAGGTGGACGTTCGATCCAGATGCGTTGAGGCGCGTGGTCACCCCGCGAACCAAGGCCATCATGCTCACGACGCCGCACAACCCCACCGGCACGGTCTTTCGCGCTGAGGAGCTCGACGTCCTCGTCGAGGTTGCCGGGTCTGCGGACGCCCTACTGATCAGTGATGAGGTGTACGAGCACCTCGCTTTCCCTGGCCACACGCGCCTTGCCACACGCCCCGGGGCGTGGGAGCGAACCCTCACCATCTCCAGCTTCGGCAAGAGTTTCTCGGCCACTGGGTGGAAACTCGGTTGGGTCATTGGTCCCGAGGCGCACGTCACCGCGGTCCGTAAGGCTCACCAGTGGATTCCGTACGTCGTCGCCACCCCACTCCAGGTTGCAGCGGCAAAATCACTCGCTCAGGCACGCGAGAATGACGACGCCTATTACCGGGCACTTCGAGGCGACTACGAGCTTCGCGCCACGACCCTCGTGAATGCGCTGCAAGCCACCCCACTCGAGGCAAGCATGCCGGAAGGTGGTTACTTCGTCATGGTCGACATTTCCGCACTGGGTTACTGCGATGACGTGGAGGCCGCACAGGATCTACCGCAGCGCGTTGCCGTCGGCGCAATTCCTCCCAGCGCGTTTTACCTGCCGGAGAACAAGCATCGAGCGAAGCACTGGCTGCGCCTGGCGTTCTGCAAACCCATCACCGACCTCGAGGAGGCAGGACGCCGCCTCGCTACGCTGTAGGCTCTCAAGACACGAGCCTGAGCAAGAAGGAGAAGCCCTATGAGCAACCCCACCAACGAAGCCGCCAACCGCAAGAGCCGGGTCGTCACCGAAGGCCCCAGCCGCGCCCCCAATCGCGCGATGCTGAGAGCGGTCGGGTTTGGCGATGACGATTTCAGCAAGCCAATCCTGGGTGTGGCCAATGGTCACAGCACGATCACACCCTGCAACGCCGGCTTGGGTCCTCTCGCCCACCGAGCCGAGGCCGCCATTCGTGACGCCGGCGGCATGCCGCAAATGTTCGGAACGATCACGATCAGTGACGGCATCAGCATGGGCACGGAAGGTATGAAAGCCAGCCTCGTTTCAAGAGAGGTCATTGCCGACTCCATCGAGACCGTCTGCCGCGGCCAGTCGCTCGACGGGATTCTGGCCGTCGGGGGCTGTGACAAGAACATGCCGGGCGCGATGCTCGCCATGGCTCGACTCGATTTACCGTCCATCTTCGTGTACGGAGGAACCATCAAACCAGGTCAGCTCGAGGGCGAGGACCTCACGATCGTGAGCGTGTTCGAGGCGGTCGGGGAACATGCCGCCGGCCGGATCGAGTTGGATACCCTCAAGGCGGTCGAGGAGCACGCCTGCCCCGGAAGTGGAAGTTGCGGGGGCATGTACACCGCGAACACCATGTCGAGCGCATTCGAGGCCATGGGACTCAGTCTTCCCTACTCCTCCACGATGGCAGCGGAGGACGCCGAGAAGGCCGAGAGCGCGGCCGAGAGTGGGCGTGCACTTGTCGAACTCGTGAAGCAGAACGTGACGGCGCGAACCATGATGACGAGGGGTGCCTTCGAGAATGCAATCCGCGTGATCATGGCCGTGGGTGGCTCGACGAACGCGGTTCTTCACCTTCTCGCCGCTGCACGCGCTGCCGAGGTCGACCTCACGCTCGATGACTTCGAGCGAATCCGTCGCGAGACCCCTCACTTCGCGGACCTCAAGCCCTCAGGCCGTTACGTCGCCACCGACCTGCACCGGGTGGGTGGCATTCCTCTCGTGATGAAGATGCTCCTCGAGGCAGGCATGCTGCACGGCGACCTGCCGACCGTCACGGGCCGTACGATTGCTGAGAATCTCGCATCAGTTCCCGCCACGCCTCCCGAGGGACAGGACGTGGTCCGTCCCATCGACCAACCCATCTACACCGAAGGACACCTCGCGATCCTCAAGGGAAACCTCGCACCCGAGGGCGCAGTCGCAAAGACGAGCGGCCTGAAGAGCACGCACATCACCGGACCCGCCCGCGTCTTCGAGTCCGAGGAAGACGCCATGGCGGTCATTCTCGAGGGCGGGATTCGCGAAGGCGACGTCATCATCATCCGCAACGAGGGTCCCCGCGGTGGCCCAGGAATGCGTGAAATGCTTGCCCCTACGAGCGCGATCATTGGTCGCGGCCTCGGCGACTCGGTCGGCCTGATTACCGACGGCCGCTTCTCTGGCGGCACCTACGGTCTCGTCGTGGGCCACGTCGCGCCGGAGGCCGCGGTCGGCGGTCCGATCGGACTGGTCGAGGAGGGCGACTCGATCACCATCGACGCCACCACCAACCTGCTGCAGATCAACGTCAGTGAAGAGGAACTCGCTACGCGGCGCGCAAACTGGACGCCGCGGGCCCCTCGCTATACGCGAGGCGTGATGGCGAAGTACGCACGTCTCGTGGGGAGCTCGGCAGAAGGCGCAACGACCGACGAGACACCCGCATCCTGGGAAGAGAGCTAGTCGCATGCGCGTACTGATTTGGAACGAGTTCCTTCACGAGCAGGAAAACGACGTCGTCGCCGGCATCTATCCTGACGGCATTCATGGAACGTTGGCGAAAGCATTCGCGCAGCATGGTGAGACCCATGTGGAGGCGGCAACCCTTCGCGAGCCTGGGCACGGCCTGAGTCGGGAGCGCCTGGCCGAGACGGACGTGCTGCTGTGGTGGGGACACAAGGCTCACGACGAGGTGAGTGACGAGGCGGCTACCTTGGTGCAGGAGGCTGTCCTGTCCGGCATGGGTCTCGTGGTCCTGCACTCTGGCCATCTCTCGAAACCCTTCACGCGCCTCATGGGTACCCACGGAAGCCTCCGCTGGCGTGAGGCCGACGAGAAAGAGCGCCTCTGGAACCTTCGACCCGACCACCCGATCATGGCCGACATCCCGGACTACGTGGAGATCGAACAGGAGGAGATGTACGGAGAGCGCTTCGACATACCGGAACCTGACGAGCTCCTCATGATTAGTTGGTTCCAGGGTGGCGAGGTTTTCAGGAGCGTCTGCACCTGGCAACGTGGCCTGGGACGCGTCGTCTACGTTCGGCCGGGTCATGAAACCTACCCGACCTACCATCACGACCAGATTCAACGCATCATCGTGCAGGCGGCCTCCTGGGCGCAGGCGCGCACGCGTCGCGATACCACGACGTGCCCAAACACGGCTTCGTTCGAGCCCGTTCCGAACCCGACCAAGGAGCACATTCTCTAAGGCGTCGATTGCGCCTGATTTTGGGGACGTGCCGGCGATTTGGTCGTCCCGGTTGCCGGAACGGTCGCAACCTGCACCCAGGCGTCTGGATGGGTACGTGAGATCTCTTCCGCAACCTGGCGTGCCTGCTGATCGTTCTCAGCCACGCCGAAACAGGTGGCGCCGGAGCCCGAGAGCAGCGCGGAACTCAGGCCGGACGCGCGCAGGGTTGCCAGGGCCGCACGCACCTCAGTAAACGCACCTGATACGCCTGGCTGAAGATCGTTGCGTAGCCGAACCGTTTCACCCGCTTGCCATGCGCGAAGCAGTTCATCCCAATCGATGGGTGGCCCGAAGCCTCCCAGCGCTTGGTAGGCCTCGCGCACCGGAACGGACACCCCGGGGTTGTACAGGACGATGCTTCTTGAATCAAGCTCGAGTTCGGTGAGTCGCTCCCCTCGTCCCCGTCCGCGGGCGGCTGCGTAACCCGCAGCAAAGAAGGGAACATCGCTTCCCAGCGAAGCGGCAATGACTGGAAGGTCCGCGCGTCCAGGCGCGAGTGTAGCCAAGGCCCGCAGGGTCGCTCCAGCGTCGCTGCTTCCACCTCCCAATCCTGCTGCGACGGGAAGGCGCTTGATCAATGAGAGTTCGATGCCGCGAGGTGCGGGCGTGCCCGTCGCCTCCTCATGTGCCTGCGCAGCACCCAGCCAGGCGTTCGCAGCACGCCACACGAGGTTCGATTCGTCCATCGCGGGTGCAGCTTCCCCCTGACGTCCCTCGCGGTCATCACGCGTCGTGCCATGAACGCCCTCGCCTGTGAAGCGGACCTGGATGTCGTCATGAAGGGAGATCGTTGCGAACAGGGTGTCGAGCTCATGGAAACCATCCCCACGGCGAGCTGCGACGCGTAGTCCCAGATTGACCTTCCCAAATGCAGGAAGTGTGATGGAGGGCGTCGGTTCAGAGGTCATTCGGGGTTCGCCTTGACGAGGGCTTCCGCCCAAGCGAGATCACTGGGGTGCGTAATCTTGTGTGACCACGGACTTCCATCTACGAGTTCAACGACGTGACCGAGAGCACGCACGAGCTGGGCGTCATCGGTGCCTACCCGACGCAACTCCGTAGCTGCGGCGTGCGCCTCGAGCAGCAGCGAACGGAGAAACGCTTGTGGTGTCTGAATGGCCCGAAGGTGTTCGCGATCCACAGGCTTCTCGTCTCGAAGGTCGTGGAGCGTGTCCGCGACCGGAATCGCTGCACTGGATGCACCCGTTCGCTGGGCGGCCTCGAGGACGCTGTGCATCACCCTCATGGGCGTAAGGGGCCTTGCCGCGTCATGGATCACGACGTAGGCCGCCGAGGTGGCGCCCGCGAGGCGCGCCACGGTCTCCTGACGCGTTTCTCCTCCCGCAATCACATGTACTTCAGGCACAAGAGCGCGTGCTTCCTCGACCCGCTCGGCTGGCACGGCAACGAGCACCTCGTCGCAACACGCCTTGAGAAGGCTTACACCGTGGAGGAGTAGGGGACGCCCATCGAGTTTCAGGAAAGCTTTGGGGCCAAGGCCAAGTCGAGTGCCTGCCCCTGCGGCCGGCAGGAGTCCCGCGGTGCGGGTCAACCGTCGTCCTTCCATCGTGGGCTCCGCTGGTGGGCAACCGAGAGAAGATCGAGGACGCGAGAGGTAATCGTGCCAACGGCGTCATCGAGTGACTCGGGACGGTGGTAGAAGCCGGGCGAGGCAGGAATGATGGTCGCGCCTGCATCGTGCGCGCGCAGCATGTTATCGAGCATGGGCCTCGAATACGGCGCCTCACGAACGACGAGCAGAAGGATACGTCGCTCCTTGAGGGTGACGTGCGCAGCCCTGCTGACGAGGTTGTCGGTCATGCCGAGCGCCACCTTCGCGAGCGTACCGGCGCTACAGGGAACGATGACCATGCCGTGATGTCGGAAGGATCCTGATGCGATAGCGGCCCCGAGATCCCGGTCGTCATGAACGACGTCAGCGAGTTCCTTCAGGTCGTGAAGGGTCTCGTCCACCTCGGTAGGTAGCACCTGCTTCGCACCGGCGGTCACCACGAGATGCGTCTCCACGTCCGTGGCCTTGAGCTGGCGTAGAACGTCGATGGCGTACACCATGCCGCTCCCCCCACTGACGGCCACGACGATTCGTTTGGGTTCTGCTGGCGTCACGTAGGCATGGTACCCCGCGCCGCGGAATGGCTATGCTCCCCGGGATGATAGATTCCCAGCTGTGGAAGCAGGCTTGCCACGAATTCGATTCCGGCGCTTATTGGGAGTGCCACGAAACGCTCGAACCCGCGTGGCTGTCGGCCGAGGGAACGGAGCGGAAATTTCTCGCAGGCATCATTCTTCTCGCCGCTGCCCTGCACAAAGCGCGTGCGATGGGAAGCGTACGGGGTGGGCGCAGAAACTATGCGAAGGCCCTGCGGCACCTTGCGGTGGTCCCCGATCGGTATGCCGGGGTTGCCATTCGCACCCTGGAAGCCGAGGTTCATGCAGCACTTCAGGATGACTCGCGGATGCCACGCCTCGCTCCAACGCGAGGGGAAGGGCAGAACACCTGATGAGCAATACCTTCAACGAGCGTGAACGCTCGGACGCCTTGCAGCACGATCAGCGGCGGGCCCGCAGACCGGCAGGCCAGACCCTGCGCCTTCGTCGCCACCAAGAGGACAGGTGGTTTGCAGGTATCGCGGGGGGAATCGCCATGTTCGTGGGAGCGGACCCAAGAATCGTTCGGTGGGTGTTCGCGCTTTCCGTACCGTTTTCGCTCGGCATCACGTTCTTGGGTTACCTGGTTTTTTGGGCGCTGATTCCCGTAGGCAATCCAGGAACGCGAGACGCATCTGAGGAAGAGCAGTCAACAGCTTCAGTTCGTAGGTAGATCTTCCTCGCCAATGAGCGCGTGCTCCTGGACCTCTTCACGCAAGCGAGTGACGATCGCATCGAGGACGGTGGCCAAGGTGGCCTGATGTTCAGGCCCAACGCGAACGGTCTCCATCACACCGAACCTGAGTGCAATCCTCTCCGCAAGTGACGGGGTCGACCCGGTCACGGATGCCAGGCCTGGAAGAAGATGTCGTTGACGAAGGTCTGCAGCAATACGTCGTCGCCATCGAGGAGCACTTGCGCGAAGACCGCCTCCCCCGCTGGAACGATCCCTTCAAGCGCTGACCGCTCTCCATTACCATCGCGAACGACGAGTCGCAAACGATAATCGCTTCGAAGCAGACTCGCGACCCCGAGTCGGCTGGGATCGAATTCGAAGGGAATCACCCTCCCGCCACCCGCCGCCAGAGGCGTTCCGTCGACACTTGCTCCGTTCACCTCGAACCCAGCGAGGAAGTCGACGGGCTGTGTGATGGGTGCACCCGAATCCGCCAAGGCGTCCTCGACAGCCAGGGGGTCTTGCGCCTCTGGGGGCACCGAGTCACTATCGATCGGGGCGTCTTCCACCCCTCCCTCGAAACGAATGGGGGTGGTGTCATCGAGGGCGTCGAGAATGTCCGTGACCCGGTCGCTAGCCTCGGCTGCGACGCCTTGTGCCGTGTTGACAACGAGTGTGACTGGCGATCCTGGGAGCGTGACACCGGTAGGTCGGGTCTCTACGACGCCTCGCGGTTGGTCGGGTTGATCAACGGTCACGATGGGTCCCACTGTCAGGCCCGCCGTCCGAAGGGCTGCGCCTGCCTCGGCGAGTGTTGCCCCACGTAGTACCGGCACGCGCGCCACTTCCGCGCCTGCAAGGGCGAAACCGAGTGTGATGGGTTCTCCCACCGCGAGCACGGTGCCTGGCTGGGGTTGCTGTTGTGTCACGGTGCCAGGTCGACGGGTACTGACCTCCATCGGCAAGGCCTCGACACTGCGGAAACCCATGGCACGTAGTCGGCTCCTTGCCTCCTCCACGGACAATCCGAGCACGGAGGGAAGTTCGAGTGGGAAGGGTGCGTAGGCGATGGCGACATCGAGTATCACCTCCGTGCCGGGGGCAACCTGGTCGCCCTCCAAGGGTGCTTGACCCACCACGAGACCAGGGTCGGTGCTCGATACGACGAACCGAATGGTCGGCGCAGGAAGCGAGAGGCTCCGAAGCTGCACGACGGCTGCATCATTCGGAAGGCCGAGCAGGATGGGCATGCGGGAGGGGGCCGGTGGTTCATTGACGCCGAGCGATACGGCCCTGCCAGCCTTCACGGTAGTCCCAGCAGGCGGAGACTGCTCGATGACCATGCCGCGCGAGGCATTCGGGACCGCCACGGCGTAGGTCCTGACGGTGACGTTGGCGGCCTCGGCTCTGCGCTCAGCATCCTGCAGCGTCAATCCGACGAGTTCGGGAAGAACGGTTTCGTTGACGGGGAAAAAGCCGACAGCAACGAACGCGAACCCGCCAAGGATGGCGACGGTCATCAGCCAAGCGAGGATGGCAGAGGGAAGCGTTGACCCTCCAAGGTTGCGTCCCTCAGGCGCCTTCTCCACGTGAGCGAGGCTACCACGGGGCACGCAACCTCCTTGCCTCGGTTGGTAGCCTGACGCCAGATATGCGTATGCAGCTTCAGGAACGGCCTACCCATACCCCCGAGGGCACGCCTCCAGCGTGGGCGCTGACGACGGCTGAGGGCTCTGCCATGGAGGAGTTGTCATGGTTGGCTTCACTTGAACCCCACGTTCCCCTTGCCGCTCGCGTCTGGATTCCAGCGAGTGTGGAGGCGAGCTTCTATCGCCTGAACCAGCTCGAACCTCAAATCGCGGACATATTCGGGCGTGAGGCGAACGATGATCCAGACGAGGATGAAATCGAGGACCTGGTTCCCGAAGTGCAGGCGCTCCTCGCAAGCCATGTCCTGGATGACCTCGTCGTCGAGGCGTTCCACGAGGCATGCAGTCCGCTCCCACCTCGACTGCACGTGCGGCAGTTGGGCACGGACGGGGCAAGGGTAGGCTTCTCCGCCTTGCGGGGTCGCCCGGCGCTACTTGCGCTGCGCTCACTCTGGAAGCAGGACTGGGAGCTCGATGCCGTGACGTCACGACTTCGCCGCGGTGAGGGCCTGATGCCACACTCACGGACGGCGGTTCTGCATGCCGATGATGCACCCGCAGGTCCTCCCCTCAGCGAAAGCGTCTCAGCACTTCTTGGCGTGAACGATCTCGAGGTCAGGACGGCTGAGGGCTTGCTGACGCGCGTCATGCGCCTGGGGCCTACTTCCGGGGGCGTGCCGCCGGAATCGGTGTGATCCGGGCAGGCGTGGTGCCTTCGAAGGTTACGAATGCCTGGGGATTGACGGTCTGAACCAGCTTGAGCGCAGCGGCGACGCGGCGCCTCGGTAGGACGCAGAAGCTCACGCGGACGAGGCCATCGCGACCCTCCGCATTCATTTCGGTCACTACATAGCCCGCCTCCCTGAGCGCCGCTGCGCCAGAGGGACTGTCGACGGGTGCCACGATGCGCATCAGCATGTCGCCCACCGCAATCCAGCGCTCGATCTGTACACCGAGGACCGTGCCGGCTGCGTAACCCGCTGCGTACGCGATGAACTTGATGGGGCTATCGAGATTCGTGAGCACCTGTGCGGCTGCCGTAAGCCAAACGAGGCTCTCGAGAAAACTCAGCAAGCCTGCGATGGTGGGTCGGCCACGCACGAGGAACCCGATTCGGAGGGTACCGATCGAGACATCTGCAATACGCAATGCGAAGATCGACAATGCCGAGAGGAACAAGTCCATTTCGTTCAGGCTCCTTGGTGCGTGGCGACTGCGGCGGCGCCAATTACGCCGGCATCGGTCCCAAGTTGAGCCAGCGTGAAGACGGGCTCCGGCCAGCCAAGCAGATACCCTTGCGCGGCAGTCTTGATCCTATTGAGGTAAAAGTCGCCCGCAGTGGTCATGCCACCACCGAGCACGAATGCGTCAGGGTCGAACGTCTTGACCAGATTGGCCAGCCCAATCCCTGTGAAGCTGGCTGCATTGTCGACGATGCGGAGAGCTTTCTCGTCACCCTGTTCCGCAAGGCTGAATACCTCTTCGGTGGTCATGTCCCGGCCAAAAACGTAGCCACCATCTCGGGCGATGGAGCGGCCGGCCGCGATGGCCTCCCAGCTGCCGTCCAGGCCGTCTCCCCCGACAGGACCGCCCGGCAGGAGCGTCGTGTGGCCGATCTCTCCGGCAACGCCATGCGCGCCTCGAATCACCCTGTTCCCGAGGAACAGTCCCCCACCGATCCCCGTGGAGAGCGTGACGTAGACACTCGAGTCGAACCCGCGTGCGGCACCGTAGAGGTGCTCGGCGAATCCTGCGGCATTGGCGTCGTTCTCGAGCACGACGGTCCGTCCAAGCGGGCCTTGCAACGCAGCCACGATGGGTACGCGGTCCATTCCTGGAATGTTGGGCGCGAACAGAATGATTCCCTCACGCGTATCGAGGGGGCCAGGCGAGCCAAGCCCTACGGCTTCAACGTGGGGGTACTGATCGAGCAGCGGCCTTGCAGCGTTCGCGATGGCGGACACGACGTCATCGAATCCCGTTTGTGGGGTGGCGACGCGCGCGCGATCGAGGATGACGCCGTCCTCGACGACGGCGACTGCAATCTTGGTGCCTCCAAGGTCAATTCCGAGCGAAATCACGATGGGTGTCCTTCCGTCGTCACGTGGCGAACAAGTTCCGCAATGCGCGCTTCCTCATCGGTTGCAATAACCCACGTCTCGACCTGGGCACCGGGAGCGGTGATCCGCGCCTCGCCGCGCGCATTCGCGTCTTCATCGAGCGAGACGCCGATGAAGGCGAGTTCTTGGCAGGCAAGTGACCGCATGCGAGCGTCATTTTCACCTACGCCACCGGTAAACACAATCGCATCGAGACCGCCCATGGCTGCAGCGAGGGCGGCGATGGCTTTACGTATGCGGTAGGCGTACACCTCGAGAGCCGCCGCGGCGTCGTCATTTCCGTCGTCGGCGGCGGACCAGACGTCACGGAGGTCGTTCGAAACGCCGGATAGACCCAGGACGCCAGACCGTCGATTGAGAAGGTCGTCGAGGTCGCTGGCTGCGGTGCCCTCTCGGAGCAGGTGCATGAGAATGCCTGGATCGACGTCCCCGCTGCGGGTCCCCATCACGAGTCCCTCCATGGGCGTGAACCCCATGGTGGTATCGACACTGGTGCCATGCCGTATCGCGGCGGCACTCGCGCCGTTGCCAAGGTGCAGAGAGACGATTCGCAACTGCTCACGCGGTGTTCCCAGCTTCACCGCGAGTTGGGCGGTGACGTAATCGTGGCTGGTCCCGTGAAAGCCGTACCTTCGGATGCCCTTTTCCCGGTACATCGGCATCGGTAGGGCGTAGAGGAAGGCGCGCCTGGGAAGTCGACCGTGGAATGCGGTATCGAAGACGGCAACGTGCGTGGCGCCAGGCAACGCATCTCTTGCTACGCGGATTCCCTGGAGGTTGGCGGGGTTGTGGAGCGGTGCGAGGGGTGAGAGCGCTTCGAGGCTCGCGAGGACGGCGTCGTCGATGGGCGTGGGTTCGGTATGCGCCTCTCCGCCGTGGACCACGCGGTGTCCTACGAGTCGTAGCTCCGTGAGGTCGTGGCTATCGCTGAGAAGCGCGAGGCATCGCTGGACGGCGTCTTGCAGATCACCGATGTCGTCTGCGGGAAGCGATACGCCATTTCTGCGAAGCGTGGCGCCGGAAGGTTCACCGATACGTTCGACGACGAGGCTGGGGCCATTCGGATGGAGCTGCATCTTGAGGCTCGAACTGCCGGAGTTCATCACAAGGACCGGTTGCTGTGCGTCGTGCACGGTTGTGGACCTCCTCGGCGAAGTTCAGCCCGCTGTCTGGCGCGGGGGTCGAGTCTACCAACCCTTGCTTGCCGAACCGACGCTCGCACCTTGAGTGATACGCGCTCAGGTTTTCGTACTCCATGTCACGCTCCCTGGGTATGGGAGGCCTCTACAATGCCTCAAGGGAGAACGGCTGATGATTAAGCTCTTCACGCTCAAAGGCGCCAACGAAATGCTTTCGACCGTCGATGCTCGCCTACAGGACTTGCAGGATGCCCTCGCTGAACTCCGTGAGGCACGTTCCTCACTCGAGAAGGTCGCGCCGCTCACCACAGAATCCATGGCGGCGAATCAGGAGCTCGCTTTTCTGATTCGAAATGTTCATACCGCCCGGCGCGAAGTTCAGAAACTCGGCGTGCAAGTTCCCGATCTGGATGCAGGCATCGTGGAGTTCCCAGCACGACTTGGCGGCGAAATCGTCCACCTCGTGTGGCAGCGCGGTCAAGGAGCCATTACCGAGTACCACCGCCTGACCGGTGACGAAGCGCGTCGCCCCATCGAGTCGCACGACGACACAGGCGCAAAAAGACCGCTTTCAACCTGAAGCGTTACGGCGTCTCGAGGACGCGCACGGGCCGGAAACGGAGCGCATCGGCAGCCGCGTACACCACATCGATACCGGCGAGAGCCGGAGCGAAGGGGCCCTCTCCCCCGTGAACGTGGCCGAATACGAGCGCGTTGGGCGCAAAGCGCTCGATGCGCTCGGTGAAGCCAGACGGCTCGAGGCGGGGATTTGTGGGGGGAAAGTGAAGCATCACGATGCTCACGTCGCCTGGTTGGAGCAACGCCTGCGCCCGTGAGAGCGACAGATCGAGACGCTCGAGTTCGCGCAGGTAGATTCGCTCGTCCTGCTCACTGAAGTCATGCGTCCCGGGACAGGTCCAACCTCGCGTCCCTGCAATCACCACCGAACCGATGCGAATCGCATCGTTTTGTAGCGCATGCATGCGGGGTGGAAGTGCGGCACGCAATCGACCGATGGACGGCCACCAGTAGTCATGGTTTCCACGCAACAGGACCTTCTCACCCGGAAGTTCAGCGAGGTCCTCGAGGTCGGCCATGGCATCGTCAAACCGCAAGGCCCAGGAAATGTCACCGGGAACGAGGACGAGATCGTCGTCGTTCACCACCGACCGCCAGCCCTCGAAGAAAGCCTCTGGATGTCCAAGCCAACCCTCGCCAAATACCGACATGGGTTTCGGTTTCGCTCGCGAAAGGTGGGGATCCCCAATGGCCAGAACGCGCATGAGGAATGAAGTGTACCGCGGCTACCAGGTGTGACCGGAGGCGCGAACGCCGCCCTGGTCTAGCCTCTCGAGGGCGTCCGCGGCAGGCGTGCCAGTTCTCGGATCACGCCAGGTCGGAGCCACATCCAGCAAGGGAATCAATACGAAGGGACGCTCCATCATGCGGGGGTGCGGCAGGGTAAGGGACGCTGCATCCTGCACGACGCCAGCGACGTCGAGGATGTCGAGATCGAGCGTTCGCGCCTCATGGACGACTCGGCGGACGCGGCCAAACCGTTGTTCCAGGGCAAGCAGTTCCTCGAGCAGCCGCTCTGGCTCGACCTCAGCCCGGAGCACAAGAACAACCACGGCGTTCAGGTACGGGGGTTGCCCGGCTGGACCTCCGACCGGTTGCGTCTCGTACATGCGCGAGCGGCGCACCACCTCCCCAACGGAGGAAATCGCATGCACCGCCTGCCGCAACGTCGAGGCGCGATCGCCTAGATTCGCCCCAAGCGCAATCAGGGCCTCCCGATTCGTTGAGCTTCCGGCGCTATCGACGGCGCACCACCGTAGCCTTCACGTCCTCGAACGATCCCGGCAGCGGCGCTTCGGGTTTGTGAACCGTCACGCGGGTTTCGACGATTCGCACGTCGAGCTCGAGCACACGTTCAGCGATGCGCTGCGCGAGCGTCTCAATCAGGTCATAGCGCCGGTCCTCGACCTCGATGCGCACGCACTCCTGAAGGCGCGCATAATCGACGGTGCCGCCCAACGCATCGTCACCCGGAAAGGTGAAGAACGCATCGAGATCGACCACGAACCGTGCACCCTTCTCCGCCTCCTCGGCATAGACCCCATGCCGACCCCTATGGGTAAGGCCTTCGAGGGTCACACAGTCGAGCCCACCGTCGGGCATACCGCTCTTGCTGAGGTACCGATTCATCGCCAAAGCCTGAATATGGCCCGCGACGTCGTGCACCCGCACGAGGGCGGCGCCAAGTCGCGCGGCCTCGGCATGAACGATGAAACTGGCTGGATCCCGATCCTCAGCACGCTCCACGCCGGTGAGTCGACCCAGGGTTCCCTTCCTCGACGCACCGAGCAGCACCGGGTAGCCGTGGGCGGCAAGGCGTGGCAGGCCCTGAAGCAACGCGAGGTTGTGTTCATCGAGTTTGCCAAATCCCCACCCGGGGTCCAGGACCACCGTGGTCACGCCAGAGGCCTCAGCTTGAGCCGCCTGCTTCAGTAGGTGGGTTTCCACCTCTTGGACGACGTCGTCATACCTGGGTTCGCGCTGCATGCTCGCAGGCTCGCCCTGCATGTGCATCACGATGACGGGTACACCTGCGTCGGCACACACCTGTCTCATCATGGGGTCGCGTAAACCCGTAACGTCATTCACCACATGCGCACCGGCAGCAAGCGCGTCGCGCGCCACCTCCGCATGGCGGGTATCCACGCTGATCAGACCCTCACCCGTCGCGGCCAGGCCCTCGATCACGGGAAGGACACGCCTTCGTTCCTCGTCGATTGAAACGGGCACTGCGCCAGGGCGTGTCGACTCGCCCCCGACGTCCACGATGAGTGCGCCCTCACGCCAGGCATCGCGGCCAGCCTCGGTGGCAGCTTCGACCGAGTCGTACGCCCCGCCATCGCTGAAACTATCGGGAGTCACGTTCACGATGGCCATGACCTGCGCTCCGGACCACTCGATCGTGAACCCGGACCCATCCTTACGGGCGTGCGGAACCGGCTGCCGCCACCGGAGACGATGAATGATCTCTTCGCTCACGAGCGGGACGATAGCACCGGGCCATGCCAGTCGTCCGGACGATCCGCCAGACCAAGTCGCCAGGCCACGGCCTGCGCGACGCGTTCGCCGGCCATACCGTCGCCATATGGGTTCACACCTGCGCGCATGCGCGCAAGCTGGGCCTCATCACCGAGGAGTTGCCTGAGTTCCGTCTCCACGGCAGCGGGCTCCGAACCCACCAACTTGAGCACGCCGGCTTCCACACCCTCGGGTCGCTCGGTGACGTTTCGAACCACTGCGACGGGAACGCCCAGTGCTGCGCCCTCCTCCTGCAGGCCTCCTGAATCCGTGACGATCAGGCGGCTTGCTGAAAGCAGGGACACCATTCGAGGGTAGGAGGCGGGCTGGACCAACTTGAGGTTCGCGATGCCTCTCGCCACCGGCTCGACCGATTGACGGATGGTGGGGTTGAGGTGAAGCGGCCACACGAACACGTGGTCCGAAAAGGTGGTTGCGACGTCGGCGATGGCTTTCGCAAGCCCCTCCATGACCGGTAGGTTCTCGCGCCGATGAAGCGTGATCGTGACCAGGGGCGTTCCACCCTCGGCCTCCTCAGGGGCTCCTACGCGGGCTGCCACCCAGTTCACGGCGTCCACCGCCGTATTGCCAGTCACGACGATGTTCGACGCTGGTTTCCCTTCACGCAGCAGGTTGGCCTGCGCACCGCACGTAGGCGCGAGATCAAGGTCTGTGAGGACGTCGGTGAGGCGCCGGTTGGCCTCCTCTGGGAACGGTTGCTGCAGGTTGTGGCTTCGTAGGCCCGCCTCGACGTGACCCACGGGAATTCCCGCATAGAAGCTCGCCAACGCGACAGCGAAGGTGGTGGCCGTGTCGCCGTGCACGAGAAGGTAGTCCGGACGCTCTCTCGCGAGCAACTCCGCGGCCGCTGGCACGATCCGTGCAATCAATTGCTCGAGGGTCTGACTTTCCCGCATGACCGAGAGGTCCGCATCTGGTGTGAGTCCAAACACGTCGAGCATATCGTCGAGTTGTTCGCGATGCTGACCCGTGACGAGGAGCCAAGGCGTCAAGTCATGCCGTGCTTGCAGGGCCGCCACGACCGGAGCGAGCTTGGAAGCCTCAGGGCGTGTGCCAAACGCGACCGCAACCCTCTTTGGAGTTCGAGATTGGTCCGTCGTCATCGCTTGCGTGTGCCGTGGACGGATTCGGGTGCGAGCTGCATTCGACGCTCGGCTTCGCGGACCTCCCACCAGCGCAGAGCGCTCGCGCCTCCTGTCGCCACGACGGCGAGGAGCGCTGTGAGCAGCAGAAGCACCGGAGGCGTTTCAGCGAGGAGCATGCCTGCGATGCCCAGCACGAGGGTGGCGGCCCACAAGGTGAGGACGATGCCGCGCTCGCTTCGGCCACGAGCACGAAGCAAGTCATGGAGGTGATCGTTGTGAGCGAGCGCTGGACTCACCCCTCGGCGCATGCGACGAAGCGTCACCTGCGTAATGTTGAGAACGGGCAGTCCGAGAATCAATACGGGTGCGGCGACCGTCACAGCTGCCGTAACCTTCAGGGCGCCGAGCACACTGGCTGCCGCCAGGACATAACCCAGCAGGTACGAACCTGCATCGCCCATGAAGATGGCGGCGGGTCCGGCATTGTGACGGAGAAAGCCGATGGCGGCACCGGCAAGTGCAGCAAGGAGAAGCACGGACGGCCCACGTCCATCCACCTGAAGCGCTACGGCGAGCAGGCTGAGACTGCCGATCGCTGCGACGCCGGACGAGAGTCCATCGACCCCGTCTATGAAATTGAAGGCGTTCGTGAAACCCACGATCCATACGACGGTCAGGAGCGCGGCGAACGTTTCACCGAAAAACAGGAAGGTGCCCTCCCCCGTCCAGCGAGCGAACGGTGAGTCAGCAAAATAGTTGGTGACGAACGCAATCGT
>Ga0180432_10005536_pt1 | contig 16752 bp, 13 predicted proteins | sample SS_ome_10_FD_132414 | JGI IMG/M metagenome (GOLD analysis project Ga0180432, IMG submission 132414) | Hypersaline lake sediment archaeal communities from the Salton Sea, California, USA - SS_1_MS_2 metaG | ecosystem: Environmental > Aquatic > Non-marine Saline and Alkaline > Hypersaline >... | reverse complement strand
CTTTGCAGATATTCAACGCCTGAAATGATACGATATATCATAGACAAAGGAGTGGATTTGGAATGTGAAACAAGTGATAGATGGAGACCGATACATTTTCTTTTATACAATAGCAATGCAACGCCCGAAATAATACGATATATTAGTAGTAAAAATGTACGTTTGACTTTGTATGATAAGATAAGATATTATTATAAAATATATTGTAAATAACATGTCCAAAATTCAACAATAAAAAAATTTAAAATTAAATTGTATCATGTATGTTTTCTTTTTTGTTAGGTGAAGCAAAAAGAAATAAAAAATATTTTCCCAAAACTAAAAAATAAAAGATAAAATATTGAAAAAAATAAATAAGAAACCACCATGGACTCCATGATTATTACCGCATTTGGAATTTCATTATTATTCATATATAGTATTATTCAATTGTTGCAATTTTATGGCGTAAATGCAGAACAATATGGATTTTATTTGATATTTTATTTATTTTTGTTAGTAAGTGCATTCATACTTCCGCGAAAATATTCCGTATTGTGATTATGAGATTTTTGTTTGATACCCATGCAAAAATCATCCTTTAATTTAGACATTTTTTAACATTCACACAATATTCTTTATACATATTTTTTATTTGATTTGATTTTCTGCCAATTGAGTTATTTGACATTCATATTTTTCCATTCGAGTTTTAGTATCCATTTTGAAAGAGAATAAAATTATTTTATTTTATTCAATAATCAAACAAATATTATTTTCATTTTTATAGAAAAGAAAAAAGAAAAGGTAAAATAAACGAATGAACGAATTAAATAAAACAATCCTTCCATATTTCCCATCTATTCATTTTAATATTAATAACGATGTATTTATTAATCAATGCATGTTAGGAAGTTTGAACGTGGTTCAGCAATTATTGCAAATAAATCCCGACATCAATATATCCGCCGATTATGAACGAGCATTTCGGTTTGCATGTATTCACGGCCATTTAGATGTAGCACAATGGTTGTTATCCATAAAACCTGACATTGAAGTTTCAGCCAAAAATGAGTGTGCTTTTATCAAGGCCTGTTATTACGGCCATTTGGAAGTAGCTCAATGGTTGTTATCCATAAAACCCACGATTGATATTCACTCTATGAATGACTATGCATTTGTTGAAACCTGTGCTTACGGACATCTGCACGTTTTACAATGGTTGCGTTCAATAAATCTTGACATTGATATTTCCACTATGCATGAAGAAGCATTTCGCAATGCATGTTATCATAATCATTTGCACGTTGCAAAATGGTTACTGGAAATAAAACCCAACATTGCCATTTCCATAGACCAGGAAGACGCATTTCGTTTCACGTGTTCAAATGGCCACCTGGAATTAGCACAATGGTTGTTGTCCATAAAACCTGACATTGATATTTCAGCCATTAACGAGGAAGCATTTCGTAATGCGTGTGCGCGTGGACATTTAGAATTAGCACAATGGTTATTGTCTATAAAACCTGACATTGACATTTCAGTTCATAATGAATACGCATTTCGCTATGCATGCTATCGCGGACACTTGGATACTGTCAAGTGGTTATTACAAGTTAAGCCTTCTATTAATATCTCCGCAGAAAGAGAAGACGCATTTCAGTTCGCCTGTTTTCGGGGACATTTAGACATCGCCAAATGGCTTCTTTCGAAAAAACCTGACATTAATATATCCATCGAAGACGACGAAGCGTTCCGTAATGCGTGCGGACAAGGGCGTTTAAATATAATCCAATGGTTATTAGAAATTAAACCTGACATAAACATATCATCTGGCAATGAATTTGCTTTTCGAAATGCGTGTTCGCAGGGACACTTGCACGTAGTTAAATGGTTGCTGAAAAGAAAACCCGATATAAATATATCTATTCACAATGATAGTGCCTTTCGAAATGCGTGCGCTTGTGGTTTTTTAGATGTTGCACAATGGTTGCTGGAAAAAAAACCAGACATTAATGTTTCGGCAGAATATGAATATGCCTTCAAAAATGCATGTTTTCATGGTCATTTATCCCTCGCTCAGTGGTTATTAAAAGTAAGACCCGGTATTAATATTTCAGCCGATAATGAATGTGCCTTTCGCAATGCATGTTTTCGCGGACAACTTATTATTGTTAGATGGCTTGTGCAAATGAAACCTGACATAGATTTATCTGTTAGCGACGAATATCCTTTTCGCACGGCATGTATGGAAGGCAATTTGTCGGTCGCTCAATGGTTGTTGCAATTAAAACCCGATATTAATATTTGTGCGAAAAAAGATTATGCATTTCGCACTGCGTGTTCGCAGGGACAAATAGAAATTGCAGAATGGTTGTGCAAACTTAAACCGAACAAATATGAGATTATAAGAGTTCATAAATATACGGGGTTTATTCTTTATCACATTAAATTTGCTATTAATAAAATAGGAACAGTGCAACGAGCCAAAGAAGATTGTGTTATTTGTCAGCAAACACCGATTGAATGCGAAAGTGTATGTAATCACGCATTTTGTGAGGCTTGTATTTTACAATGGATAAATACCGAACATGATACGTGTCCGTATTGTCGACAAACATTGGGTGATACTTTCAAAAGTGTTGAGTTTATTTAGTGTGATGGAGTGGGGAAGGATATGAAAATTAAGATTAAAGAATTAAATTAAATTAAATTAAATTAAAACTAATTACCACATGTTATATAATATTCACATAATATCATATAATAAACATGAATAATGCGTGTATTTTATGCAATCGTATAGACCCGAACAATTGTTTGCCTTGTTGCGAAGATTATTATTGTCTGGATTGTATCGCCCATTTTTACAATCAACAACAAGACTTAAATTGCAGTGATTGCGACCAATTTATCACTTCTAAATTATTCAACCATTTTCACACACATAGTGGAAAAACTTGTGAAGTGCATCAATTTGAATATTATTATGCAAAATGCGAAAGTTGTCAACGCACTGCTGATGCAAAAGAAAATAAACAAACACGTGCACAAACACCAGAACAAAAACATAATACAAGATTATCTCAACTTGCAAATTTTCTTATTGTTCCTGCTTTAAAAAAGGGCTAAAAATGGAAGCAGATTATTCATCATTTCTTTTGTTTCAGCACTCATATCTGTTGCACCCTGTTTGATGTTGATGGATACGTCGCCGTCTTGGGAGATTTTTTGCAGTTTAGATTGTAATTCGCTGATTTTATTTTTATATCCGTCCAACATTTGTATCATTTCTTGCGGGTTGAGGGTGAGTTGCATAGAAGTAGAAGCAGTTTCCGCTTGCGCTGATGCTTGTACGGATTCAGGGTCTGCTGTTTGCACTGCTTGTGCAACAGGCACAGGAACTGCTTCAACTGCATCACTTTCATCTTTTGGCTGAACCGATGCTGGTGCGGGGATAGGTTCCAATGTTTTGCTTTCAGGAATAGAAGATGCGGCTGGTTCTGGTTCCGCTTCCGCTGTTTCAGTTGTGGGTTGTGCCGCCGCTTGCACTGGTTCTGGTTCGAGTTCGGGTTCGGCTTGTGCCGATGCTTGCACTGGTTCTGGTGCGGGTTGTGCTTCCGCTTTCGGTTCAGGTTTGTTTAATTGTTCCAATACTTCCCCCACATATTCTTGCATTTTGTCGCAACTGTCGCGGTATCTTTTTACCAAAGATGGTTCAAATGCAGACATCTTCCCAGAATCCGCCATCGACGACAATCTTCCACATTTTTCATAACTTTTTAAAGCCGCAATTTGTTTTACCTTATCACGACGCGAGACATTGGAACCCAGGATTTCTTGGATTTTTTCTAAATGCGAAATTACTTCTACAATAGGTTTCATGAAAGTATCCTTATTTGGGCCCGTAGTATTCGTCTCCTCAATTTCATTTATTACTTTTTGAAAGGTATTAATTAGAACATCTGCATTTTGAATTTGTTGAAACTGGCTTGATATGGTTGTAGAGGTTGCAGTAGCAGGTTTGGCTGGTTCGGCTGGTTCCGTAAAAGGAGTAGTAGATGCAGCCGCGGCTGTGGCAGGTTCCGCTGGTTCTGTAAAAGGAGTAGTTGCAGATGTAGATGCAGCAGCAGCAGCCGCAGGTTCCGTAAAAGGAGTGGATTCAGATGTAGATGCCGCAGCCGCCGCCGCAGGTTGCGCAGGAGTTCCATAATCATCGCTTCTCAATGGAGATGTGGATGACACAACTTGTGCAGGTTTCAAATTTAAATTGTCAAAGGAAGTTGGTTGTCCGACTACCTCAGCTGGTTTTAACCGAGTATCGGCACCAATTTTCACTATTTTATCAGCAATTTCTTGAATCCACTTAGCCTCTTGCAATTGGTCGGCTGTCGCTCCCACTCTTGGGTCTTCCATTTCCTCCACCAATTGTTCGACTTTATCTTTGATGGCAGTTGCATCACTCATTAATTTATCCATATCTTCTTCATAGTTCTTTTCATCCATTTCTTCTTTTTTTTCCAAAAGTGCATTGAATGCATCTCTCAATTTTTTCCCATTTTTATCTTCCTGTTGTAAATCTTTTAAAATAACGTCGGGTTTTCGAACAGATTGTTCTACTCCGGGAAAATCATCATTATCCTCATTATCATCATCACCTCCATCCTGACTTCCTCCAATCCATTTCATCCATTTTTTTTTTAAACTCTTGCGTTTCAAACGTCGATGTTTGGGCTTGGTCTTGTACGATTTATTTAATTTTTTGTACATTCTTATTATAACTGATATTATAAATATTTGTTTATATCGCCAAAATAATTTAAACAAAATATATACACAAATATATATTTAATTAATAGTGTAATATCAATGACTGATTATAATAATGTCAATAATCAATCTATAGAAGATTATACAACCATTCTAAACAGACAAGTAGAAGAGCAGGTTCTGGAAACGATACTAACAAATTTCGCTAAATTATCCCACGAAGAAAAACTATCAGCAAAAAAAGGCATTTATATTTATGGACCACCTGGTGTGGGAAAAAGTTTTTTCGTTAAAAAAGTGCTAAATAAAATGAATTATGAAATCATTCACTGCAACACGGGAATTGTTCGCAATAAAGAATTATTCGACCAGATTTCGTCCCATAATATGTCTAATTATAGTGTTATCAGTCTTCTCAAAAGAAAACCACAGAATATTGCCATTGTAATGGACGACATTAATAGCATGAATAATGGTGACAAAGGAGCCTTAACAGCACTCATTAAAATTATTCGTGCTAAAAAAACGAAAAAACACAAATCAGAAGATACGTCAATGAACCCCATTATTTGCATTGGAACAGGTATTACGGGTGTGGGGAAAAAAATTACCGAACTCATTAAAGCGTGTCATGTTCTGGAACTGAAAAAACCGACTACCGAGCAAATTGAACGCATTTTGAGGAACACATTTTCTTCTTTGGACACCGGAAAACATCAACATTCAAACGAAGAAACTGCTAGGCTGTCGTTTTACATAGAAAATGACTTGCATAAATTGAAAATTATATCCAATTTATATGCAAACAATCCCGATATTCTTAACAATAACGTTTTTCAGGATATTTTTTACCTTAAATCCCATAATGATGAAAATAAAATTGTGGTGAAGGAAATATTTAATGCCACTCCCTCCATAGAACAACATTTGACAACCATCAGCGAAACCGAACGCACAACGGTTGGGCTTTTTTGGCATGAAAATGTTGCCGATGTTTTGGAAAATATCAAATCCTTGACCCCCAGCGAACGCCTAGTTATTTATCTTCACATTTTGAACAACATTTGTTTCGCCGATTATATGGATCGGATTACCTTTCAAAAGCAAATTTGGAAATTCAATGAGATGAGTTCTTTGATTAAAAACTTTAAAACTCAATACATTTTGAAATCTTCCTTGGACAGACTTGAAAACAAACATAATAATGGAAATAAAAACATATCATGCATTTTATATCCGTGGAATAAATCCTCGGTTCGTTTTACTAAAATCCTAACAAAATATTCCAATGAATTTAATAATTATACTTTTATTCAAACCTTGTGCGAAAAATTGGGATTAGATGTAAAAGACATTTATGCATTTTTTATGCAGTTGAAAATAAAATCGCCCAATACACAGACCAATTCTGTTGCCGACCTTAATCCATTGAATGGATTCAATATTTCGTGCATGGATATAAAACGTGTGTATAAATATACAAACCTTTTTTGCTTTAAAAAATTAGATTTGGTTCTTAAAAATGTTGTGTTAGATGACGATGATGAGTGCGACTTTGGAGCTGATGATGAAATGGAAAATGATGAAGAATAATTATGAATTGTTATATGAATAAAGAATAATTCATAATAATAATAATAATAATAAATTAATGTCATTGGATAAATGGCATCAATTATGTATCTTTCGCTCCATAACGGGATTGAACCGTTGACCTCCCGGTTAACAGCCGGATGCTCTACCTACTGAGCTAACGAAGCTTTAATTGAAAATGAAGATGAAGAGTGGTCCGTCCTCATTCTCAACATATAATACATTCTATTTTTGCATTTTTTACGCATTAAAATGCACTTCCAAAGGCACCACCGCCTCCACTGTTCGCAGCCATCGGCTCAAATGACTCCATACTGGGTTCAGCTGCATTTACCAAAGGTGTCGGTTGTTGCTGATACATTGAGTCATAATTCACTGGTGGCAGAGTTCCAATTGATGTGGAACCAGGTGGCGACGATGCGGGCATAGACACGGGATTACTTTGACTGGATGCACTCGCATTCACACTAGTTCCCCTCTTTTTTTTCTTCTTTTTTTTGCCGTCTTCCTCGCTGTTTCCAGACCACATATCATTCACACGGTCAACCAGAATGCTTACCTTTTCCCCTAGACGTGTCTGCAAACTCAGCGTAATTACCAACATTGAAAGAATGATGTTAATCACAGACAAGGGCTCATATTTCTTGGTGCTGTATGTCGGCACAAAGGTCACCAAACGGTCAATGAAAAAAATGCCTAAAAACATGAAAATTAGTTGAACTACTACCTCCACGACAATTTCCAAACTGCTTTTTTCGTCATCCACCTCGGGAATAAAACGCTGAATGCTCTTATTTAAAAGAACCACTGGAATGACGGCTAAAATCGCATATTGAACGATATTCATCATTTCTTCTTTGGCATTGGCGTTAAAATTAAATACATGCCCGATAAACCCCTCTTTGCCGGCAGTTTCTATAATATCACTCATTTATTGTAATGACAGATTTAATTTATCATCATCATATTTTATTTTCTAAACTTTTGGAAATATGCAAGAATTCGGCGCGAATATGGGGAATAATTTGCGAAAACATAAACAAAATGAATTCCACTTGACTATGTTTTTCCTCAATAAAACCCACGCGTATTATACTATGGCTGTCGTGTGGGTGTTCCTTTTTAAAGCCACAGAAATTCAACATTTTTATTTTTATATCGGGACTGCTGACATCCTCTTCCTTCAACTTGTCCCGATAAAATCCACGATATAATTTATCCTGCAACATTGTCCCCAAGGTATAATCCTCATTGTGCAACACAATGTCCCAGCAGTTCGGGATGGTATTTTCCGTATTTCGCTTCATCTGCACCACATTTTCATTTCCCTCAATCATCGCATCATAGAGAGCCGTTAAATTGGTCGCTAGGATTTCACAAGCCTGTTGAACCAGCGTTTCACTCTGGTAAATCCCCAGCGTTTCCACTACAAAATCAAAACTATTGGAAATAAATAAACGCTTGCCCTCTAACATCTCAAAATTCTTGACCGCAAAATCAATTTCTTCTTTTGATTTTCCCTCCATTTGTCCTTTTTCCTTCATTTGTTGGATTTTCTTTGCCTGCAAATGCATATCGACAGTGTTGGAATAAGCCGTCAGTTGCGATACATTATATGAACTATTCTTTTTGGCAACGCAAATGGAAAACTCACACGTAAGATGGATTTCTTCGCCTGGAATACCATCTGCAATAAATGGGCGCAATGACATGATGTCAATATAATGCTTCGTGTCATTGACCGATACGAAAGGAGGAAACAATTGCTCGATAATTTCCTTTCCTTTTGCACCCTCAACTACTTCTCCCGTCTCTTTGTGAATTAACTCAAAGTCCTTGGTTGTGACCCACAGCATGCTATCCGTCTTGTTTTTCACGTGCAATTTTACCGCATAGTCTTGGATGAGTTGCATATTGCTGATGGGTTCGTTCTTGTTTGTAGTATCCTTCAAATTAGTGGCGTAAATAGGAATGCACGCCAATCGTTGTTTCAAATACTCATTGTTAAAACGACTGGTATTCTTCACAATTTGTGCCTTGTTTTCTTCATAGGGCATTGTTTGGAAACCCACGACAGGAATATCAGACAAAATGGTGCGACGTATCGCGTTGGCAAAACTGGGCAATACATGACTTAAAGTAAAAGTAAGACGTTGATTAGATTTTTTGCTTACATTGGATAATTTGGCAACTGGATTGCTCTGTGTGAAAATAGACGGCAGTTTTTCCAATAATGCAAGCGGGTTCTGTGGTTCGGCGATTTCCTTTTTCTTTCGCACTCCACCTTCTTGTTCGTCTTCTATTTCGTTTGCTATGTTATCGTTATTAACATTATCATCCACATCAATATTATGATAAGGTTGTTCTTGGGAATATGTCTCTGTCTCTGCCTCCATGCTTGGTGCAATACAATTGTTATTATAAACTTATATATTTTTATTTCATTTTTATTCAAAAAATGGATTGATTAAATTAAATTGAATAAAAAATATCATGCAGTTCCAAAATTAATGAGAATGTGGAATAATACAAGTTATATGTAAAGGAATATATTCAATATCATTACCATAACAAAGCAAACGCGTTAAATTAGGAAAATTTAATAAATTCAACGAAGTCAATTTATTGTGACTACAATCCAAGTCTGTTAAATTGCGAAAATGAAGTTCTGTCAAAGAAGTCAATTGATTTTGACTGAAATCCAATTCAAGCAACTGGGGAGCAGTCAAGGAAGACAAGGAAGTCAATATGTTTTTAGAACATTTGAATTTGGTTAAACTTGGAGCATTTAATTTTTCCAAAGAAGTCAATTGATTACCTGAACAAATTAAAGTGGTTAAATTAGGGGCATTTAACTCTCCCAACGTTATTAGTTGATTTGTAGAACAATTTAAGTGGGTCAAATGAATTAAGAAACAAGAATTATTCAAGTCATCCAAAGACGTTAATCTGTTGCGATAACAACATAATGTGGTTAAAGGAAACTCATTTATTCCTCCCAAATCACTCAGCAAGTTATCATTGCAGTATAATTCAGTTAAATTGGGAAAACTTAATTTTCTAAAAGTAGTCAGACGATTATTATAACAAATCAAGACAGACAAATTGGGAGCATTTAATCCTTTTAATGTGGTCAGTTTGTTTTTAGAACAATTTAGTTCAATCAAATTAGGAAAATCCAATCCTTTCAAAGAGGTCAATTCATGTCCCGCGCAATTTAATTTAATCAATTTTGGAGCATTTAAACCATCCAAAGAAGACAAGTTATATTTAGAATTTCGTTGTTTCGAACAATCTAACTCAATTAAATTGGGAGCATTCAAACCTGCCAAACTTTTTAGTTGATTGTCAGAACAAACTAATTTAATTAACTTGGGAGCATTCAAACCTTCCAAAGAGGTTAATTTGCATCTGGAACAGTCCAAGTGAGTGATGTTTTGTAATTCTTTGTCACTTCCAATAAAACTATTTTTGGTATATGTTAGTTGTTCCACTTTCGCTTTCATTTTTATTCTTGTCACCTTATATTTTTATTGATAGTTATTGATTGATGTAAAAAAGATGCATCAATTATAAATCATTTTTTATTTAAACTATAAAAAAGAAAAATAAGAAATTAATAACAACACAACTTAAACAAACTTAACCATATTAACATCCTTTTCCATATTTGTCCGACAACACGGACATGTATGTTTATCATTATCAACCCATGCTTGAATGCAATCCAAACAAAAGGCGTGTTTACTTGCAGAAATATAAATGTCAGGTTTGGTTTCCCATAACCATTGTGCGACGGATAAATGGCCGTTATCACAAGCATATCGAAAAGCATGTTCATTCTCCGCAGAAATATCAATGTCAGGTTTAATTTCCCATAACCATTGAGCTATGAATAAGTGGCCGTTTAGACAAGCCTGCCAAAAATCAACCTTTTCCAAATTAAAATGAATGGAAGGACAATCAATTAAGGACATTTTTTAATCATGAAGGATAAAAAGATAAAAAACAAATCATTTTTATAAAAATTATAAAAAAGAAAAAAGAATTTAATGATAACACATCATTTTAAATTTTATATTTACCTATGTATATCTACATCTATGCTTTGTCAAAAACAATGTGTCCTGTTTCTTCATTGATTACTCCAACGCGTTTTCGTGTACGCCTGTCCCCGTATGTTTCGTATTCATACACTTCTTGGGTCCGTGGGTCATGAACATATTTTCTTTTGTCGCGGTCTTGAATGATACGTGCAACCATTTTTGCCGTTGCAGATGCTGGACCTTGTGCTGTGGTTGTTGCATCCTTGTCTTGGTCCTGGTCTTGTATTTGTTGCGGTCTCCGTTTTTGAGCGATGATATCCGGGTCTGTCGTATAATCCGGGTTATAAATAAACTCATTCGGCTTGGCGTTTGGAAAGTGAAAGCACTGAATACCTTCCTGTGAATTATTCTTTGTATATACTGCACAATCAATGGATGCTTCTTTCATACCTAACAAAAGTTTAGAATTGATTTGTTCTTTAATCGCACCAGTTTCAAAGAGTTTTTCATCCGAGGTGAGCGGACGATTTCGGTTTTCCGGAAGCAGTCCCACATCATGCTTGTTAATCTCTGGTGCATCTGCAAGTTGTTTTTTCGTAAATTGCATCATATATAAGAACACCTCCACGGTTTGGTCTTCTAACGGCAGGTTTTTATGACTGCAAATACGCCTCGCGCGTCCAATGACCTGTTCGGTTCGCACCTTGTGCCAAAAGGGTTCCATAATATGCACATATCGTGTTTCCATCAAGTTAATTCCCTCGGAACCGGATGCCGTAATCATAAACACCTTGATTATGTCCCCGTAGATATTATTCACATTCGCTCTGTCAATGGCGTCTTGAATGGCTTTCGGTGTCTGTTCGCGATTGCCATTGAAAATGTGGCGAACAATCTCTCGCTCCTCCTTGTCCTCTGTGCCTGTGTATAGACCATACATTGGTTTTTTGCCCAGTTCTCGTTCATCCATATCCAGTTCCCAGCTTCCGTGGGCCCGACGAATACGGAATTGTTGGAAACCATTTGCATCCAAAGTTAAAGAAAATAAACCAATTCCTTCCATCGTGCGAAACTGACTATATACCAAATGTTTCCCTGAAAGTCGACGAATATTATCCAGGATTTTTGCATATTTGGGGCTATATTCCAAAAGATGTGGCATTCGCAAATATTCGTCTTTTTTCGCGGCAATTTCATCCAGCACTTGACGGATTTTTTCGTTGTATTGTTTGTCGCCCATCATGCCGACCATGTCTTCTTTTGGTTCTTTCTTTCTTTCATCTGTTTTTGCTACTGGTGTTTCCTCGGCTGCAACCGCCACTTCTTCCTCCTTTTCTTCCAATACATCTTTTGCATCTGCATCCGCATCCGCATCTGCATCCGCATCCGCATCCGCATCCTTTTTGTTTCCCTTTTTCCCTGGAATAGGACGCAACAGCGTCGGTGGAAACACAAAATTGCAAAAGAGACGTGAATATATGCGATAAGAAGAAGTGGAATTTTGGTCGCCCTGGTATATTTCCTTCATATGTCGTGCCAGTCGTGCTCCTCGCTCGGACTTACGTTCCTCAATACGGGCACGAGAATAAATACCAAACTGCAAATCACTCATATCAATATACACGGGATGAATATCCTGGCTTTTATCAAATGCTGGAAGCAACGCTTCGTCTGCACTGCGAAAATACGACACTAAACCAACAATGCGTCTTTTGAAGTTTTCAATGTATTTTATTTCCCGTGTTTCTAGGTCTAAATATTTTGCATTAAAATCATCCAGTTTATCTGGGAGAGCCAGATTTTTCACCATTTTAAAATTCATAGGACGAAATCCAGCCGCATTCAAAGATGCTACAATATTCTTTTTAAAGTCTGCGAAATCCATTGCGTAATCTATGTCGCGTTTTACGCCTTCATATTCATTTTTGTATTGTGCTTCCACATCAGCAAAATCCAAAGGATTACGCGTAATTGTTAGTGTCTTACTTGCTTGGTTATATTGAACATAGTCAACCATTTTTTTAAATGCATCAGAAGCATATGCAGAACTCGTTTTCTTGTGCAATCCGTGGGTCAAAAGATGAGTAAAATATTTCGTGTCAAATATTTGTCCCTGTTTTTTCGCACCTGCATCGTCAATAGTAAAAGTAAATGTGTAAATATATCCACGGAGAATATTAAACAAGACTGATACTTCATTGGGATAATTCATCACTGGTGTCCCGGAAAGCATCACAATTCGGCAACGTTGGGCTTCCATCAGCATTTTGTAAAACGAAATCGCCATTGGAGGTTTCTTCATTGTGGCATAATTTTTCGTTTGGTTAATTTTATTCACAATCCAGCTAACAAAATTATGGACCTCATCGATAATTACTATCGAATTGTCAAATATGTTCGTCTTTAATGAATTTGTTAGTTTATTAAACTGCGTTTCCGTAATTCCGTTGTAATTAATGAAAGAATATTTATTGTGTATCATAATATCCAGTTGCTCATCCAGTTGCTTCTTTTCTGCGTCGGTAAGCGAATCATAGTTGGAATTATCGCTCTTTTTAATATCCATCAACCAAAACCCGCCGTGTTTTTTTATGTATGTGTGCGGAAGACCTAACAATTGTGCGATTTCGCGTTCATCTGTGTCGTCGTCCTTCTCCCTTTTATTTTTTGCCTTTGTTAGGTCCAGAGGAATAAAAGTCCAATGTTGTTTTAAACGATATAACATATCACCGCATTTTTTGATTTCGCTGATGAAATTACTTTGGAGATAAGCCGGTGTCATAACAATGATTTTTCGCTCATTACGGAAACCTTCGGCAATGCCGATGGAAGAGCACGTTTTACCTGACCCAAGCCCGTGAATTAACAAAAGACCGCGATAAGGCGTGTATAAATTCAAGTAATCGCGAATAAGTTTCTGGTGCGTCATCAATTCCATCTTGGTAGTTTTGCCGACATTATCGCATGTAATTGGGTCGGTATTTTCCAGCAATTTTAGTCGGTATTCTTCAAACATGCGATTAATGAACTGGATAAACATTTTGCGATTATTCATATAATAACTCGGTATGGGTATTTTGCCGCTAAATTTAAAAGGTGGTTTATATTCCGGAAGAGCATCGCCATATTTGTTGTTATGTAGCAAATCATTGACTGCATCTATATCACGAACGTCTATTTCGTCTGCTTCTGCGGTTGTGGTTGCGACCCTTTTTTGCCTTTGTTTTTGTTCGTGTTCGCGTTCTTCTGCATCCTGCTTTAATTCTTTGAGTTTCTTTTCTTTGGCGAATTCAGGAGGAATAATTTGCATGTCTTTCAAAAAATTCAAAATGCGTTTGTTAGTTTTGGCTGTTTGTTGCATTGCTTCATCTTTCATTTGGGGAATATATACAAAAACGGGTTCAAACTCAGTGTCGGTTGGTGGAACCGTGGGAAGATTTATGTTCTCATTTATATCCATTGTTTGTTTGGTTTGTGTGCTTCCCTTTTTTTAATCTATTATTTTACTTTTTGTTTTTTGATTTACCTTTTGTTTTTTGTTTTGCTAACAAAAGGTAATAAATAATTGTGATTATTTATAATTTTTATATTTTATATTTTATTTTTATATTTTATATTCCATTGATTTTCCTGTTATCTTATCTTAATGCAATTCCAATAAATGTTGCGAAAAATCGGTGCAAACATTTTCAATGTCGCTATATCCCGCTCGTTGAGTTATAGTAATAGGATTGATTAAATACCAACGATGACTTTCTTGGAGAGACAACCAATAAACATCTATCGCGTATTTTTTCGTCGCTTGTTTAGCATTGATTAATTGGGATACTCCCTCGCGGATGTTTTGAATTAATATATCGTAATAATGTCCATTGACTAAATAGGCTGCCGTTGTTAGACATCGTTTTACTTTAACACAACCTTGGTCTTCCATTATTTCATAAGGTTGATAACAATTTCCCGCAAGCATACAGACATCCCAAGTTTCTCTGCTTTCATTTCTGGTTCCCGTTTCACAATCATTATTCATTGGATGATGTGTAAAAAATGTTGAAAGTTGTCGGTTCAAAAGTGCAATGTCGGTGAATTCAATATCATCTTCCAGAATTAACACATGCGACCATTTGTTTTCTTTCGCCATTTGCAGACATTTCAAGTGGCTCATACTGCACCCAATCGCTCCCAAGTTTGGCATATTAACTGCGGAAAAGCGAATGGTGCGGTCATTCAGATTTGCCTTTTTCAGTTCTTGCTCCATTTGAACGCGTCGGTCTGTTCGGCTGTCTAAATTAATGTATACTATGTGCTGAATTGCATCCATTTTTGTTTTTTGTTTTTTGTTTTATGTGTTTATATTTTATGCTTTTGTTAGGTTTTGTTTTTATATTTTTTGTTAAAACAAAAAATGATTTATTAGTTTAATTGTTTGTTAGCACATTGTGAAGCACAATGTATGATAAAATGTTAATATATGATTGGATTGATGAAAGTAAAGTGAGTTGGTGCTTCTTATCTGCAAATCCCAATGCGATTTATTTATTAGAACAAAATCCAAAACAAATTCATTGGTTTGTATTATCTGCAAATCCCAATGCGATTCATTTATTAGAAAAAAATCCAGATAAAATTGATTGGCAATTCTTATCTGCAAATCCCAATGCGATTCATTTATTGGAACAAAAACCAGAGAAAATTAATTGGAGTTTCTTATCCAGAAATCCCAATGCCATTCATTTATTGGAACAAAAACCAGAGAAAATTGATTGGTATAATTTATCTTTAAATCCCAATGCCATTCATTTATTGGAACAAAATCCAGAGAATATTGTTTGGTCTAATTTATCCAGAAATCCCAATGCCATTCATTTATTGGAACAAAATCCAGAGAAGATTGTTTGGAAATTCTTATCGGAAAATCCCAATGCCATTCATTTATTGGAACAAAAACCAGAGAAGATTGATTGGATACATTTATTTTCTAATCCCAATGCTATTCATTTATTGACACAACACATGACAAAAAATCCAGAGAAAATGAATGTGGAGTGTTGGTCTTTCTTATGTAAAAATCCCAGAATTTTTACCTATGATTACAATGCCATGCGAGAGCGATGTCTTATTTTCAAAGAAGACCTGATGAAAAATCGCTTTCATCCACATAATCTGGTCAAGTTTCGCGACTGGCGAATTGATGGGTTTGATAGCGATAGTGATGATGAATAGAATGGTTAAATAAAATGTATAATGGAAAAATGTATAAAATAAAAAATGATATACTTTATTATGTATTGAGTGAATTGTATTAGTTTAGTTTTTTACACAAAAGGCAAATACTTGATTGTTGAGTTTTCATATTTCGTAACCTTATATGTGCGGTCAGTTCCCTCAACAAGAACTGTGTCGCCACTATATAATTCATCTACTCCGTATTCATCCAGTGCATTTTTTTGTTTAACAATTAAAGGTAATTTAACATTATTGTGTTGGTTGGATATCGCGTAATACTGCCATTTACTGCGACGGGTATATAATGGTCTTCCCATAAGTGGCAATACATTGTCTTTGGATGGCTCATTTAAAGGTGTTAAAATACCAATTTGGCGGTATGCGGTGTCCACCGCTGTGGTGGAAACATTGATGGGAACAACTCCTGGGACTGTTTCTACCACAGCAGGAGGTATCACTGGACGAATACTCGCAACAGGACCCACGAAATATCGTTCATCGCGATAGGGCGGGTTGTAAGGATTAACAAGTGGGTCTGTTACCAAAGGTGGTGGAAGGTTATTATAAGGATAACTTGGAAACCATGACGCAAAGTATGAGCCGAAACCACCGGTTTCTCTATTGATGTCCACATCTACATTGACATTTGTATTTTTATCGGATGTATTTGCATTTGATTTTGCGTGTTGGTCGCCTTTGGTGTAAAGATAATACATTCCTCCTAGAATAGCAACACTGCATATTAAAAACGCTGCATTATCTACACAAATATATCCGGGTTGGCACTTTTTAATTTTCATTCTGTCTTTTTGTTATGTTTTTGTAAGATTTGTTTGTTAAATTATTCCATTATTTTTTATTTTATCTATTCTGTTATAAATGTGAAACAATAATAATTATCATTATTATGGTTTATATATGTTTTGCACGAAGTGGGGTTCGAACCCACGCATCTCACGATAACGGGTCTTAAGTCCGTCGCCTTAGACCACTCGGCCATTCGTGCATCAGGTTTGTTTTTATTTTTTATTTTTTATTTTTTATTTTTTATTTTTTATTTTTTATTTTTTATTTTTTATTTTTTATTTTTTATTTTTTATTTTTTATTTTTTATTTTTTATTTTTTATTTTTTATTTT
>Ga0180432_10005534_pt1 | contig 16753 bp, 14 predicted proteins | sample SS_ome_10_FD_132414 | JGI IMG/M metagenome (GOLD analysis project Ga0180432, IMG submission 132414) | Hypersaline lake sediment archaeal communities from the Salton Sea, California, USA - SS_1_MS_2 metaG | ecosystem: Environmental > Aquatic > Non-marine Saline and Alkaline > Hypersaline >... | reverse complement strand
GGCTGTGAATAATTTTAGAAAGTAATCGATAGTTTCTATATATTCCTATGGCTATCGGTTCTAATTCAGTATGTTTGACAAAAGGGAATGCAGAAATTGCATGGAAGCTGCTTTCAAAACGCAGCAAATCTGAGAAAAATCTTCTCTTTTTCACATTACTGATCTTTCGATTTAGAGTTTTATTTAAAAAGGGAGTTGTTTATGGAGATGAGCGAAGAGATTAAACTTCCTAAAACCAAGTACAACATGGGCTTTTTGTGGCTGATATGTGTTGTTGCTGCAATGGGCGGTTTGCTTTTCGGTTATGACTGGATCGTTATCGCCGGCGCAAAGGCATTTTATGAGCCAGGATTCAATATTACAGATGAAACGCCCTTGATGCGCGGGTGGGCGATGAGCAGTGCGTTGTTCGGTTGTATCGTCGGAGCTATTACCTGCGGTATGTTAGCGGACAGATTCGGCCGAAAGCGGTTACTGATTTTGTCCGGTCTTTTGTTTACGGTCTCGGCGATCGGGACCGCTTTATCGAGGGATTTCTTTATGTTTAATTTTGCTCGGATCATAGGCGGGGTTGGTATTGGTTTGTCTACTGTATCACCGATGTATATTTCAGAGGTGTCGCCAGCGTCAATGCGCGGCAGGTTGGTTTCTATCAATCAGCTTACTATCGTTATCGGTATATTGGCGGCTCAGATCGTGAATATGCAAATAGCTCAGCCAGTGCCGGAAGGAGCGACTGCGGCGTTTATCACTGAGTCATGGAACGGCCAGACCGGCTGGCGATTGATGTTCGGAGCTGAGACGATACCAGCGTTTTTGTTCTTTTTGCTTATGTTCTTTATACCTGAAAGCCCGAGGTGGCTGGTGAAATTTGGCAGGAACGACGAAGCTGAGAACATCCTGTCTCGAATCGGTGGAAGCAAATACGGAAAGGCTGAAGTTGCCGATATTCAACAAACTATAGCAATCGAAGAGATAGCACATGTTCGTTTCAAGGATCTTCTGGAACCGAAACTGTTTAAGCTCCTTTGTCTTGGGATATTTCTTGCGTTCTTCCAGCAGTGGTGCGGTATTAATGTTATCTTTAACTATGCACAGGAAGTTTTCCAGCATGCCGGTTATGGGGTTAGCAAAATGCTGAATTTCGCAGTTATTAGCGGTTTGGTCAATCTTTTAGGGACATTTGTAGCAATCTATACAGTCGACCGTATCGGTCGCAAAAAGCTGATGCTGCTCGGTGCCGGGTGCTTAACCTGCTGCTATGCATTGGTTGGAACCGGTTATTACATGGAAAGCACGGGGATACATATGGTAATCCTTATTGTTCTGGCGATCGGGTGTTATGCGATGACTTTGGCGCCAATAACGTGGGTTCTGATCTCTGAACTGTTCCCGAATAGGATTCGAGGAGCGGCGATGTCGATCGCAGTGCTGGCAATATGGAGCGCGTGTACGATATTGACTCTGACGTTCCCATATGTACTGAAGGCCCTGGGGGCACACGGAGCGTTCTGGACTTTCTGCGGTGTTTGTATAGTCGGTTTTATTGTTATCCTTAAGAAACTGCCTGAGACAAAGGGTAAGACGCTTGAGGATATTGAAAGAGAACTTGTCGATTAAAAAAGGTTACATTTGATGTAATAATCAACTTTTATGGCAGAAATGACCATTAATAATCAAATCGATGAGCGGTTTATGCGTATGGCTATCGAGCAGGCGATGATAGCCCAGGACAACGGCGATGTACCAATCGGGGCGGTCATCGTTTATAAAAACCAGATAATCGCCAAGGCATATAACCAAAGAGAACAATTACAAGACCCGACGGCCCACGCTGAAATAATCGCCCTGACACAGGCAGCAGCGGCTTTGGAAAACTGGCATTTGTACGATTGTACGATGTACGTTACCCTTGAGCCGTGCCCGATGTGTGCGGGGGCATTGGTGCTTAGCAGAATGGATAGATTGGTTTATGGCTGTGACGACCCAAAAACAGGTGCATGCAAAAGTCTTTATAATATAGTTCAGGATAAGCGGCTGAATCACCGCCTTGAAGTTACAAGCGGCGTTCTTGAAGAACAATGCCGCAAGCAGTTACAGAGTTTCTTTGCTCGCAGGCGCCAAGAGAACAACAATGAAGTAAGTGACTTTTAGTTATTTGTCTTTGATGGTCTGGTTCAATTCGGCGATGCGAAGCTCCAGCCTTTCTACTTCCCATTGGATGCTATTTAGTCTTGAGACTATGGCAAATGGTTCATTTTTTCCAGGAAAATTTTGGTTACCTGAGAGATAGTTGATGATGTGAAATTAATTGCAGAAATGCTGTGTTAATGCTATATTACTGATGTTGCTCTGGAGAGGTGTCGGAGTGGCTTATCGAGCAGCCTTGGAAAGGCTGTGTAGGGCATGTCCCTACCGCGGGTTCGAATCCCGCCCTCTCCGGTTAATTTTTGGAGCATTTTGTAAGTTGCGCCTGCCAAAAATTACATCTAAGCAGGTAAAGTCAGGGACTCGAAGTTTCCTTTGGGGTTTGGATTGATGGGGTGGTTCGATTAGACTTTTTCAAAACTTTTTCACCTTCAGGGCTTTATGTTCCTATAATCAAATGCTGATTTACGATACCAGGATAAATAAGGGATGAACCATTCAAAATTCAGCAGGTAGGAAAACCCACGCAGGTACCAGAGATTTTTCAGCAGCACGAATCCAGCTTAGCCTAAACGTTTGACTTTTTTGGCAAAATGTGCACAATGGTAAAATTGTATTTTTACTTACTGCTGTCCTTTTTTTTGGGCGGCAGGGAGGTTTTTTTATGCGGCGAAAGTTAGCGGTAATACCAGAGAGGTGCAGCGGCTGTCGGGTTTGCGAGATTGCCTGTGCCGTTCATCGGCAGAAGATAAACAACCCGAAAAAGGCGAGGGTGAGAGTAACTACCGTTTATCCGCATCCTGTTGTGCGTATGCCGGTGGTCTGCTGCCAGTGCAAAGACGCCAAGTGTATGAGTGCCTGTCCCACCAATGCGATATACGGCAAAGATGGGATTGTGCTGATAAATGCCGATGAGTGTATCGGCTGTCATGCGTGTGTAGAGGCCTGCCCGTTTGGTGCGATTTATGTCCATCCTGACCTGGATGTTCCACTCAAGTGCGACCTTTGCGAAGGCAGCGGCCAGCCGCAGTGTGCCAAAATGTGTCCTACAGGAGCGATAGTGTTTATGCCGGAGCATGTTTTCGGGCAGGCGCATCGACTAAACAATGTTCTGTCATATACCCATATGAAGGAAATCGAATACGTCGAAGAAGGCGAGCCGAAACGGCTTCACTATGCCGACAATAATGCAGTGGAAGGTCGAGATACAACAGGAGGCAAAGATGAAAAAGCATAAAGGCGGATATTTCGGCAAAATACTACACGTCGATATGACCAGCGGGGAGAGTACAACCATCCCCATCGACGATAAGTTTATTGAGAGCTATATAGGTGGGCGGGGCTTTGCGATTAAGCTTTTGTGGGACAACCTTAAAAATAAAGGCGATGTTGACCCATTGGGCTCGGACAATATGCTCGCTGTTGCTGCCGGCCCTTTGACAGGCGTTTATCTGCCAAGTTCCGGTAAAAATTCATTCGCCTCAATTTCGCCTGCAACGGGACTGTTCGGCGATTCGAGTATGGGCGGCGGTTTCGGGGTTGAGCTTAGACAGGCAGGCTACGATGCCGTTGCAATTGTGGGAAAGGCCGAGCAGCTCAGCTATCTTTTTATCGACGGTGATGACGTCTCAATTGAACCCTGCGGCGAACTTAAGGGAAAGGGAAACCTTGAAACCGAAGGAAAGATACGCGAGAAGATTGGCGACCACGATGTGAAGGTGGCTTCTATCGGCCCGGCCGGCGAAAACCTTGTACGCTTTGCCTGCGTTACCAGTGAGTGGAGCAGGAACGCAGGGAGAACGGGTATCGGTGCGGTGATGGGCAGTAAGAATCTAAAGGCCATAGTTGTGCGGGGCCATCAGGATTTGCCGGTGGATGATATCGAGAAGGTAATCAAAATCTCCGAGCAGGCGTATAAGGAGCTTGGCGAACACTATATGATGAGTCACTGGCAGAAGCAGGGGCTGATGGGTGTCATCGATTATGCAAATACAATGGGTATTCTGCCGACTTATAACTTCCGCGATACACACTGGGACAAAGCAAAGAATATCAACGGCGATACGATGATTGCGAACCATAAAATCGGCAATACCGCGTGTTTCGGCTGCCCGATGTGCTGCGGGAACATCAACCTTGTGAAAGAAGGCAGGTGGGCCGGAACTGTAACCGAAGGGCCGGAATATGAAACCGCCGCAATGCTCGGCTCAAACCTCGGTATCGATAATTTCGCTGCTGTACTAAGAGGAAACCATCTTTGTGACGACCTCGGACTGGATTCCATTTCTACCGGAAACCTTATTGGTGTAATAATTGAGGGCTATGAGAAAGACCTGCTCAGTCTCGATGACCTTGATGGTACTCCTGTCACCTGGGGCGATGAGGAGCGGGTAATGGAGCTTATTGAGCAAATCGCAAAGTGCGAATCTATCGGTGCTACACTTGCTTTGGGCGCAAAGGGCGTCCTGGAAAGATGGCCTCAGCTAAAGCCCATCGTCCTGCACGTCAAGGGGCTTGAGCAGTCGGCCTATGACTGCAGGGGCGCCAGTTCGATGGCACTTGCCTACGGCACCAGTGACATCGGTGCGCACCATACAAGGGCCTGGACGGTAGGGAAGGAACTTGAAATGGGCGCCGACTGGGATGCGGATAAAAAGGTCGAGCTTGTAATGTATCATCAGCATATCCGCTCACTGTTCGATATTTTTGGCGTCTGCCGTCTGCCGTGGATAGAATTGGGCTTCCACGAGGATTTTTATGCGGAACTTTACAGCGCCGTTGTCGGTAAAGACTACAGCCTTTATGAGTTGCTCGCCGCCTCGCAGCATTTATATGATATGACACGTGCCATCAACGTCAGGCTTGGCGCAGGCAGGGCCGATGATTATCCGCCTGACAGGACATTTGTCCCCATCCATACCGGCCCGCTCGCAGGCAAAGTCTGCGACAGGGACGAGTACGAGAAAATGCTTACTTTGTACTATCAGAAACGCGACTGGGATGAAGAAGGAAAGCCAAAGATTAGCTTACAATAAACTTTTCATCCTGCATCAAATATTCTTCTTTGGCCTTTGTGGTCGAAAATGACAACACTTAAAAGATACTATAATGACCTACCCGAACTTTACCCGGGTTTTTTTCTTGGTTTCTCCTGTCAAAGAGATGTAGATTAAGATAAAATTCCACTTATTGAGTTTGTGCGTAAAAACCGGTATTACTAGGCTCGTTAAACAGAAAATATTAGATTAAAAGGGTTCTGTTATGAAAAAAACGATAGTATTATTGATAATTGTTTTCGTAGTAGCAAGTTTTGCCTCTGCAAAGGAATTCGAAGCGACATGGGAGTCGTTGGCGGCCAATTATAAATGTCCAGACTGGTTTCGCGATGCAAAGTTTGGTATTTTTATGCATTGGGGCATCATAAGTGCAATCAAGGAAAACAGGTCATACACCGGCTCACACTATGGACGTTATATGTATGGACCAGGTGAGTTTCCGCCTGATAAAAAACAAAGTCGCTGGGCTCGTGATCTCAAAGTCTGGCATACGAAACACTACGACGACCCATCAAAATTCGGATACAAGGACTTTATTCCATCCTTTAAAGCCGAAAAGTTTGATCCCGATGCACTGGTCAGCTTTTACAAAGAATGTGGTGCAAGGTATATCGTTCCGGTAGCAGTCCACCATGACAATTTTGAGATGTATGACTCATCATATCATCGGTGGAACGCGGTAAAAATGGGCCCTAAGCGGGATACCATTGCTGAGTGGAAAAAAGCGGCAGTAAAACATGGTCTTAACTTTGGTGTATCTTCTCACCTGTATCGGTCGCCCAGTTTCTTCCAGATATCAAGAAAGTATGATGGCGCTGACCCGGAGTATGCCGATTTCTATAACTCTAACTATGATATTAACTTCTGGAAAGATGAAGCATGGAATCAGCTTTGGTATAAACGTACAAAGGAACTGGTGGATAAATATCAGCCGGCTCTGCTATATTTTGATGGTGCGCTGCCTGGTACACGATATAACAAAACTTACGGCCTGCAACTTGCGGCTCATTTCTATAACAGCAATATGAAAAACCACGGGGGTAAACTGGAAGCGGTACTGAACCTTAAGCGAGGTCCGAGCAAGAAAGCTTTTGTTTGGGATATCGAAAAAGGCCAGGCCAATGCACTGCAGATATACCCATGGCAGACCGATACTTGTCTGATAGGAAGTTGGTTTAATCGAAAAGTAGAGAAAACTGTATTTACACCTGAAGTAGCTGTTGGTAACTTGGTGGATATTGTCAGCAAAAATGGAAACCTATTGCTGAATGTTGGCCTCCGTGGCGACGGAACACTGCCTGAAATGCAGAAAAATGTTCTGCGAGAAATAGGTAAATGGCTGAATATCAACGGCGAGGCGATTTACGGGTCGAGGCCGTGGATAGTCTACGGTGAAGGCCCGACAAAGGTCACTGGAGGCACCTTCAAAGAGCAAAAATCACCCTACACCAGCCAGGACTTTCGATTCACCACAAATAAGAAAGCTTTGTATGCAATTGTGATGGCAATTCCGGAAAAACAGGTCAGCATCAAGTCCCTTTCAACTACTTTGACTTTGGTTAACAAGGTAAAAGGGGTTTCCCTGTTAGGCAGCAAGGCAAATATCAAGTGGCAGCGGACGCCTGATGCAATGATAATCCAGATACCAAAAAAACTCCCATGCAAACATGCCCTCGCGTTTAAAATCGAGGTCGATGACAGCAGTAGGCAGATATGGAAACTGATTATGGAGTAAATATCCACGTCTTTACGGACCTGGATATTTACTTACACGTACTTAGTCTGGCAAACTCCCGGCCTCGCTGCTGGTAATTATCGAACATATCATAACTGGCGCAAGCGGGGCTGAATAAAACCACGTCACCATCAACAGCTAACTGTTTAGCCAACTCAACCGCATCAGCCAGTGACCCGACAACCTCAACTTTAGTCCTTTTCTCGGCGGGTGTTTTTTTTTCAATTGCATCTGCGATTTTTTTGGCTGTTGCGCCTATCAAAATAGCCGCCTTGGTCTTCGTTGCTATTTGCCGGGCCAGTTCGTCAAACAATAAACCCTTGTCATATCCGCCGGCAATGATAATTTTCGGCTCATCGAAAGCCTCCAGCGCCGCAATTGCACTTGCCGGTGTAGTTGCTATCGAATCGTTGTACCAGCGGACACCTTTGCTCTCTGCCACAAGTTCAAGCCGATGAGCAAGCGGCTTAAATGTCGCCAGAGAGCTTCTTATCTGTTCATCTTTCACGCCGAAATGCTTTGCAACGGCAATGGCAGCGGACAGGTTGCTAAGATTGGCCCTGCCGACCAGCCCAAAGGCATGGCGGATATCATCACTTACATCGTTGGTTGAAAATTTCAAACAAATCCTGCCCGCCTCTTTCCTGTATCTTTCATACCACTCCGCTCCAATTTTGTCTTCGCTGTTAAATATTGAAACAGAAGGGTTGTTCATATCCGGCCTTTGAAACTTGAAGATATTTTCCTTGGCTGCGGAATAATCGGCGAACGTGCCGTGCCGGTCGAGGTGGTTTGGGGTGAGGTTTGTCAAAAGTGCAACCTTAGGGGCTTTTTTAATTTGAGCCAATTGCTCGGCCTGAAAGCTTGATATTTCCAGCACCACCAAATCATTGCTGCTAATTTTGTCTATCGCCGCCAGTAGGGGTTCATTGCCGATATTGCCACTGAGCCGGACGTTCTCATATCTCGTATCCCGTATTTCGTCTCCGGCATTGCTTAGCATGTGTGCGGCCAGCGCTGCGGTTGTGCTTTTGCCGTTGGAGCCGGTTATCCCGATTATCGTTGCAGGAGAGAGTTCAAAAAAAATATTTATCTGCGACGTGATAAAACCGCCGTGTTGTTCTGCTGCTGCAACAAACTCATTGTCGGGCGCAACTGCAGGGTTGACTATGACAATATCGGCTTTCTCAAAGTCACTTTTTTCGTGCCCGCCTAAGTGAAATTCAATATTGCTAAATTCTTCAAGCTCTTTGACCGAGTCTCTCAATTGCTGAGCGTCTGCCAGGTCTGTCACTATAACATTCGCGGCGATTTTAACTGCAAATTTCGCTGAATCGACCCCGCCGCCGAACCGCCCCAGCCCCATAACCAAAACTTTTTTGCCTGCAAAGAATCCTTTATCCGAAATTCGATATTCCCTGTTCGACATTCGCTATTCGTTTTTACTTTTGGCTAAGTTTCATTCCCCAGGTTGCCTTGTTGCGTTTACGAAGCCATTGCCTTTGCCAAATCTATCTTCGCATCGATAACGGCCTGTTCGATGCATCTTTTCCAGTCATCGGCGAACTGTTCTCTGTATTTTGGCTTCTCGTATGCGTAAATAATTGAACGTGATGCATTGATTAATGCTCCGGTGCCGTCGTCTTTGCAAAACCGAATGCAATCCTGCGCCGATGCCCCTTGCGAGCCGTAGCCCGGCACGAGAAACCACACCTTGTCGTATTTCTCACGCAGCGCCGTTGTAACATCTGGGGCGGTTCCGCCGATTATCATTCCGACATTGCTGTATCCGCTGCTGCCGATATGACGGGGCTCATCGGCAATTTGGCCGACGATATCAGCAATTTTTTCATACATTTTTTCACCGCTGCTGTCGGCGAAATCCTGAATTGCCGCCGATGATGGGTTGCTGCCTCTGACCCAGACAAAGACACCTTTGCCTTGTTCGTCGGCCATTTTTGCAAACGGCTCGATACCGTCTTCACCTGCAAAGCCGTTAATCGTAATTGCGTCCGGAGCAATAGTGTCCTCGAGGCCCACCAACTGCGAATTTTCAAGATGAGCGGCGGCGTAAAGTTCGGCGGTGTGCCCGATATCACCGCGCTTGACATCACCGATTATCTCCAGCCCAAGCTCGTTGGCTTCCGAAATCAGTGAATAATAAGTCTCTATGCCCTCCCAAAGATACTTTTCGAAAAAAGCAATATTTATCTTTACCGCAGGAACCATAGGCGCAATGATTCGCAGTACCTGTGTACAGTAGTCAAAAATCGCATCGACCGCTGCGGCCGCATCGAATTCATCATTCATCTCGCGATGGTTTTTTATCGAAGGAGGCAGTCGGCTGTAAACCGGGTCCAGCCCGACAATCAAAGGAGTCTTTTTATTTCCCACGGTCTCGCACAGCCGGTCTGCAAAATGACTTGCCATTCTTCAAAAACCCTTCTTTTTATAATGCAAACTTAAAATCCTTTTTCTAAGAGCTCCTGCTTACTATAATGATATACCTGCCACAGAGCAAGATAGAAATTGAAGAACTGAATTTTTATTGTGATTTTGAACGGCTGAAAAATTTGAAAAAGAAAAAAAAGAAAAAGTTCAAGAGAATCTATTGGCTCTTGATTGACCTGGTCATAATGGCTGTTGTTATTATTTTATTGTTATACAAGCCCACCCGTTATAAAGGCCTTGATGTTTCATCCACCAGCCTGGAGCAGGGCCAGGTACATCCTTACCTAACACACGATTTATCGCCCCAACTCCATAACGGGCTGCAGTCAGGGGCGCCATTTGATTTTGTCGTGAAGCAGGTACCTATGAATGAAGTCATCTCCTGGTCTGATTGGCCGAAACAGGCAGAAGGAACCAATTTTTCATTACCTGAGCTTTTTTTTGAGCCAGGCCGAATTATACTGATGGGAACTGCGACTACCGGTGGAGTTGATTTCATCGTTACAATTGCTGTCGAACCGGAATTGAGCCGGGAGGGACTGTTAAATCTAAGGGTCGCCACGGTGAAAATTGGCGCTATGAATATCACGCCTCTTGCCAGGCTCATAGCTAAGAAGATGTACGCTGAACGGATGTCTACAACTTATGTTGATATGAACAGCATCGCAGCTAAAATTGCAGCTTCGTTACTGGATGACAGAGCTTTTGAGCCGGTTTTTAATATTGAGGGCAGAAAGGTCCGGCTCGAAAAATTTACCATCGAGAAGCAAAAACTCACCGCCGGCCTAAAAGAAATTTACCACTAAAAAAGCAGAGACAGCAGTGGTAGGGAGGAATGTTTTATAAAAAGTCATATTCGGCCAGAGATGTAGAGTCAACGGTGCAGAAAGCCGGTTCGGTTTTGCAGTTGAAGCGGAGAATATGGCGGATGATGTCTTTTCTGCTGATGATACCGACTAATTTTCCTTTTGCTGTTACCGGTACCTGCCTGAAAGAGTTATTGATTAGACAGTCATAAACATCCAGCAGACTTTCATCCTGCTCTAAGCGGACAGCAGGTTGTGTTATAAAGTCATTGACTGTTTTGTCTTTTGTGCGGCCGCAGAATAATTTTAAGGCCCCTTTTTCTGAAAGGATGCCGGCCAAGGTCATATCATCCTCGACGACAGGTATGTCGGTTATGTCGTTTTGCGCCAAGAGCTGCAGGGTCTCATATATCGAACTGTCTTTTTTTATGCAGATTAGCTCTTTTGTCATAACATCTTTTGCCTTTAGCATTACAGCCTCCTTTTTAACTGTTTTTCCTTTTTGTTAATATCAAAGTATTTTACAGCGCTTAATGGGGGGCTGGTTGTCCGCATCTGCGGCGAATAAGCACCAGAGAGTTTTACCGAAAAACAATTTACTCAGTGTCTTCTTCACTGTTATCTATCAATTGGGGCATCGTTTCTTTCAGCAACTGTAAAGCCCTGAAATGTTCTACATTTGCCTGGCACCGCATGGCCTTATAAGCATCCTCTGTGATTTGACCCAGTGAAAAGGTTTCTAATTCCAGACTCTTATTTAACTCTGGTATTCTCGTTTCAACTTCACAGATATCTCCAAGCTCAAACTGCATAAGCGTTGTGACTGTTTCCACTTGATTCCGCACACCAAGCAGAAAGCCATCGTATTCTCTTATTGCCTTTATTTCCTCCTTGAGTTTCTCCAATCCACCGTGAGGATTGGCAGACAAATCCATATTCTCAACATCGACGCTGAAGTCTTCTGCGACAAGCTCGATGACAGAGCCGTCACCGATGGAAATTGATATGTCTTGGCCGTCGGCACCAAACAACTTATTGCCGTTGTATTCGGTGTTCTCAATGATGTCGTTGATTTCTCCGCAAAGACTCTTTAGCTGTTCCTGCTTTTGTTTTGTATCTTCAGCAGAATAAGCACCGCCGGCGGCTTTTTGGGCTATTTCCGCTATCCGGACACATTTCTGTTCGAGATTGACAAGGGCCTGCCCCAATGTCTCTGTCAGGAAAAGTACGGTAACGGCGTCGCTGAGTATCTGTATAATACCCGATACTTCAGAACGAAACGGATTTTTGATTATTATCTGGGCAACCTTGTCATCAACACTGTTTACCGGAGTTGTGATATTTATTGAACGCAAAGCTTTGTAAATAGCGTTACTGACAGGTGCACCATAATTGACATTCGATGAATTCTGTAAATTAATCATCTTCTTACTCTTTCCATTCCTCTATTCTTGTTGACGGCGTCGACATCCGGGCCTCTTAGTTTTTAGGATTAAAACTCTACTGGTGTATTTCTGAAACGGGGGGATGCCATATATTTTTTACTTTGTGGACTTCACGTTGCGCCTGGCGTTTGATTTTGTAGGCACAATCTCTCATCACGCCTGAAAGTATGCCGCAGTCGCCTGCCAGTAAGTTCGGATTGTTGGCAAGGGTCATTAAATCATCGGCTATTTTTAAGGCTCTCAGAATATGTTGATTATTGTTTTTGTTCATTTTGGCCCCCATTTAATTTTCATTAATATAAGAGCAATGGCTGTGCCATACTACGAAGGAAAGATGTGAAAAAGTTGCAGCTTTATTGGGGATAGACAGTTACGTCGATAAAAATTTTAACAGGCCTGTCACGGGAATGTCTCTTTTAAAAGCGGTTAATGAAACATACAGAGCTATTTAGAGGGCTGTTGGCAGAGAAGTTTTACGGACAGCCGGTTGTAAGGTTTTGTGTATCTAAGTGTTACAGGTGGAGTTGCGGCGGGCAGACCAGAAGGCTGTGTCTCATTAAGCGTAAGTGAGACATTAGGGCTTATATGAGACACTTTGGCGACAAATTATGATACGGTTACCTTGCTTTGTTGGTTTTCCCGGAGGAATCGATAGAGTGTGGCCCGTGATACCCCGAGCCTTCGTGCGGCCTCGACTTTATTGCCGCCGGTCTCTTCGAGCATTCGCCAGACAGCATCCGGGCCGAGCTTGTGTTTTCGTTGTTTCTTTGGGGAAAATTGCGGCGGCAGGGGCCTTTCAAGAATATTTGACGGCAGGTGCTCAGGCAGCAGTAGGTTGTACCTGCACTTTACCAGGGCGTATTGAAGAGCGTTTTCAAGCTCGCGAACATTTCCCGGCCAGTCATAATCCATCATAACATCGACAGCTTCGGGTGACAGTGCAACGTTTTCCCTGCCCATTTCCGTCAGGATTTTTTTCCAGAGGTACTCTGCCAGCAGCGGGATGTCGTTTCGCCGCGACTGCAGCGGCGGCAGATAAATCGGCACTACGCACAGCCGGTAAAAGAGGTCCTCGCGAAATCTTCCTGCTGCGATTTCCTCGGTGAAATCTTTATTTGTTGCACTGATAATGCGCACGTCAACTTTAATTGTCTCTTCTGCTCCGACACGTTGAAAGGTCCCGTCCTGCAGGACACGCAACAGCTTGACCTGCATCGGGGCGGGGATATCTGCGACTTCATCGAGAAAGATGGTTCCGCCGTCCGCCAGTTCAAAACGTCCCTTCCTGCCAGAGACGGCCCCCGTAAAAGCTCCTTTGATATGTCCGAACAGTTCACTTTCCAATACACCTTCCGGCAGTGCCCCGCAGTTAACAGGGACAAATGGTTTATCGCAGCGGTGGCCTTCATTGTGAATAGCTGCGGCCACCAGTTCTTTGCCTGTACCACTTTCGCCCTGAATTAACACAGGCACATTCACTTCGGCCACCTCCCTGATGGTCTCGAACAATTCCAGCATTTTTGCATCCCGGGTGACAATCCCGGCGAAAGACTGTTCGGTTTTCAACCGGCGGCGCAGTTGCGTCAACTCGGCAATATCTACAAATGTGAATACCATACACAGCGGTTCGGTGAGCTGGTCTTTTTCTTTTACTGTAAATGCCGAGAGCTGTAAGTCCAGCCTGGTGCCATCTTTTCTTTTGCCTTGTATCTTGCCTACCCAACTGCCGTTATTGAGTACCGTTTCTTTTGCCCACAAGGCCTCAGGTGGCCTGTGCCAGAATTCTTCAACAGAGCAACCGGCAATTTCTTCGGTGGATTCGTATCCCCACAGTTTGAGGAAGGAATGGTTTGCATACGTAAGGCGGCCCTGCAGGTCGGTGACTGCGATTGCATTGACCGAGGATTCGATAATGCGGTCCTTTATCCACAAGGCTCTTTGAACATGCTCGCGTTCAATCGCATACCGCAGAGAGCTCTGCAGCGACTTTTTGTCCGCCACTCCTTTGATTAGATAATCCTGTGCGCCGTGCTGTAGAGCATTTATTGCAGCCGCTTCGTCATTCTGGGCGGTCAGAACAACAATCGGCACCTGTGGCACTCGTTCGTGCATCCTGATAAGCGTCTCGATTCCGGAGCTGTCCGGCAGCCCCAAATCCAGCAGCACTACATCAAAATCGGCCTTGTCAAGCTGCCCAAATCCTTCTGAGAGGCTTGCGGCACATTTGATAAGAAAGGAGCTGTCCTCTACTGCGGTCAGCATCGCCTGAACCAGGTGCGCACTGGCACGGTCGTCTTCTATCAAAAGAACGTTAATCTTTTTAGTTTTTTGGCTGATTATATTCATCTTCAAACTATATCTTCGGTTTTTTTTGATTGAGGCTTAATCTGGACGCTTAAGTGTTGACGAAATGCTAAAATTTGCTAATATTTACGCATATCGCTGCGGATGTGGCGGAATTGGCAGACGCGCAGGCTTCAGGTGCCTGTGGGCTTTAGCCCGTGGAGGTTCGAATCCTCTCATCCGCATTGAACCGGACTTGGGGGCGCAAACGGACGTTTTTGACCTCATATTCTGCAAGCAGATAACTATTTAACGAAAAATGTGCGGATAGGCCGATAAATAATTTAGTTGTTATAGCAATAGTACTTTGGCTTGTGGTTAAAAATGTACGCCGCCAGCGGTGTAAGGAAGGCGCTATGTTTGAACTTGTTCAAAAATTCGAACAATTGGCAGTGTGGCTGAATCCTTTCCTTTTGGTCGGCACAGGATTAGTCTGTTTTCTGGCTGGACTGTTTGTCTGGCTTGGTGGATTAGGCTTCAGGGCACTTCTGGCCGGGATTGCAGGCATTGCCGCCGGCTGCGTCTGCGGGGTTTTTATAGACAGCCAAAGTGTTCCGTTAGTGATGGTTCTTGGAGTGGTGGGCGGTGCCGCTGCAATAATATTTGAGAGAGTATTCATCATGGTACTGGTAGCGGCGCTGGCGGCGGCTTTCTGCATCTCTATCCTGGCCAGACCCTATCTCGAAGAAGCTGACAGAATAATGCCGACAAATAAATTCGCAACACAGAACAGAAACGCTTCTTATACTTTGAAAGAAAGTGTTGAAATAGTAAAAGCGTACGCAGGCGATTTCAGCACCAGGATAAAAACGCTCTGCTCACACTTCTCGATAGTCGAGTGGGCAATAACAGCGGCCGTGGGGATAGTGTTCCTGCTTGCCGGTTACTTTTTCTGGCGTTTAACCTCGGCTCTGTGTTTTGGGGCTGTAGGGACCGCCCTTTGCTTTTTCGGAATGGTTCTGCTGTTACTCTACAAGGATTCCGCACCTTTGAGTCATATTTACAACAGAAGCCTGTTCTATCTCACGGTTTTTCTCGCAATGACCGCTTTCGGCACGGTTATCCAGTTATTGCTCTGCAAAAGTATTAAGGATAAACCTATTAGAGAAAAAGTGGCAAAAGAAAGAATAAAAGATGGCAGCGAACAGGGCGTGAAAAAGTCACAAAGCTGGCGGACTTCATAATCGGCTAAAGGAGAAAAATGGTGAATTGCTCTGCCATTCTTGCTCAGGCAGTTGAAACAGCGGGCCAAACGCAACCGGCTGAGGAAGCAGTAGTGCCAATCGAGACGATATGGCAGTACATCACCTCCCTCAATCTGCTGGAAGCGCTGACCTTTATATCTTTCGGAGTGGTATGTCTTTTCTACGGCTGGCGCGTCTTTAAAATACTGGTAATAATCAGCTTTGCATTATTGGGTTCTGGGCTGGGGGTACTCGCAGCCGATAAGGTCAGCGGTAATGGCCACCAGATTCTCGGCGGCGTTGCCGGCTTTGCGTTGCTGGCGATTATTTCTGTGCCTCTGATGCGATGGGCCGTTAGTATATTGGGAGCAGCCGCCGGCGGCATACTAACGTCCGGTGTATGGTACGCCTGTCAATTGAATGAAGAATACATCATTGCCGGCGCCCTCATCGGAATTATCGCCGGCGGAATGATTTCATTTATCATCTTCAAGGTGGCCGTTATGCTCTTTTCAAGCCTGGGCGGCAGTGGATTAATGGTAACGGGCGTATTGGCGCTTTTATACCTTTACCCGGAGACGACAGAGCAGGTAAAAGACCTCGTATTTAATGAAAATTGGTTTTTGCCCACTGTGCTGCTGGTACCAACGGTGGTGGGGATAATCGTGCAGAACAAATTCTACAAAGGCTCCTCGGAATGGAGCGTATAAGCTTCGCCTGCATCGCACCCTCCGCCGGCAACTCAAAACAGAAAATAATCAATTGATTCCCCCAACCGGCCAGAAAACCCGGTCGTATGCACGCTTAATCCTGCCGCTTTTGTAGTAATCTGCTTTGCCGCCATCATCCTTGAAGTCTTCTCCGATACTATAGAGTATAAAGCCGTCGTCAGTCTTTTTATAAACCAATGGTTTATCACTATACGGGTCCATCGGCAGCTCTTCCAAATAGCCTGCTATTATTAACTCAGTCAAGTTCTCAGGATACATCTCTTTCTCCAGCTTCCAATTCTCTAATGCCAATACTGTTACTAATGCCTTGAAACGTGCTTTTTTATTGTAGCATACGCCTAAAAGAGTATCCATCTGTGGTCTCCAGGAATCAGTTATCGGATTCAAGAACAAAGTAATTTCTTCATTAGATGTTTGCTGGCCTTGATTTCGCTCGAAAGGACTTAGGTAGTCAACTTTTTCAAAGAATTGTCTAGCCCTTTTTTCCGTTGATGGTCTACTCCATCTGTATAGCAATAGCGATGGATTTAATTGTTCATAGATTTTCCAGTTTTCTTTGACTGAAGATTGTATAGAACTTAGCATCTCAATTTCTTGGCCCTGCTTATTAAGCATTGGGTATCCATTTATGTAAATCTCCTCCAGTTCTCTCAAAGTGCTTGCCATACAATCTCTATCAACTGGATAATTTGCAACATTCTTGAGAATAACATTCCCTGCCCGAGAATTTATGTCTGAGCCTGCAAGGTATTCGAGCGTTATTTTGCTGTTCATAAAATGTTTGCCAATTTTCATAACAGTCAGAAGAATTTCCATAGCTTTCTGATAACTTCCCTTGAATGCTTCTTTTTCTC
>Ga0180432_10005533_pt1 | contig 16756 bp, 21 predicted proteins | sample SS_ome_10_FD_132414 | JGI IMG/M metagenome (GOLD analysis project Ga0180432, IMG submission 132414) | Hypersaline lake sediment archaeal communities from the Salton Sea, California, USA - SS_1_MS_2 metaG | ecosystem: Environmental > Aquatic > Non-marine Saline and Alkaline > Hypersaline >... | reverse complement strand
CGATGCCCTGTAGGGGCGAAACTGCCCGATGCCGCTGTATACGAAGCGGACCCCTGTAGAGCCTTGCCCCGCCTCACATTTACCTCTCGCGCAGATAGAAGCGGCGACACTGGAACCCCACATATTCACAAGATCTTGAAGAGCATCGAGCACTTGCGGCTTTACAACCCAACATGAAGTGTTGATATCGTCATGGACTGGATTGTTGAAGATGCTTCCCAGGTAGGGTGCGGTGTTATCTACCGTGGCATCATCCATCGACAAGACAAAACTCTCATGATTGGGAGCCTCGAATCTTGTCAGATTCAGGATCATGTTGCTGCTGCGTGATCCCTTCCCCCACAGTTGGAAGCTCCCATAAAGAGTCTCATCGCTGGCCGTGTTGAACGACATATTAGCGATACCGACACGCGACAAGTCATATCCCAAAGGCGCGGGGTCGGGCAAGATATTCTCTCTGGGAACACTACCCCAGGATATACCTTCATCGACGTTCACGACTCCCGAGGGCGACACTATCTCGAATGTGTTGCCTGCTACCGGATAGACGAGGTTGCCGACAAGGTAGAGAGTGTCGGCAGTGTTCTTGTAGATGGAGCAGTAGTAGCCCGTGTAAACACCGCTGGTGACCTTGATGAAGTCACCCGCAAACTGATCGGGGGTCCATCCGGCACCGGCTACCTGACAGGTGTGCTCCTGCCACCATGCACCAAGCTCGTTCCACGCAGTAATTGTGAATGGTCCTGCTTCAACTGTAGGGTCATCAATGCACTCCAAGACCAGCGTCCCATTTTCGGAGTACTCGTGGTACAGAGTCTTGGGAAACTCGTTGTACGTCCCCGCCTTGCACAGAACACGAGTCAGATGCTTGATGTGTCTCGGTATATCTCGGAAAGCCCTTGTCAAGGTAGCGAAGGGTTTAGATGATGTGCCGTGACCTGTAATGTCACTCCCACTGTTGGGGTCCACATAGATATCGTGGTCAGCAGTAGTTTCGGGAATACCCGACATGCTCAAGGCAGAAGGTGTATTAGGTATGAACATCTACAACTCCTCAATAGGTTATCCTGCAACCCAGATTACCATCGGTTACGCTAGTACCCGCAGTCGCTAACCACAACGGGCTATTGATAGGAACCGCAGGAGTAGTGAAGGTGTATGCACCTGAAGTACCTACAAGAGATCCGCAAGCGTCCCCTTGTAGTACCTTGGAGATACCACTGATACTTGCCCCGTAGCCCGTAATACCTGAGACATCACAAGAAACAAAGGAGTCAAGATTGAGGAATGAACCCGACCTTACTGAAAAAGCGTCTGTGCCTGACAATATGTGAGCATAGCTAGATCTCAAGGTAGACATATCCAATTCAATCGCAGCAGCCCCCGCGCTTCCTTCTATCAAGTAGAAGGCAAAAATCGCCCTAGTGTTGAGGAAGCAAAGTAGGTTAGCCATTCCCAGGTTGTACCCACCCCCGACCATCTCTTCAGCCCACAATTGACCCATCATAGCGCAGTCAACCAGGGTAGAGCGTCCTCGCATGTTTACATCTACCATATCCCGGTCGTCGCCACCGCGAATACCCAAACCCGGCTTACCGTAGGCAAGCAGGTTATTGATACCCGATAAGCCTTCAGCGACGTAATCGGTAGAATAGGGTTGCCATTCATTGATCTTGGCATCTACTAAGGTAACAACACCTCTGGCATCACCCCCCGGCCCTTCAATCATGTTGAAATCGAGCCAGAAACCCGAATAAGGCTCCGCTACCGATCCAAAGGTGAACAGATCACGTTCTTTAGGAGAAGCGGTGGCATCTAACTTGATGTTGTGCATGACGAATCGACAGTTGTCATTCGAAGCGTCTTTATAAAGGCCCCGCGAGTCATACCGAAACACACAACCTTCAACGGGGATGTGAGCGGTGGGGGTTACTACATCGAAAACATCCCCGTTCGCGGGGGGCGCGAAGGAAATATAGATATCAATGGTCGTATCCGTGTTGCCCACAATACTGTAAGCGTACCCAGGAAGGCTACTACCAGCACTCAGAACAATGTGTTGTCCTACCAGTGAGTCCACCGCTCCCAGACCCCCCGCCCCGACCGTAAGACGAATACCGCCCAGATTGAGTGATATCGCACCCGTTATGGTATGAGGACCAGAAGTATTCTGCGGCGCGCCGACTCCAATGATAGCCAACGAACCTTCTTCTTCATAGATCCGTGCTACACTCTCAGGCCAACCACCCGAGTAGTTACCACCTTCCACAAAGATCTTGCATTCGTGGCGCACATACAAAGGAATGTCGTTTAAAGCCTTTTCCACAGTGGCGTAGGGGTTCGAGGATGAACCATCCCCAGTGGCGTCCGACCCTGTAGTGGACACGTACCGGATGAGGGCCATAGTGGTGTAGTCCACACAGCAAGCACCGGACCCACCACCGCTGGTGTACCAAACGTGGTTACGTCCTCCACTCATCCTACACCTCCGTAATGACGGTTACCTTCGCGCCCACCAAGTTGCCAGTCAGATTATTCTGATCGACAACCAATTCCACGTAGTCACCTATGGTAAGTTGTACAGGCTCGCATGGGTTCGACATGGAATCATCTTCGTTACCGAAGTTACCCCCCCGCCTTGTGGAACCAGCGACAACCGTGGCACCGTTGACTCGTAGGTACGCTTGGCAATTCCACGTCAACCCACCGGTAGAGTCGATGTCCACGGCATAGTTGAAGGTGAATCGCCCTGTTTTACGAATGACGATTCGTGTGGGTGTACCCACTCCCCAGTCCATGACCGCATTGTTGTCAATGTAGTCAGATACATCGAACGGCACTGGTGTAGGTGCGGCAAAGTTAGCCGCAGCCCAGGATGCGTTTCTGCGAACCTGCAAATCTACAGGCTCCTTCGATATACGCAACCACATGGGGTTGGTGGCATCGTACATACCACCAAGTTGAGTGGTATTACCTTCACTGAGGTACAGACGAACCAGCCCATCAGCGTATGACCCATCGGCGCACACAATCTGACACCGGTTCCCGCCACCGATATGGTGGACCCAATAGCGGTGAAGAAGACCATCGTTGGGGTGTTCATCCGACGGAAATAGTGTCAAGGTGACATCCCCAAGCGAAGTGTCGACAATCAGGACCGGCCCACCCCAAGGCTCGACGTTACTGTCAGCCGTGAAGTATTGCGGAGCCAAAACCGGAGAGTTATTAACGTGGATGTCGCCTGCTGCGATAGCGGCAGCAAGATCTCCACCAGGACGAAGGGAGGCTTCAATCTCGCTCCTTCGAAACTCGGTGAGCAGATCGATAGTGGTCGGATGAACAAATGTCCTATCGTTTAAATCGGCAATAGCTACAGAACCAGAAGCCCCGGTTGTGGTAAGAATGATGCTCATAGCTACGCCTTTCTCAGGTAGACTGTGACTACCGGACGATTGATATCAGTTCCGTTACAGAAGATCTGCAACTCATCTCCCGCTGAAACCGACACTCCATAAACCGCCTGATTCTTGGTAACTGCCGTCATGGTCAGTGAAGCTATCACGGCAGGAGAGCCATTCTTTCTAACTTCGGCTACCCAGGTTTCAGTACCTTCTGTAGCAGCAGTGATAGCAACGATAGTGGCATCCCACGGCACAACATGACCAGCAAGATTACTAGGCACACTGCCTTCAGTTTCCAAGTAAGAGTCGGTAACGTTGTCGTCACGACCCATGCTGAAGCTACTCATATCGTCATCTCCTAAAACATCGGCACCAGGGGCGGTAAGCCCACATCCTGTGTACCAAACGTGATTACGTCCACCGCTCATTAGTACAATTCCTGCCAGAAGATATTTGCTGTTTGACCGATGTTGCCTACCGCAGCATACACACCTACTCTAACATCATCGTATACAGCTAATTTCTCCGCATTATCGGCCAAGATCTCGGTAATTGTGATACCACCTGGCCCCGTTATCGCTATCTGTTCCGCAGGAGTATCGAACGTATCTATCAAGATAGGTGCCCAGGCTCCCGTACTGGAGATACGCCCCTGCATCTCGATGAACACCGTTCCCGCACCGCCACCATTCGTGCCGGGGTCGATGTCGAACTGGACACCCAGCTTGCGATAGGTATCCATGTCGATTTCATACCAAACTGTAGGTGACAGACCAGGTGTCGTATCCGCACCTATCACGGAGCCTTCATCAATATGATCCCAAACCGGGTTTAAAACTACTACGTCACTGCTACCCGAATCCACACCACCGCCACCACCACCACAACAAACGTCATCGACAGATGTTTCTCGCATCTTAAGCGCGGTAAGTGATGGAACCATAACAATACCGGCAGGAGTCTGGTTTAGCTCGATAAGCTGAAGATACATCTTTTCAGCTTGGAGCGTAGGAAGCCGATACTGCATAGGTCCGTTGGTCCCAACATCCCCGTCCAAAGCTATGGACACCTCTTCATCAGCAAACCACTGACCTTGCCCGTCCGCAGTACCATCTCGGGATTCCGCCATAAACCGCCAAACTCTGACCTTGATATATGCACCAGCTACAAGTGGATCATTGATTGGGGGCGTACTAGGGTGCACTGACATCAATACAGTTACAAATCTATCTACAGGCACACCTTCTTGTCGAGTAGTTGGGATTGCATTAACCGCAGTCCACAAACCTTCCCAGAACTTCTCAATAGAAGGGCGAAATACTTCGGTCGGTCTAGTCATTACTTGCCTCGCTTCTTCGAAGTTTGTCGCTTATAGATGTAGGCTATTGCAGCTAAACCTAGACCACCAATAACGATCCACCCCAATTTACTTTTAGGGGCCAGCGATGCTTGCTGTGCTGGATCGCTAGAGAAACCGCCACCACTACTCCCACCGGAACCCCTGGAAGAATCTGTACCACTACCGAACCCCGGTGTAGCTACCGTTCCTTTGGGAGATCCTACCGTAAACCCTGGTGAAGACACATTCCCTGTAGGCGTCTTCCCATCATACAACGGAACTGTATAAGGAAAGTCACGAGGGGGTATCCAGATAGCTTGATAAGGACACCCCACCGCAATCCACGGACCCTTACCATACACAACTTCAGAAGCACCTGTAGAAGGTACAATCTTAGCGTTACAATTGGTGTCCGACGCTCGATAGATCAAGTTAGCCTTATTCCACGGATTCCCGTTGACCAGACGAACATACGTCAACTTGGAATATGCCGCCCCCCAGGCTTGACCGACAGCCTTCAGAAGAGTCATACCCCTGGCGGGAATGTAGAAAGCACCTTCGGTCGCTCGCTCACCCTTGCCGCCATCGTACACCATCAAGCTAGGATACTCTTTGTGTGGAGTAGGCATTACTTGTTCCTCTTCTTTTTACCCTTACGAGACTTGACCCAAGCAGTACCCAGAAGAGTCCCTGCTGCCAAAATGCCGATTATCCACCCGACACCCGCCTTGCTCTCAGAAGGACCGAGCGGTTGAATCGCCAAGTCACCCTTGGGGGTAGTCGGAGTGGGTATCTCAGGATCATCTATGATGATCGGTTCCGGTTTTCCACCAAGCTCACCAGTGAACCAAGCATCACACGATCTGGCGTACCTAGTCCCGTAGCCACGTCCACCTAGATCCAAAGACTCGAACAAATCTTCATCTAGGGTAGGCTCCGCAAATCCCTTGTATTGATAGGAATAAGCGTACATAGCTGAACACGTATTCGGTCCCCAGATCCCATCAATGTTTCCAGGGTTGTAGCCTCGCTTCGCCAACGCTCGTTGAATTTGTCTGATCTCTTCCTTTTTAGGCGCAGATACCGACGATTTGTTGGGACACGCCCAGAAAAAGTCACCGTCTACCGCATGGTAGTAGTAATACAGCTCATCATCTGCGCCAACGTAGTGATCCACTTTCCATCCTGAAATACTCGTAGGAACATCCACAGTGACAGGCATACCCTGGACAGCCGGGTTGTAGCATTTGGAATAACCCGTAGGCAGCGAAGGCTCCCCCGCGACCCCTTCATACATGGGAGGCAAGTCTCCCTCATCCGTACCAGTCACGCCGTCAAACCACTCGTCACCTTCTCCATAGTCTTCATCAAAAACCGAAGTAGCCCCCATAACTGGGGCAGTCATCAAGAAAGAACGCTGATTTAAACGCACCTCTTTCGGGCAACCCAGACGCTTCCAAGAATACCCGTAACGGTTAAACCACTCGTCCCTTTCCCGCTTGAGAACTTGACGATTGTAGATATTCAGACTTCTCGCTACCTGCAAGAACTGATTCCGATTACCGACTCTCCGATACATCTCGAAGGTCATCGGCCAATTATCCTTCGCATACGCGAGGTGCTGGTTACTTTGGGTTATCCAATCATAGATAGTACACCGCATGAAAAACTCCTAGTCACACCCGCCACAACCCTTTGCAGGATTTTTAGGCTTAATGCCTGAAAGATCGCCCGAAGGGGTAGAACTACTGTTACTTGTCCTGGCAGCTTTGACCGCTTCACGACTAGCCGCACTCAGCCCCTCTATCAGCTTCGCTAACGCTTTCTTTTTCCCTTTAACCTTTGCCATGCCGGTACTCCATATTTGATTCCGAGGAACCCCGCACCTATCGCCAAGATTCCTACCACCAATGTATTCTTCCATGTCCAGAAAGTAGGTTCATCTGGTTTAATGAAATCCGCTGCGCTATCCCCAAATGCGATAAGAGATTCACCAACCGCTTCACTAGATTCCCTCAAAGCATCAAGCATCTCTTGAGAAGACTTACTGGAATCAACTACTTCTTGAAAATTACCCGTAAACGCCGATGTAGTAGCTAACCCACCCCACACCTTGTAGCCCGTCTTGGGGTTCCACAAGGGCAAGAAAATGTCACTCAAGATCTTGTATGCGGTCTTGCCTGACGTATTAGGCTTGAAAAAAACTATCCGTTTTGTCAAAGAAGGACAGAATATCTCTTCGTCAGCCCAGAGAGAAGTAAGCCCCGAACACATATCGTACAGAGTGTAACCCTTCTCGCTAGCTAACTTTTCAAGAGTCGGTCCCGCAGGAAGTGGGCCTCCACGCGACTCTATCTGCATCGCCAGCCATTCGTCGGGCACTATGTCATCGTTCTTGAAAATATAAAACTCGACAGAATCTTTATCTGATCTATCGTTAGCCCCGATGCTAGGCGCGTTCAGCAATCCATTTTGTTGACAAGCATCTCTATACGTAGGCATCCTCATTCTGTCACCATAAATCCCATCTGAGCTATATCAGGAGTGATAACCCAAAGAGTATCACCTGCGTTAAGCTCTGCAACATACTTGGTTGCTTTCTCCAAGGGTGTGCCTACGTTAAACGAAGCACTTTCTTTCGATGTACCCAGATACACTGTAGTAGGCTCCTGATCGTCGACCGGAGCGGAAACTACCCAGAAAGTGATTGTACACATATCTTGAGCTGTATATAACGCTTGTGGCTCCGCGATAACCAATGCACGTCCAAACCTAGTCATGGTTAAACACCTTTCTGAGTGCCGATAGCGTACACATTGATAAGAACACCATCTGTTGATTGATCAACATCCCTATCAAAAATGGTATTTATACCTTTAAACTCTACCCAAAAATCTTCATTAGGTTGAAGTACCAACGGCACATGCAGTGGTATATCAATGACCGGGTATGCGGGAGTCTGGTTCAACGCCAAAAGCGAAAGCCACCCATCCTCACTAGGCACCCATGCCGGTCCTGAACTAGACCGAAAACGAGCCTCGATATATTGAGAAAAATCCACCTCAGTATTGACCTGAGAGAATATGTCATATACCGACATGGTAAAGTGCGTTACCCACATATCTCTAGGATGAATACCATTCACCCCATTATCTGCATTATTGAATATAGTTCGAACACCTTCGGGCACCTCAGGCAGATTCACCAAATTAGAAGCGATAGTAGCCGAATTACCTTCTTCATCAAATCCATGAAGAAGCATTCTGCCCCGTGTACCTGTAGGACCACCATACCGATTAGAATTAGTCCTGAGATCTACCTTGAACCCGGCTTCCCTTTGGAGAAAGTACGGAGTAGGCAACACAAATGTCATTGAATCAGTGGTCAATCCTCGGTTACCGAAAACATATTCCTTATCGGCATGAGCACATGCCTCAACAGGAACCCATTCATTGATAATATCTTTACCAGTCTTTCCCATTCTGATAGCTATATTAGGAAGAATAGCGTTTAAGGTCTTACCTTGTTCAGCGGGTTCTGTACCTGTAGCAGAGATCCGAATTTTATCTATCTCTATTGGACGATTCAGATTATTGTGGCAACGATTTGCGCCAATACCTGTCTCATAGTTCCACACCACTTTCTGGAAACTATCCCACGTTAACCCATTGATACCGAATTGAGCGAAACCTTGACGCAGCCAAGGAAACAGCTTTGCCGTAGCCCACCCGCTAGGATTTGGCTTAAACCTAGATACGGTCATCTTCTACCTCCAACGATCCGCGCAAGGTGACAACAATAGTCGCCGCCACATTCGCCCAGTCTCGGATGTCTACCAACAAAGTTTGCCCTTGGTGCATATACCAACCATCCTCTTCACCTAGTTTAATCAACGAAGCGAACGGAGCAGCCCACCACATACGTTCCCAAACCGCCGCACCTACTAATGCCATTGTCTGAGAATCATATTTAAACCAGTTACGCCTACCCGGTCCCTCGACCTGATACGCTATATTAGCTGCATCAGGATCGCGACTTGTCAAAAGTGGAGCATTCCCAAAGGACAACGAATAAAGATCTACATCTGAATCATAGGGAGTCCTCAAAAATTCTCCATCAAGAACATGCTTGCTCAACCCGTCTTCATCAGGATTCAACGATAGACCGTCATGCAGGATGATTGGTTCTTGTGTTGCCACATTCACACCATTGAATGTAGCACCGGCATCCCAAAATGTAGGCTTCTTCGCCTTTCCGTAAGCGATCCCTTCAAGCTGAACTTTCAGCCTTTCTTTCGAAAAAAGTCTGTAGGGGCGAGGGAACGTCCAGCTACGATAAAGCTCGTAACCACCATCCTGCATAACATCGAGCGGCATGTGCCGCTGAGTCAGATAGCCTTTACCTACCCAACCAAGACGTACCCCTATTTCGCCAGGATCGGTAAATGCACCTTCTTCTTCATCAGTCACTACATGAATACACAAGTCTTGAAGGATAGCGCGACTGTCCCCTTGAACACCGATGCTCATAGCCCCAAACTCGACAGGCCGACGAGCATAAGCGGTAACCGCTTCCCCGGTCTTGTCTATCGAAAAGATCGCCCTATTAGCGAATGGTAGATAGTTCTTACCCATTACTCTACCTCCAAGTAACCAAACAAGCACAATCCCAGACTAACATCAGTTGTGTACTCTGAATACACCCCCAATTCTAGTTGTTGTGTAGGTTCCATGTAGATGTTGTCCGCAAACTCCATGACTCTTGGGCCAACATGCTCATCGTCACGATAGCTACGATTATACGGAGCGATTGCGCCAACCGGAATAGTAGAGGGATCGGGCATCCATTGTACGCCCGTTGTAGGGTTAATACGCCATTCAAGAAGCGAATACGTAAGGGAGAGATCGAAGCTATCATAACTTGAACCCCAGTACCCCCCGCTAGATAGATTCATATGCCGAACAGCTACATCCTTTAGACCATTGTTCTTCAAACCAGCTCCACGAAGTACCTTACTTGAGCCTTGATTCAACTGGTCAGGCCAACGATCCGCCAGGATAACCGGGTTTTTCTCAGGCGAATTATAGTCTTCCTCGACACACTTAAATATAGCAGAAGGATTGTACCACTTATATTCAGGATCATTAACGGGAGCTTGATTGGCTACTTCTGCCACGATGCCCGTATTCGGTGGAATAATTACCTCTTTGTCGAAGGTAAAACCCGCACCTACGGACATACTGTTAGTGGCACAGTTTAAACGAGGAGAAACACCAGGGGTGAACAACGCCGACATCGACTGAGGTACAGGAAACATCGGACCCTTGCGCGAAATGCTCATTTCCATGTGCATACGGTGTGATGAACCACCCCATATAGGAAGATTATCACCTAGAGAAACAAGAGACATCCATTCGAGTTTCATGGGCCAGATAGTATCGTTCCTGAAAATAGTACTATCTATTTCGATGAAACTCTCAGAAGGAACTTTCTGTTTCCGACTGTACAACCATCGAGGAACATATCTTTTCATGGTGAGTGTTTCCTTTCACCGTTTTGAGCTTGAAGCCTGCCCCGAATCCGTCATGCAGGAGTTTGGATTCGGGGCAGGTACTCAAAACCAAAACCGTGAAGATTAGGTCACGGGACGCTGACGAGGACCGTACAGGTACGTAGTCAGGCCGACAACCGAATCGGCAGGAGTCGCACCCGCGCCAAGTGCGCCACGGGGGAACTTGTACTTGCCACGGAATGTCTGCATGGTACCGATCCAGATCGGGAGAGCCAGAAGCCTCGCGGAGATCGCGGACGGGAAACCATTCTGAACGTTGTAGGCTTCGGCCACACCATCGGGACCAGTCGCCTGGGCGTACAGACCACCACCACACGGGAAGCTAGAGATCGGGCCTTCCGCGAAGGGCTTGCTGCGGGACAGCGTGAAGCTGAAGTACGTGTTCGAGAACACGTTGAGCCACTTGAGCCAACCAGCACCAGTGGTAGCTTCCTGAGTCACCGTACCAGGAGTGGTCGAATCGGATGCATCGGCCTCATCGGGCTTGATCTGGATCGACATGACAACCATCTGGTTATCCACGGGCAGCGAAGAGGGTTGCTCAAGGTTGGTGTCGAGCAAGCTCGCCTGGGCACCCGTTCCACCAGGCAGATCGTTGGACTCGACAGCCTGGAAGAGAATTACATCTTGAGCCTGATCACCCGCGAACTGAGCGCGAGAGAAGATCTCATAGTCTCCCCAATCGGAGAACGTGTACGACTGACCGGACGGCAGCTTAATGGTGAAAGGAGTCATTTTTTACCTCGCTTTGTGCATTTAAAGCACTTGTTGTGTTTTACTACCAGACAACCGAAGATTCGATTGCCTCATTACCCTACGTATTGCCCGTAAGCAGTCCCGTAGGCATGACCAACCTTGCCGTAAGCGGCAGGTTGAACCGCATTGTCCACGCTATTAGGCATAACCTGTTCGCGAACATCAGCGAACATTCCCGAAGGAAGTGCGCCAACCTCTTGCGCGGTGTAAGCACCAACCTTTTCCACGGCATACGCACCCACACCTACCGGAACACCAAGGTAGTCCGCTAGTTGGAGGCTCGAACCGAGCATCAGGGCAGTACCCGCAGCACCAAGACCAACATCCTTCTTCCACCAGAGAAGAGGAGCGGTCGCGATAGCGGCGACTACACCAGAGAGAAGCGGGGCAAACTTACTAAGGCTTGACGGCAGTCTGGGTGCGAGCACCTTCTTGACGAAAAGCGTACCGAGTATCGTTGACCCGATTCCGATAGCCGGTCCCATGAGATTGTCGGTGACATCCGACATATCAAGACCCGCCAGCGGATTTGCGACGTATGCACCAAGAGTTTCCTTGGTGCGCGGCACGAGAGCATCTGCCTCGTGGTGGTTGCTCCCCATAAGGGAGGTGTCATTACTGCGTGTCATCTCTTGACCTCCTGTTAGCAGGGAAGCATCCCTACTGCATCAGTGCAAAGGAATTACTTCCTCTTGCAGCGGTACTTCTTGGCCAGCTTGTTTCCGCACTTGCAGCGCATACCCACGCTACCCATACGAACCATGCGACAACCCTTCTTGGTAGTCCTCTTCTTCCTTGTCATAATCCTCATCTCCTTACTCTATTACGAGTATTTAAATGCCGCACACCGAGTTTTTCAATATACGGCTGTTCCCTTGATCAGCACATTTACACATGCGACGACCATCTTTACGTACCACTGTTTTATGATTAGTACATGCCGCCACGGCTGGGGCTTTAGCCCCATTCTTGACGGTTGATCCTTTGGGACGACCTCTACGTTTTCTAGTAACCAGTTGAGGCGCACTAGAAATACCATCAAGGTCACGCTCACAGACTCTTATCTTCTGGTCGAGCACTCCAAGGTAGATCTCTTTTAATTCCCCGCAAGGTCGCTTGGGAGGTTTAAACTCTTTCGAGGTAGGCAGTCCATCTAGGGTTATGACATCAGCTCCCATAACTTACCTACCCTTTTTCTTAGCGCGGGAAGCAAAAAACAGCATACCGCCTACGACTGCGATAGCTCCGATTCCCATGAAGATGTGTTTCTTGGAAATACCCCGTTCCTCTTCTTCAAGTGGGGGAGGTAGGATTTGATTGCCTTGACCGTCCATCGGAGGAGTAGTCTGTCCCCCGGTTACGATCTCATACTGGGAGCCTTCCCCTGGGGGAAGAGCATCAGCACCGCCATAAGGCGACGTAATACGTGACGCCGATCCGGTAGCCATAGCAGACGCTACCCGCTGCCAATCACTGCCTTTGGTATCTTGCTGAAGTGCTTCCCCATAGGTGAGTCTATCGGTAGTTCCCGGCGCACCCGTGTGCGAAGCGGGTGGTCCCATCTTAGCAAGATCGGCACCAGGGTTTAAATTGCGAGAAATAGCAAGTGAGTCAGCAAGTGCTGGATTACGTACCGCAGCTTCGAGGAGTCTCGAAGAAACTTCAGCAGACATCCCAGGACGACTAAGACTTGTGCCCTCTATCGCTTTGATGGCAGTTTCTTTGGTTTGTGCCTTACTAGGTTTAGCGTTTACACGGTCATAACGCTCTGCTACAGCACGTCTAGGATCAAAACGAGTTTCCTTACCCATCGTGATTGTGGTGTCACTCGCTTGAACCCTCGACAATGAAGTAGTTTCTGTCATCGAATCTTTCTCCAAGCTATAGTTTTACCCGCCTTGAAGGTACACTGGTACTCTTGCTTACGGTACTTAGCTTCTGGTTGCCAACCGGGTTCATCGCCATAGGCGGAATCCAGATTGATGATCTCTGTTGGGTTGCCATTAAACGCAGGGTTCACGCCTACTATCGAGTAGATATGCCAACCGTTACCATCCTGGCTTATGATCTTCGCGCCAGTACGGTAACCAATTGAGCTGAGCAAGGCGTTTAAAATGACTACGTGTTCATCACAGTCACCAGCACCAGAGTTAATGATCCTACCGACGCCCATGAAGAGATCGTAGTCTACAGGATCTTGTCGATACTCGATGTTGTTCTTGACGTAGGCGAAGATAGCGTCGATAGGCTCAATTTCTGACGCTTTCCCGTGTTGTGCACAACCTCTAACGATAGACCGCGCCAAGTCGTAAGTCATGTACTCAGACCCGTCGAGTCTCTTTTGGGGATACAGAATGGAATTATTGATGCGTTGCGCGATTAGATCAATTCTATCGCGCAAGCTACGGACTTCGTGATGCACCACGGGTGTCATGGTGCTTACTGTATAGTTATTTCGGTAAGTTAGTCAATAACTTACTAAAGTTTCTAGTTTACACCTGCACCCTTACTCTGCAAAAGTTAATGGTTTAAATGTGTTAACGAGAAAACTTTTTTAAGCTACATACTGTTTACACCTACTTTTTCTAGGCTTTTACGGTAGGATTCCGAAGAGAATCGCCTAATTGACTTAGATCAAATCCCTCCGTAGTCACTTCTTCGAGTGGTTTCGGCACCCAAGTTTCAGCCAAGGCTCGAAGGTCCAAATGTAAGTGATACATCATGGTATCCAAACGATCCAGTAACGACCGAAACCCTCTAGTGACTGTCTTTAGTGTTTTATCATCTACCCCGTCGAGCGGAGTTTTCGTGACGGCAAATAACCAATCTGTCAAGAATATACCCATAGCTATTACTAGCTCGGGCGGTATTGATTGATACATAATCATCATAGAAAGTATATCAGGTTGTTCCTCAATTGTAGCAAGTACAATGTCCACAATCTTCAAGACAGTTAACAACCCGTTTAAACTTTCAGTCGAATATGGATCAACTACATTCTTCGGTAAAGCCACCACCTCAATTACATTATTAGGTGCTGTCATATGCTATTTCCCCTCCTCATTCTTGTTCTCATCTTTGTGTTTGATCTTGACGGGCTTATAGGTGTCGCACCATTCGTTCGGATCTCCATCCCCTTCCTCAATAAACTCCCAAAACGCCAGAATGTCCAAAGTGACCGGGGCAACCATATCCCCGAATCCTAGCGGAGTGAGAATCTGCCAACCAACAAAGACCGGATAGGTCATGAACCTACGTGCCACCTTGTCGTTCGCTTCAGCTAATGCGTAGAGTCGGGCGGTTGCTTCTTTAGGAGTAGCCATCTCCCTCAGAGCCTTGAGCATGGAACGCCACCCTTGCGAAGCCTTTACCCGCACTAGCTCATCTTCAGTAACCCTGGCTTCAGCAGGTATCTTGTCGGGGGTCAATTCCGCCAAAAACTCCAAGAGACTTTCTTGAACCTGTTTGGGATCTGCCTCTTGCTGTTCTTGCTTCTGTCCTTGTTCCTGCCCCTGCTCCTGCTCCTGCTGCGCGGCTTGCAGTTGTCGATGTTCTTCGGCGCGTTCTGCCATAATTTGAGCTTGACCCGCTTCGCGCTCCTCTAGCTCCTCTTCCTCCTCTTCATCCATGCCAGCAATATAAGCAGTAGCTGCCTTTTCAACACCCTCGAATGCCTTCATCAGTACATCTGCGGCAGTGGTCCCACCACTTCCACCTAGCAACCCTGACTGCGCCATTTGAGTCATCAGGTTGAGGTTTGTCATAGTCTGTTCGGTCATCGTTCGGATAATGTCTTGGTAGCCAGAATCGCCCTTGGACGCCATCTTGTCCATCAAATTCAAGAACAGTGTTTGAGTAGCCGTCTTGTCGTTCTGAGATGTGGCCAGGAGTGTGGTCATAAGCTCAGTCATCGGGTTAGATGCGTTCTTAGCCGATTCGATCTTCTCCTCGATGCGTTTAAATTCAGAACGTTCGCTCGACTGGGTTATGGTCGATTCGAGCTTGTTGAACTTGGCTTCCCAGTCGGAATTTTGCTTGGCTATTTGTGCCAAGAGTTGCTGTTCCCTAGCTTGCGCTTGCTGCTGCTCTAGCTTGCGCTCCATCTCCGAAAGTTTCTCTTCCAGCTTGCGTGTAGTCTCAGTTTCGGCAGCAGACTTAGGCGTACTAACTGCATTTTGTTGATCTTGCATACGCTGAAACATGGCCATAAGCATCATGTCATTCATGGGATTTGTCTGACCTTTGTTCTGGTTCAACGCCTTCATCTGTGTTTCGAGGATACGAAACAACGGGTCCATGCTGTTCGACTTAGGGCTTGATGAGTTTGTAGGAAGACCACCAGCTACGTTTCCAACCATACCCATCACCGAGGCAGCTTCCATATCTGAACGCGCCACGGGCAACGAAGTACCCGCTACACGAAGTTTGTTAAACTCCACCTTATGACGACCATCGTCACTCACTACCTCTACTTTGTACAGACCACCCCCACCCTCACGTTTACACAGTATTTCAGGACGCTCACTCATCACCGCATGAATCGGTTGCCCACGAAACTCGACGAAGAAAGCGGGAGCTTCAGAACCTTTGACCGGCTCATTGTATCTATAAATGAATACGTCTACTGTCTCATAAGCAGACGCCATATCCTTCAAGGTAGTGAAACCCTTCGATTGCCCCTTTCCGCCCAAACTATCAGGGTCCATGTTCTTGACGGCTTCAGCGGTAGCCTTCCCGATGTCTTCCACGGTCTTCGCCACTGCATCACTTACTGCTTTAGGTGTCTTCGCCATTTACTCCTCCAAATATGGTTGCAAAATCTTCAACCATAGCTATGCCGTCGCCTCCTAGCGCGGCTTGAATTACACGCATGACCCCACAAGATACAAAGGCAGCCTGTAGTATGTTCCACGACCACCCGTAGACTAAGAAAGCGACTATCGCGCCACCCCACCAAGCGTTACAGTAAGGACACCGGACGAGTCCCCAGAAGTGACGCAACATAGGGGAAATTGCCCAAGTTATCCGGCAAAATAAGAATCGAATCGGGAATCCTGCCTTTGACCCGGTGACTACAGCGGACAACCCGCCAGCAATTAAGACAATCACTACCAAATCTAGTAGAGGTATCAGCTTCATCCGTTTTGCCCTTTAAACAGCCGTCGCCAACCTTTCGGTCTACACTCGAAGTATTTACACGGAACCGGCTTATCACGGTCGGCCCACGGACAATCTGTATCCGTGTACCATCTCGGTACTGTCGGAGGGGAGGAACTGTGCATCAAAGCTGGTTCGCTATGTGAACTGCTCCACTGCTCGCACAGCCCTATCTCTTTCGGGTTTAAATGCCCCCCTATACTCTGTAAATCGAACTGCTCTAGCAAACGAGGTAGTATCATCTCACCAAGATCGTGGATACGTTCTTGCCCCGCCTTATAATTAAAGTGAATACAATGTCCGCAAGATCGCCCTTCATGACTTGCGAGTAAGTCATTGACATAATTCTCATTATCAGCATTAGCGGGAACAACTATTCGAGCGTGATTGGGTTCAGGATTCTCTGCCGCTTGCTGCTCGCTCACTACAGGTGTGTTTCCACTGTAGACGCTCCGCTTTCGGAGCATACGATCAATCCATCCCATAGTCAACTACCTTTCGAAGTTATTTCTCTTTCGGTTGAAATTCTTT
>Ga0180432_10005531_pt1 | contig 16760 bp, 13 predicted proteins | sample SS_ome_10_FD_132414 | JGI IMG/M metagenome (GOLD analysis project Ga0180432, IMG submission 132414) | Hypersaline lake sediment archaeal communities from the Salton Sea, California, USA - SS_1_MS_2 metaG | ecosystem: Environmental > Aquatic > Non-marine Saline and Alkaline > Hypersaline >... | reverse complement strand
TTTCTTTTTTGACAACTAATTGCCCTAACATTTTCTTTTAGATTTTCCTTGAAATAATTACAACTTCTTTAATATTTCCTTAAACAATTGAATATGGCTCAAAAAGGCAGTTTTAAAAACCTCTTGATTTATCATTTTCTACCAATCAACCCCCCTCCCCCTCGATCTTATCCACGCTGACCCGGCTCACCTCGGCGAGGCTCATCTTGTCAAGCCACAGAAATATCAGCCCCATGATAATCGCCGGAAATACGTTGAGCGCGTGCATGACCAAAACCACGCCCGCCGCCTCCGACTTCGCAAGCCCGTAGATCATAAGCGCCGATATTCCCCCCACCTCGAACGTCCCCACGTAGCCGGGCGGTGCGGGAATGGCGGTAGCAAAGGCGAGAAATACGACCACCGCAACCGCCGCACTGAAGGCGAACTCCACATCGACCGGAAAGGAGAGAATAATCGTGTAATAGAAAAACGTGATCGTCAGCCAGGTCAAAATCGTATGGAACACGACCATCAGGAGCGCCCCACCACGATACAGGACGTCGATCCCGGCTGCAAAAGAGGTGACAAATCCCTCTACCTTTTCCTGCAGTTTCTTGGTGAACGGCCTAAAAAAAAGCCCCACAAGCCTCCTGGCCCTCTCCGTCTGTTTATCTAGGAGGACCAAAAACCCGACCATGAATACCAGAAAAGCGAGGCTCGAATAGCCCGCTGTCCTGAGCACCTCCCTGTTCTCGGCGAACCGCTCCGAGGGATCAGCGCCGAGAAGTATCACGGCAAGAAAGGCGATGACCGCCATCCCGTCAAAGACCCGCTCGATCACAACCGTCGCAAGAACCGATCCGGCCTTAACGTTCTCGATTTTGCCCAGCGCGTAGGCCCTGATCAGCTCCCCGAGACGCATCGGGAACATGTTGTTTGCGCCGAACCCTATGGCGATGGCGGAAAAGAGGTTGCGAAATCCCATCTCCTTTATCGGCAGCGTGAGATAGCGCCACCGCAAGACCCTCGATACGTAAGTTAGATAGTACAAGACAACAGACAGAAGTATGAGAAGCCAGTTGACCCTCTTCAGCTGATCGTAGAACTCGACGAAGTCGAACCCCTTAAGAGAGAAAAAAAGGAAGGTGAAACCGATAACAAGCCCCAGGTAAAACTTCCAGTCTAACTTCATGATCAGTCCAAAATTCCCCTTGCAAATTCAATGTCTTTCTCTATCCTTGCCACCAGCTCCGAGACCTCTTTAAATTTCACCTCGTCCCTTATCCTCGTCACAAAAGAGACCTCGATCCCCTCGCCGTAGATGTCTCCCTGAAAATCCAGGATGTGCACCTCGAAGGCGAACTTGCCGTCCCCGAAGGTGGGGTTTTCACCCAGGTTGCACACCCCCCCGTACCTCTTCCCCGAAACGACCGCGTGAACGACGTAAACGCCGTTCGGCGGGACCAGGTTTCCCTCGAAGACTACATTCGCCGTGGGAAATCCCAGTCACTTTCCCCGGCTGGCCCCGGTAGAGACCTTTCCCCCAATCCCAAACTCCCTACCCAGCAAAATCGACGCCCTGTAGACATCTCCCCTAACGATGAGATCCCTGATCACAGTGCTCTTCACAAGCACCCCGCCGATCTTTACTTCCTCCTTAACATCGACGCCGAAGCCGAGCTGGTCTCCCATCTTCCGCAAAAGGTCGATCCCCCCCTCCCTCCCCCTGCCCAGGGTGAAGTCGTTCCCAACCACAATGTGCGCCACCGAAAGGCCTTCAACTAAAACACCCTCGATAAACTCCTCGGCGCTCATCTCGTAAAAATCCCTCGTCTTCCCGGAAACGAACACCACCTCGATCCCGAAGGGCTCGATAAGCCTCAGCTTCTGATCGAACCGGGTGATTATGGGCGGCTCCACACCGCGAAAGATCTTCTGCGGATGCGGATCGAACGTCATTGCCGCCGGGGTTCCGGAAATGTCCTCCGCCCTCTGAGCGACGTCCCTGAATATCGCCTGGTGGCCGAGGTGGACACCGTCGAAGTTCCCGATCGTAAGAACGGTCTTTTTAAACGGGGATTTGTATCCCTCATGCCAATCTACAACTATCAATTTACCCAATCCGTTTTTTCTTGACATTAAAAACGAAACAGTATAGTCTCAAAAATCATGATTTTTTTCAAGCAAAAAGGGTGACTGGTCAATATCTGTGGGGGGATCGGGCAATACTTGGGGGCGGGCAATATCTGGGGGGGCCGGCCAATATTGTAATTAAGTTACAAGACTACTTAATAGATAACCAATAGATCAATAAGCCGAAGTGGCGGAACTGGTAGACGCGCTAGGTTCAGGACTTAGTGGGTGTATGCCTGTGCGGGTTCGACTCCCGCCTTCGGCACCATCTCGGGGGGGCTGACAATATTTTGGGGGCCGGTCAATTTCGGGAGGGGTCGGCGATATTGGAAAAGCAATAAATTGAGGGGGCGATAACTTTGGGGGGGCGGTGAGTTATTTAAATTCACCAGTTATTCTCAGATTGATGTTCAGGGTCGGCCAGTCATAAAGGGGCCGGCCGTTTGTTTTTTGGAGATATGTTTGTTTTTGGGGACGCCCGCCCGATCGAAAGGTGCGGCTTTAATACATCGTCTTATGTCGTGACTCTTGGGACTATTGCCGGCCTCGGCTTCCCCGCCCATTCAACAAATATCCCTGACACCTCCTATTGATAGCCGACCGTCTTTGCTTTAACTAAAGGGGTTCTCCTACTTTCTGTCTTTCGCTAAGTCCTTTCATTGAAGAAGTCGTGTATCGCGCCGTAGCACTCTTCGCTTTTGTCGATCATGACCCAGTGGCCCGCCCCCTTGACCTCCCAGTTGTTGATATTGTTCTCAAGGATGAAATCCCTCGTCATCTCTGGCGTGTTCTCGTCCCCCCAGATATAGAGGGTATCGACATCGAGCGCGGCGTATTCCTCCCCCGACTTAGTCTCCCCCGTGGCCGCAACGCAGCTCTTCCCCCAGCTTAAGAGCACCCCGGGGTCCGCCAGCGTCAGGCTCGCCAGAAACCTCCTGAAGACCGGGCCCTCTCCCAGCCGGGAGACGACAACGCCGGAGAAAAACTCGAAAAAGGCATTAGGGTCGTCGTAGTTTTGGGTCAGCGATGTGGCGAACGTGTCAGCCACGGTCAGGTTCCCCTCGATATTCGCAAAGGCCACCACCCTTCCCGTCAGCCTCTCCGACCCGGCAACCCACGTCCCGATGATCCCGCCCAGGGAGTGACCCACGAGGTATACCTCGGCGTCCTTTGAGATACCCTCGATCAAATCCAAAAGGACTTTCGTGGAGTCCGCCACCGTATTTACATCGGGCCGGCGAGGGCTTACGCCAAAGCCGGGGAGATCGGGGACGTAGAGGTTGAAGCCCTCGGCAAGAGGGGAGTCGAACGCCTCGGCAAACGACAGGCCCGACTCCCCGAAGCCGTGGATAAACCAGACGTCCCCCCTTGCACTCCCTTTGCCCGCCGCCTTCGCATATCTAAAAAAGACGTTGTCATAAACTATTATCTCCATCATCTTCGCCCCTTTTTTACCTCATCCTCCAATATCTTCTCCAACAGCGCCCCCACCCGCCCTATCGAATACTTTTCGGCCACATCAAGGCCCCTCGCCACGATTGACTCCCTCAAGCTTTCGTCCTCGGCAAGCCCGATCACCCCCTTCGCTATCTCGTCCGGCCGGTGGACCTCGACGAAATAGGAGTAATCGTGGGGCGTATCAAAGGCCAGAAATGGGGACACTCTTGTCAGTACCGTCGGCGTTCCGGAGCTCATCGCCTCCACCGGCGGAAGCCCGAACCCCTCTATATCAGTCGAGGCGGAGATGAGAACGTGGCTCTCCCGATAGAGGCGGGACATCTCAGTCTCGTTTATCTGGACGAGAAACCTGTCGGCGATGCCGAGGTGCCTCTCCTCCTCCGGTATCTCCGCAACGGAGACCCGGGTGAAGTGGACGGGAACCCCGTCCCCTTTGAGTATCCTCACCGCCTCGTTTACGTCCGGGATCGCCTTGTACTCGATGGCGTACGTCCCCACCGAGACGACGTTCAGCGTATCCGAGTAGTTAAGCCTCTCCGTCTTGGGATGGAAGACCCCCCTGTCGATCCAGTTGGGGAGGAAGCGGCAGTTAACACCGTAGCGCCCCTTAACATCCTCAACGATGTGGGGGGAGATCGCCATCTTCACGGTCGGGAGGCGATAGAGCCTGTCCAGCCTATAGAGGCTCCTCTTCCACCTGAGCACCCTCGTCTTGTACCTGAGCCTGCTTGCAATCCCCTTCGACCTGTACTTCTCCGGGACGACCAGTCCCTCGATCCGCTTGATCACGTGGGCCGGCTCGAACCCCTGAAGGAAGTGAAAAAGGGGAACCCCCCTCTTTTCGGCCACCGGCCAGAGCGCCTCCACGTCCCTCGGCGTGGTCACGACGATAGCGTCCGTATCCGGAAAATCGTTATCCGAAAAGGAGGGCAGTATCTCCGGCCTGATACCTGACTCCCACTCTTCCTCCACTATCGTGCTGACGAGACGAGCGTCGTGGCCCAGGCTCCTCAAGAGCTCCACGTGCCTAACCATCACCTTGACCCCGCCTGTCATCCCCCAGTACGTTATGGCGTAGACGATTCTCATAGGCGATCCATTAGGATTTTTACGATCCTCTCGGCGGCCCTGCCGTCCCCGAAGGGATTGTCGATATTCTGAAACTTCTTGTACTCCGCCTCGTCCCCCGTCAGCCTCACTACTGAATTGATTATCTTTTCCGGGTCAGTCCCCACGAGGAGCGCGGTCCCCGCCTCCAGCGCCTCGGGGCGCTCCGTCACCTCCCTGATTAAAAGAACCGGCTTTCCCAGAGAAGGCGCCTCCTCGCAGACTCCCCCCGAATCGCTGATGATAATTTTGGAGAACCTCATCAGGTTCACGAAATCGAGATACGGCAGGGGATCGACGAGGCGTATCCCCTCGACCCCCTTTAGGATCGCCTCAGCCATACTCCTGACGCTCGGGTTCGGGTGAACGGGAAAGACGACCCTAATGTGCCGGCTCCCCCCGACCAGCTCCCTTAGGGCGGAAAAGACCCTCTCCATCGGCGCGCCGAAGCTCTCCCTCCTGTGCATCGTTAGAAGGATGATGTCGTCCGCCTCGGGATCGAAGCCGCCGAGGATACCCGGATCGAGCTCCCTCGGGATTTTTAGAGCTTCGTTAATAGCGTCGACCACCGTGTTTCCTGTTACAAAGATCGTCTTTTGGTCGACGTTCTCTTTGAGAAGGTTCTCCCCCGCCCCCTCCGTCGGACAGAAGTTGAAGTCGGAAAACCTCGATATGAGGGAGCGGTTCAACTCCTCCGGGTACGGATTGAGACTGTCCCAGGACCTCAGCCCCGCCTCCACGTGGGCGACCTTGACCCCCTTGTAGTAGGCCGCAAGGGCGGCGGCGAAGGTCGTCGTCGTGTCCCCCTGGACGACTACGGCATCCGGCCCCTCCTTATCTATGATCGGCTCCATTCCGCTCAGGACTCCGGCGCAGACGGCCGATATGGACTGGCCTTCCGTCATCAGGTTAAGGTCGTAGTCGGGCGCGATGCCGAAGACGGCAAGGGTGTGATCCAAGATCTCCCTGTGCTGCGCGGTCACGAGGACCTTGGCCTTAATCGATCCCGCCGCCAGCTCTCTTGCCTTTCCGATCACGGGAGCGAGCTTTATGACCTCCGGCCTCGTCCCCATAACGATCAAGAGCCTCTTGATTTTAACCCCTCCCTCAAAAGATTACCGAAACGACCGATCCAATCCGTCACTGCCGTCTCTTATAACAGATATCTACTTCATATTCAAGTCAAAGGGATAAATGTCGAATTTACTTTTTCAGAGCAATTATTCCCTTTGACGAAATGTATCGATATGATAATATCGAGACTTATCGCTCCTGCAATCATTATGTAGAAAGAAAATGTCTGAAGCTTCGGCAAAATATCGGTTGAGATCGGATTTGAGGAATCTCTTCATCCTCGGGGATCTCTCCCTGCCGGCGTATCTCGTGGTCGGCGCCGAGAAGACTGCGCTGATAGACGCCGGCATGACATATATGGCCCCGAGATACGTCGAGGACATGGAAAACATCCTCGGCGGGGGTAAAGGCCCGGACTACCTCCTCTACACCCACTCCCACTTCGACCACGTAGGCGGGACTCCCCATTTATTGAACAGATTTCCGGAGATGGAGCTCTGCGGGCACGACTATCTCTTCAAGGTCCTCGGGCGGGAGAAGGCGAGGGCGTCGATCGAAGAACTCAGCAGGAAGATGGCAGTGAGGTTCGCTCCCGAAAACGACCTTACCGAGAGCGATTTCGACTTCAGTGTAATCAAGCCCGGTAGGGCGCTGAACGACGGCGATGCCGTAGACCTCGGCGGGGGGATTACGATCGAGGTAATCCACACCCCCGGCCACACGAACGACAGCGTGAGCTATTTCATCGACCACCTGAAGGCGGTCGCCACGGGGGAGGCGCTCGGGATCCCCCACGGCGGCGACCTATACGTCGCCCCGGAATTTCTATCGAGCTTTAACGAATATATCGAATCGATAGAGAAGGTGCGCAAAAAAAGGCCGGAGATCATCCTCCTCGGGCACCAGATGATCGTTCAGAATAAAGACGTCGACAGGTTTTTCAAAAACGGACTGAAGCACTCCTTCGAGCTGAGGGATAAGATAAAGCGCTACATTAAGGAAAGCGGACTTAACGTGGAATCGGTGGTCGAGACGATCAAGGAGGAGGAGTATGTCTCCCTGAGGGAGGGAAAACAGCCGGAGGAGGCCTACCTCTTGAACCTGCGGGCCCAGGTAAGGCTGATAGCGAGAGAGCTATCGGGGGACTGACGATCCACCGGAGATTTCGTCAACCTACGCCCGCCCCAATTGTAAACAAAAAGAGCGCCGTTCACCGCGCCCCTTAAAAAACCCACTTATTTCAAAAACAGCTCCGTCGCCGCCCGTCGTTATCGAAAGCCGGGCCTTTATAATTCCCGCTTTTGCCCGACCCCGCGCCTCGCGTTACAATCCCCCTGCAAAGAGCCAAACCGTCAAAATATCATCCCTCCCACCATAAAACATCACCCACCCCACAAAAAAGCCGGCTCCCCCACAATAAGAAGCCAGCCTTCAAAATTAACCATTCCCCAAAATCAGCCATTCCCTCTAAATTAGCCATCCCCCAAAATTACCCGTCCCCCCTCAAAAATTTGCCGATCCCCTCACGCTATCCGACGTTTTCGGCCCCCACAATTTTCACATCGAAGTCGCTGGATGTCTCCGGCATGTCGAAGATTACGAGTATGAAGTCAATCGAGGTTTTGGGCTCCACCCGGGCGTTTGCGGGATTAACCTCTTTGTTAAGGTCTTTAGTTATCTGATTCTTGGAGAGGTTCATAAGCTCGCTCAGGTTCAGGATGTTGCCGCAGTACGCCTGAGAGTTCTTGATAACTTTTCCCTCCTTATCATAGAGGTTCAGCATCACCTTGATCTGCCCCTTGGGAATCTCCGAGTTGTTCAATACCACACCTTTAACAACCAGGATTTTTCCGGCCTGATTATTTTCCGTGTAATAGTGACTCACCTTCGTCTCGTCTATTATCAGGCCTTCAAGGGGGTCTTTGCTGCCGGCGAACATCTTCGTCAGGGATTCAATGTCGAGCTTCCCACCGCCCATTGCCTTGAACGCGAAATATGCCCCCAGGGTTATGATAAGGACTATCAACAGGGCAACCATAAGGGGGCTGCGTCTCGATTGCTTCGTCTTTGCCGAAGAGATTTCTTCGGTCGGCTCCATCCCCACGTCTCCGAGGGTGTCACCTCCCATATCCAGATCGAGGCCGCCCCCCATCTCGGCGCCGCCCCCCATTCCTGATTCCGGCTCGAACTCGAAGGCGGTATCGCCGCCTCCCCCCAGCGGGGCCGAGAAATCGAGGCCCGAAGGGTCTTCGTCTATCGTCGTATCACTGTCGCCATCAAGGGAAGAGATGTCGAACTCGTCACCTCCGTTTAGAGAGAGGTCATCGGATGAGTCGTCAAAATCAAGATCGCCCCCCGCCGAATCGTCATCGAAGGACAATCCGTCGTCCGGCGGCAATCCCTCCTCCCCGCCCCCTTTATCCATATCGAGGGATTCTTTAAAGTCCAGATCATCTCCGCCGGCCGCCCCGCCTGAATCCGGGGAATCGAGGTCAAAGCTCAAATCGTCAAGCCCCTCCCCTTCCGGGCCCGAATCGTCCAATCCCCCCTCGATGTCACCCTCGATATTCAGATCGGGTGAGTCGCCCATTCCCAGCTCGAAATCTCCCTCATCCCCTCCGCCAAGGTCGGCATCACCGCCGGTGTCCGCGGGGAAATCGTCACCGCCTTCAAATCCCGAGAGATCGTCACCGAAGTCATCAGAAAGGGGCTCTTCGGTGCCGGCGGTCTCGGGCCCCGGGACTTCAAATATCTCCTTGCATCGCGTACACCGAATCTTAACCCCTCCCGGCTTCAGTTTTTCATCCGGCAGGTTAAACTTTGTGTTACAGTGATTACATTGTACTATCATGAGGTCCCTTCAATCGAATCGAAACAAAACCTCTTGGCTTAATGTAGATTATACCACTATTTAAAAAAACTTTTCAAGTAAAAACTTTAAATAAGGATACAAACACGGTTAAATCCGCCTTATATCCTTGAATTTCCCGTAAATTGACTGTATAATTAATTGATAATTACAAGAAGAATATCAATTGGGCGGGGTCTCTCTTCCTTACTCCAATATTATGAAAGATCGTCAAAACCGTAACAGCGTCCATACCCGACAGGACGAACTGTTAACCATTAATGAAATCGGAAGGGCACTGACATCAAGCCTCGATGTTAAAGAGATTCTTTCCATCATCATGCATCAGATCAGCGTCTTGATGCAGCCTGAAAACTGGTCCCTCCTTTTAATCGATGAAGAGACCAACGAGCTCTATTTCGAGATCATCGTCGGGGAGAACACGGATAAAATCAAGGACTTGAGGCTCAAGATCGGTGAGGGAATAGCCGGATGGGTGGCAAAGCACGGGGAACCCCTTCTGGTTCCCGATGTGAGCGAAGATCCCCGCTTCTCTTCAAAGGCGGACAAGAAGTCGGATTTCACTACGAAATCGATCATTTGCGTCCCCGTAGAGAGCAAGGGGAGGATCCTCGGCGTTATCGAGCTGATCAACTACTACGACGACAGGGTCTTCAAGGAGGAAGACCTCAAGATATTGTCGATCCTGGCGGACTACACGGCGATAGCCTTGGAAAACGCCCGATACTACGACATGGCGAAAAAGCTCATCATGACCGATGAGCTGACCGGCCTGTACAACTCGAGATTTTTACACCAGCTTTTGGACGGAAGGGGGGAACAGCTCAAAGACCTGAGTCAGGTCTCCATGATCTTCATAGACCTGGACTACTTCAAGAGCATAAACGACAAATACGGCCACCTGATGGGTAGCAAGGCACTGCAGGAATTCGGGGAGCTCCTCCACAGGTCTCTGAGGGAGGAGGACATCGCTATAAGATACGGCGGTGACGAGTTTGTCATCCTGGTTCCGAACGTCGAAAAATCTGAGGCCTACGAACTGGCGAAGAAGATCAGGAGCAAGCTCAAAAAGGAGCGATTCCTGAAGGGCGAGGGAGTCAATCTCAAGGTCACGGCGAGCTTCGGCATCGCCGCCATCCCCGAGGACGCGTCCAACTATCAGGAACTGATAGGCGAGGCGGACAAGGCGATGTACCGGGTGAAGAATACGTTCAGGGACGGGATCGCCCTGGCGAAAACCACCTGGGTGAGCGACTATTAGCGGTGGCCGGGAAGCCTATTGGTAGAGGGCGGGGAGTGGGGAGAGGGCGAATCGAGGTGGGGCACAATATTTGGGGGGGCGGGCATTTCGCGGGGGCGGGCATTTATAAGGGGGGCAGGTCATCTCTTTGGCAGGACATGGGGAGGCCGGGGAGCTTATTGGTGATGAGTATGGGGAGCGGTGGGGGGGATTTTTATTGAACAATAATCTAAAAATATTGTCTTAAACTCAAGTTCGCCGAATCAAGCTTTACATGTTTCAAAAACCTGGGCAATGAACGACATCGAATTCTATAAAATGAGCGGGGCGGGAAACGACTTCATTATGATAGACAACCGAAAACCCGTTTTTGACTTTCCCGACATCCCCCTCGCCGTATCGAGGCTCTGCAGGAGGGCACAATCGATCGGAGCGGACGGCCTGATATTAATCGAGAATCCGGACGGTGCCGAGGTCGACTTCAGGTGGCGGTTTTACAACTCGGACGGCTCGGAGGCGGAGATGTGCGGAAACGCCGCCCGGTGCGCCGCAAGGCTCAGCTTCCTCCTCGGTATCTCGAAGAGGACGCTTTCCTTTCTCACCGGCGCCGGGGTCATCCACGCAAGGATTCTCGAATCGGGAGGCGTCAGCGTAAAGATGACGGACCCGGGGGGTTTCCGTATCGAGGAGGATATCGCATTGGACACGTACAATGCGGGCTCTAAAACCGTATTCGATTTTGCCTACTCCGGAGTGCCCCACGTCGTTATCGATGTGGGAAGTGAGCAGGCCCTCTCAGAGATTGATATAAAAGAGGTGGGGAGCGAGATAAGGTACCACGAAAATTTCAAGCCGGCTGGGACCAACGTGAATTTTGTATCGTACGCCGATGGGGGCACCATAAGGATGAGGACCTACGAGAGGGGGGTCGAGGGGGAGACCTTGGCGTGCGGAACGGGGGCGGTCGCCGCCGCTGTCATCTCTCATCTCAAGGGGAAGGCCTCTCCCCCCGTGACCGTCGTTCCCACGTCCGGGATACCCCTTACGATCCATTTCGAGGCGGACGGGAAAGATAAAATTGAAGAGGTCGATCTCGAGGGGGACGCCCGCCTTATATACAGGGGCTATTTCAGTCCGGAGGCGCTCGATTGAGGATATTTATTTGAGAAAAGACTATCATAAAACCTTTAAATTTGATGGAGTCTAAATGATGTTTAAAGGCGCATTTACCGCTATAGTAACTCCCTTCAGCAAAGACAAGGTCGACTATGATCGGCTGGGGGAGTTGTTGGAGTTTCAGATCAAAGAGGGTATCTCCGGCATCGTCCCGTGCGGGACCACGGGGGAATCCGCAACCCTCTCCCACGAAGAGCACGAGAGAGTTGTGGAGTTCGTGGTGAGAGAGGTCAGGGGCAGGGTCCCGGTCATAGCCGGGGCGGGTTCAAACAGCACCGTGGAGGCGATAAGCCTTGCATCCCACGCAAAGAAGGTCGGGGCGGACGCGGCGCTGGTCATAACCCCCTACTACAACAAGCCGACCCAGGAGGGACTCTACCTCCACTTCACCGAGGTGGCCAAAAAGGCGGCGATCCCGATTGTCATGTACAACGTCCCGGGCCGAACCGGCGTAAACATGCTTCCCCCCACCGTGGCGAGGCTCTCCAAGATAAAGAACATCGTCGGCCTGAAGGAGGCCACCGGCGATATGAAGCAGGTATCGGAGATACTGGAGTCCTCGGTAGACGGCTTCACGATCCTCTCCGGGGACGACTTTACCACCCTGACCCAGCTCTGCATCGGGGCGACCGGCGCAATCTCGGTCACGTCGAACATAGCCCCGAAGGATATGAACGACATGATCATCTCATACCTAAACGGCGACCACAACCATGCGAGGGAGCTCCACTACAAGCTGATGCCGCTGGCCAGGGCGATGTTTTTCGAGACTAACCCGGTCCCGGCAAAGGCCGCCCTGGGGCTCATGAAGAAGATCAAGCCGGAGGTCAGGCTCCCCCAGGCGCCGATGTCCGCCGAAAACCTCAAGAAGCTGAAGAAGGTGATGAAGGAGTACGGATTGATATAAACAACCTTTCTTGTTTCCAGCCCTGATTGTGGCCGGTTTTTTGAGGCGCTAATCAAAATCGTTCGTATGAATTGTTGGGACCAATTATATCAAATTCAATCAGGAAACGCTTCGATTTACAAGAGAACATAAGATCACTTGATCAAACAAAACACGCCCCGGCGCATTTCGCACCGGGGTTTTTCCATTCCCTTTTCCATATAAATAAAGTATAATGTCTAAATAAAAGAAATTTCAGGAGCACTCACATGGCGGGAGAAGAAAAAGGGAAAACAAAGCCGAGGTTTTCCTTCCTCTACTTTGTTCTGATCGCCCTCATCGTCTATCTGGCCGCAAGCCTCCTCATAAAGCCGAAGGTCGAGGAGGTGGACTACAGCGATTTTCTGGGCTACGTCAAAGAGGGTAAGGTGGAAGACCTCAAGATCGGGAAGGAGACCATTACCGGGAAGCTTACCAAAAAGGTCGACGGGAAGGCCGAGAAGATCGACTTCAAGACGACAAAGGTGGACGACCCGGGGCTCGTTCCCCTCCTTAACGAGAACGGGGTCTCCTACGCCGGCAAGTTAGAGAACACGATCCTCCTCCAGCTTCTCCTCTGGCTTCCCCTCTTCGTGATCCTCGGGCTCTTCTGGTACTTCATGATGAAAAGGATGGGGCGCGGTCCTGACTTCATGTCGGTGGGCCGCTCCAAGGCGAAGATTTACGCCGAGGATCAGGTAAAAGTGAACTTCACCGACGTCGCCGGCGTGGACGAGGCGGAAGAGGAGCTCACCGAGGTGATCGAGTTTCTCAAAAACCCGGAGAAGTTTCAGCGCCTAGGCGGGAAGATCCCCAAGGGGATACTCCTCGTGGGGTCCCCCGGAACCGGAAAGACCCTGCTCGCCAGGGCGGTGGCCGGGGAGGCGGGCGTCCCCTTCTTCTCCATATCCGGGTCGGAGTTCGTCGAGATGTTTGTCGGTGTCGGTGCCGCGAGGGTCAGGGACCTCTTCTCCCAGGCCCAGGACAGGGCGCCGTGCATCATCTTCGTGGATGAGCTTGACGCCCTCGGAAAGGCGAGGGGCATGAACCCCACCGGCGGCCACGACGAGAGAGAACAGACCCTAAACCAGCTCCTCGTGGAGATGGACGGGTTCGATCCGAGGAAGGGGTTGATCCTCATGTCCGCGACCAACCGCCCGGAGATACTGGACCCGGCGCTTTTGAGGCCCGGCCGATTCGACCGTCACGTCCTGGTGGACAAGCCGGACAAGAAGGGGAGGCTCGAGATATTGAAGATCCACTCGAAGGATATCGTGCTCGCGAAAAACGTCGACCTTACAAAGATCGCGGCCAAGACCCCCGGCTTCGTGGGGGCTGACCTCGCCAACATCGCCAACGAGGCGGCGCTTCTGGCGGCGAGGGCCGGAAAGGATGCCGTCGAAGACGAGGACTTCGACGAGGCTATCGAGAGGGCGGTGGCGGGCCTCGAAAAGAAAAACAGGCTGATGAACCAGCAGGAGAAGGAGCGCGTCGCCTACCACGAAGTGGGACACGCCCTCGTGGCGTCGAGCCTTCCCGGCACCGATCCGGTCGAGAAGATATCGATAGTCCCGAGAGGGCTCGCGGCGCTGGGCTACACCCTCCAGCTCCCCACGGAGGACAGGTACCTGATGACGGAGACCGAGCTGAACAACAGGCTCGCCACCCTTCTGGGCGGTAGGGTAGCCGAGGAGATAATCTTCAAGGAGCCGTCCACCGGTGCGCAAAACGACCTGATGAAGGCCACAGACATCGCCCGGAGCATGGTGACCGAATACGGCATGAGCGAAAAGATCGGGCTGGTAACGTTCGAGAGGGAGCGGGGGCCGTCATTTCTGGGCCTCGGCGGATTGGAGGGGCCGAAGGAGCACAGCGACGACACGTCGAGGGAGATAGACAACGAGATCAGGCGCGTGATAGACGCCGCCTACGACACGGCAAAAAAGATCCTCACGAAAGAGGACAGGCGCCTGAGGCGAATGGCGAAGCGCCTTTTGGAGGTGGAGGTACTGGAGGACGAGGAGCTTCGCGAGCTACTCGGCAGGAGGAAGGCGAAAACGGCCAAGGGCGATTAGGGGTCGCTGCGTACTTTTTTGAGAGTGCCTTCGGGTGTTTCGGCTGGATGTGGAGTATACGGGAAACGGTTGCGCAAAATGCAAGTCCAAGGGGGGGTAACAGCCCCCCTTATCTTATGGTCAAGATATTTTTATAATATGGTTGTAATGTGGTAAACAAGGGAACCGCAACGATAGAGTCCCTCGCCTACGGGGGGAGCGGCGTGGCGAGGTACAAGGGGAAGGTTCTGTTCATCCCCTACACCGCCCCCGGCGACGTGGTCTTCTTCGAGCTCACATCCGAGAGGAAGAATTTCTCCTTCGCGAGGGCGCTGGAGATACTGACGCCGTCGGAGGATAGGGTTACCCCGGTGTGCCCCCTCTTCGGTCGGTGCGGCGGGTGCCAGTTGCAGCACGTCGGCTACGAGAGGCAGCTCTCCGAGAAAAGGAGCATCGTTAAGGAGAGCCTCCTCAGGATAGCCGGCGTTAAGGTTTCGGTGGAACCCGTAGTCAGGTCGCCCGGGGAGTACGGCTACAGGGCCAGGGTCGACCTGAATTTCAAGGCCGTCGGCGGAGACAAAAACAGGGCGATTATCGTTGGGCACTACGCCCCGAGGTCGAGAGAGATCGTCCCCTTTGCCGAATGCTCCGTCCTGAGGCCGGAGATAGAAAAAAGGCTTTCGGGGCTCCCTGATGCCCTTGGCCGCCTCGGAATCCGAAGCAGCGGCGAAGTAAAGCTCGTCTCCGGGGAGGGGGGGGAGGTGGCCGCCGTGGTGTACGTTCGGGGGTCCTTCGGCGGAGACAGGTCCGGCGTGGGGAAGTTTGCCGAGAGCCTCGAGCTCAAGGGGGCCGTTGTCATATTAAAGAAGGATGTAAAAAGGGGCGCCCTTGTCTCCGGGAACCCCTCAGTCCACTACTCCGTCCCGGCGGCGGAGATCGACAGGAGGCTCCGGCTATCCGCCGGGGGATTCATACAGGGGAATCCCGCCGTAAACCACCTCATGATATCGAGGCTCACGAAATTCGATTTCACAAACCTTAAGGCGCTGGAGCTCTACTCCGGGGCGGGGAATCTGTCGATCCCGGTGGGTCTGTCGGGAGCTGAGCTTCTCGGGGTGGAGGGAAACCGCTACTCGGTGATGGAGGCTAAAAAAAACGCCGGGCTCTTCGGGCTTGCCGACGTGAAGTTTTTGAGGGGTGACGTGGTGGATTCGTTGAACAATCTCTCAAGGGATGCCAAGGGGAGCGGAAAGTTCGACGCCGTAATCCTGAATCCGCCCCGGGAGGGGGCCAAGGACGCGATCGGGGGGATTGTCGATTTAAGGCCGGCCCACATCTTCTACATATCCTGCGCCCCGCCCACCCTCGCGCGGGACGTCGGGGAGCTTATCAAGGGGGGCTATCGGGTAAGGGAGGCGATCCCCTTTGACATGTTCCCGCAGACCTACCACGTGGAGACGCTCTGTCATCTCTCTCGCTGACCGCGCCGTTCATCTTTGCCGTTTTTAAAAGCACGACGGCGACATCTATTTACGCCGCCGAAGGCTTGTGCCCTCACCCTTTTTCCCTGAGTATCCGCCCGGTGCTGTTCCTGTGCTCGCGTACTATCCTTATGCAGAGCATATCGTAGATCTGATCGAACGTCATCGCCTTTTTCTCTATTTCTTTGATGAGTCTATCAAGTTTCGCCTTGACTTCATTGATATCGAACTGCAGCGAGCGCTTCGAGTCCCTGACCTCGATGCCGAGGTCGTTTGTCTGCTCTGCGAGCTTGGCCTCGTTGCCGGTGAGCTTCGCCTCGATTATATCGAGCTTTTCGCCCGTTGTGGCCCCCCCTTCCCCCTCTCCCACCGGCTGGACAACGGCCTGTAGCTCCGCCTTCAGCTCCTTTAGGGCCGCCGTGATGTCGCCCAGTCCCAGGGCGCCCTCGATTCTCTGGAACATCTCCTTGATCTCGGCCATGTCATCTTCGGCGGGGGCTTTTTTGTCTTTCGCCTGGAGGGATGAGTTCATCTCCGTTATCTGCGCTGCAAGATTATCGAGCCTCGTGATGACAGGGTCCTCTTCGGCGGGGGGTTCTGCCGGGACTTCCAAGCCGGCATTGACCACATTCAATTCGCTTCCATCTTGCTTCTCTGCTTGTTCTCCTGTAGAACCTTTACTTTTGCTTAGGGGAATTCCTTCAACAGAGTTTATAAGTTTTAGAATATAGGAAATGAAATCCTTCAGGCTATAAACATTTCCAATAATCTTTTCGCTTTTCTCTACTGCGAATTTACTAAATTTTCCTTCTTTGCCAAAAATCTTGTTCCAAAATTCCATAAATCTATTTTGTGGTAACTCCTCATCTTCATCACTCCAAGCAATCCCCATTTTTTTAAGAACTGATTTTAGATTATTGAAAATCTTGAAGACCCACTCATAGATTTTTTTAAGGATCTGGTCTGTTATATGTGTCAGAAAATCCCATAAACGAAAACATAGTGGCACCACAATAGTATATATAACACTAACAAGCAAAGCGAGCAAAGTCACCGCTATACCTGCTATTGCGATCCAAAACATTACTGCTGTTGTGATTGTAAACATTTTTCATCTCCTTTTTTACTGTTTTTTGAAAAGGAGTCCTAGAAATTTTTTTCTCTGGATGAATGACTCCAGAAGATTATTCCTTTACCTGATAAACCACTTCCCAGGAAGTTTTTATCTTCCGGTCTAATTATTGCAATTTATGGGGGAAAG